>TARA_R110000782_G_scaffold1387_5_pt1 | contig 17417 bp, 21 predicted proteins | sample TARA_R110000782 | Tara Oceans TARA_R110000782 (sample SAMEA4397859) | marine metagenome | biome: Polar Biome; feature: [SRF] surface water layer (ENVO:00010504); material: water (ENVO:00002006), including particulate matter (ENVO:01000060) such as... | depth 5 m | reverse complement strand
TCAAGGTTTTCAAGGTGAAAAAGGAACTAAAGGAGATCAAGGTTTAAAAGGAGAATTTGGAGATCAAGGTTTCAAAGGAGATCAAGGTTTAAAAGGAGATCAAGGTGCTCAATTAGCTTTAATAGATTCTAATGGTATCGATATTGAAAATCCTATATTAGGAGGTAATACTGACGTTGTTGATTTAGATAACGAAGGAAAAGTAATATTGTCTGCTAGTAAATTCAACTTAGGAAATGGAATAACTATCGATTCTGATTCAGATGGTAGTATTAAATTTAACTTTCCATCTTAATAAAATCATTCAAACCTACATGTACTTAATATACATGTAGGTTTAAATAAAATCTATAAAAAATAAAAAAGAAACATGGGTACATTTAAAATTACACAAACTCTTATAGACGAAAATGGTAAAAAGCATTTTCTAGTCAATGGAGGTTGGATAGATGAGACACAGTTAGAAGCTGGTGTTGATTCAAATAATGGCACTCCTTTCCTAAAAATAAACGGTGAAATAGTTGAAGATGCTAATTTAGGATCTAACTCTATTATCATTACTCCGAACTCTTCAAACGGTTTAGTTGATTTAAAATCTGAACATGCATTAGATACTAAAGCATTATTAAAAGCAGATACAACAATCGGAGGACATGAGGTACTTACAACTGTTAATTTTGAACCTACTGAATTTAATGACCTTCGAGGAGATGAAGGAGACATTGGAGATAAAGGAGACAAAGGAAATCAAGGACTTCAAGGTCTTAAAGGTTTTCAAGGTGATAAAGGAATTATAGGAAATCAAGGAGATAAAGGAAACCAAGGAATTAACGGAATTTCTGGAACAAAAGGAGTTCTTGGAGATAAAGGTCTTAAAGGAGATAAAGGTTTACTAGGAAATAAAGGTCTTGAAGGAGATCAAGGTAATAAAGGTCTTAAAGGAGATAAAGGTAATCAAGGTCTTAAAGGAGATGAAGGTCTTAAAGGATCTAAAGGTGCTAATGGTGCTGTAGGTTTTCAAGGAGATAAAGGTCTTAAAGGATCTAAAGGTTCTACTGGAGATAAAGGTCTTAAAGGATCTCCTGGTGTTAAAGGAGATCAAGGTTTCCAAGGAGATAAAGGAGTCACAGGAGATAAAGGAATCACGGGAAATATCGGAGATCAAGGTGATACTGGATCAAAAGGAATTACCGGTGCTAAAGGATCAACTGGACCTATTGGTAATCAAGGTAATCAAGGTATTTTCGGTGACACAGGATTTAAAGGTTTTACTGGAGCTATAGGAGATACTGGTGCAAAAGGTTCTACTGGAGCTAATGGCGCTAAAGGTTCTACTGGAGCTAAAGGTTCTACTGGAACTATTGGTGATAAAGGAAATACTGGTATTAAAGGAAATACAGGTCCTATTGGTGATCAAGGTAGTTTAGGTGATACAGGTATTTTTGGAAACAAAGGAGCTACGGGTCCTATTGGAGATCAAGGAACTAAAGGAGACGGTGGAAACACAGGTCTTACAGGTTCTATTGGAACTATTGGTGATAAAGGAGATACTGGAAATACAGGATCTACTGGAGATAAGGGATCTACAGGTCCTATAGGTTATCAAGGTATTGATGGTACTAAAGGAGATAAAGGTTCTAAAGGAAATACAGGACTAATTGGTTATCAAGGAAATGTCGGATCAAAAGGATCTATTGGACCAAAAGGTAATACTGGAGATATTGGTAATCAAGGAGATAAAGGAGCTGTTGGATTTACTGGAGATAAGGGTAATACCGGATCTATTGGTAATCAAGGAGATACTGGTTCTAAAGGAAATACAGGTCCTAAAGGAGACACTGGAGTTCAAGGAGATCAAGGATCAAAAGGTCTTCAAGGAGATACTGGAAATCAAGGAGCCTCTGGTGCTATCGGATTTCAAGGTAACACAGGTGCTCAAGGTTCTAAAGGTTCTAAAGGAAACACGGGTCCTATCGGATTTCAAGGTAATTTAGGATTAAGAGGAACTCAAGGAGATAGAGGATATACTGGACCTGTTGCTGACAAAGGATTTATTGGTAACACTGGTAATACTGGACCTAAGGGAATCACAGGAACTATCGGATTTAAAGGCGTTAAAGGAGCGACTGGTGATAAAGGAAGTCAAGGAGCTCTTAGTGAAAGAGGTAATAGAGGACCTCAAGGTTATCAAGGTTCTACAGGAATAAATGGAGCTAATGGTAATAAGGGGTCTAAAGGATTTCAAGGTAATCAAGGAGCTAAAGGAGCTGTTGGACTTACTGGTGATAGAGGAACTCAAGGAGCAACTGGACCTACTGGATATATAGGACCTAATGGGGCAGCTGGACCAACAGGCCCAGGTGGACCCACTGGAAATCAAGGTTCTAGAGGAGCACAGGGAAATATAGGACCTCGAGGATCTCTAGGTCCGACAGGTGCAAAAGGTTATGAAGGTTTTGCTGGTACTACGGGTACTCGAGGTCAAACTGGAGAACCAGGTAATAGAGGACCTCAAGGTGCACTTAGAACAGGTGCCCAAGGTTATAAAGGACTAACTGGAAATACTGGACCTAGAGGATATCAAGGTAATACTGGAGCAACAGGAGCACAAGGTGATAAGGGATCTACTGGAAATCAAGGAGCACAAGGAGCACAGGGATATCAAATGAATGTTTCTGGTAATACAGGACCTCAAGGTGCTAAGGGTAATACTGGATCTACCGGATCTATTGGATCTAATGGTGGAGCTGGATCAACAGGATATAGAGGAACTCAAGGAGCAACATCAGCAGGTGGAGTTACTACTGGTTTAACTTATAGTAGTCGTTCTAACGGTTCTGGTTCTGGTACTAGACAAATAATTCATGGATTAATAAAATAAAAAATAATAAATAAAAATGGCTAAATTAATTTTAGGCACCACTATCGAAGATAAGATAATACTTCATAAAGGTATTATGAATAGAACTGATAACCCTGCATTTGTAGGGAATCAGGGCTTTCAAGGTGATCAAGGTGTTAAAGGAAATGATGGACCTGAAGGTTATCAAGGATCTACTGGAGATGTAGGTCTTCAAGGAGATACTGGATTTAAGGGACAGACTGGTTCGCAAGGTTATGAAGGAGTTCCTGGAAGTCAGGGATTTGTTGGTATTAAAGGACAAGACGGTTTCGTAGGAGATATAGGTCTTAAAGGTGATACTGGTGAGACTGGTCCTATTGGTGACGTCGGTGTTACAGGAATCAAAGGTTCTACTGGATTTGTTGGTGAAATTGGAAATATTGGAGATCAAGGTCTTATTGGTTCCGAAGGTTCTATTGGATTATTAGGAGACATTGGTGATACAGGTTCTACCGGAGACAATGGATTAGATGGTATTAAAGGTTCTAAAGGTTCTACAGGTATTAAAGGAAATCAAGGAGATACTGGGGCACAAGGTCTTAAAGGAGATACTGGATTTATCGGATTTATCGGAGAACAAGGAACTACTGGTTCTAAAGGTTCTACTGGATCAACTGGTTTAAAAGGTACTAAAGGTGTACAAGGAAATACAGGAAATCAAGGAATATCGGGTGATAAAGGATTAACCGGTGATATTGGTGATAAAGGAGATACTGGATTAACAGGAGATACTGGATTCAAAGGAGATACTGGATTAAATGGAGATAAAGGAACAACTGGATCACAGGGAGTTACTGGTTCAAAAGGAGATACTGGATTCAAAGGTAATATAGGAGATACAGGTTTTCAAGGAGATAAAGGATTAAAAGGTGATAAAGGAGATACTGGTGATCAAGGTGCGACCGGTGCAAAAGGTGATACTGGTGCAAAAGGTGATACTGGATTCAAAGGTAATCAAGGATCAAATGGTAGTCAAGGATCAAATGGATCTGTTGGATATACTGGATTAGTAGGTCTTAAAGGAGCTACTGGACCACAAGGTGCTAAAGGATCTTCTGGATTTACAGGGCATATTGGTCAAGAAGGATTAGTAGGACCACAGGGTGCTAAGGGTGATCTAGGTTTTCAAGGTTCAAAAGGACTTAAAGGATCAAATGGACCACAAGGTGCTAAAGGATCTACTGGTTATACTGGATTTATTGGTTTAAAAGGAGCAACTGCCCCTAAAGGACCTACTGGTCCAACAGGACCTAAGGGTGCTAAAGGACCTACTGGACCTAACGGTTCTCAAGGTATTGAAGGAGCTTTAGGAAATACAGGACCTACTGGATATAAAGGATCAGATGGACCACAAGGTTCAAAAGGTTTAGATGGATATCAAGGAGCTAAGGGAGCTCAAGGTAATCAAGGAGCTAAAGGTGTACAAGGTACTCAAGGTATAGAGGGTTATACTGGATATCAAGGTGCTACTGGAAGTCAAGGTCCAAAGGGATATACTGGAATTAAAGGAAATACAGGTCATTTAGGACTAGAGGGAGAGATTGGTGGTTTGGGAGCTAGAGGAAATACAGGACCTCAAGGTTATACTGGATTACCACACGGTTCGCAAGGTGCACAAGGATCTAAAGGAGAATCTGGTCCAACAGGAGCTATTGGTGACAAAGCAGCAACTCAAGGAACTGGATCAACAGGACCTCGAGGTTTTCAAGGAGCAACTGGTTCAACTGGTAATTCTGGAAATACAGGAGCTAAAGGTGCAACTGGTGATACGGGATATAAAGGAGTAGACCAAACATCAGCGGGACCACAAGGTAGTACTGGACCAAGAGGATATAAAGGTGTTCAAGGAACTAATTTTTCGGGAACTCAAGGTTCTAGAGGTTCTAAAGGTTCTCAAGGTTTTACTGGAATGATAGCATCGACTGGCCCACAAGGTGCACAGGGATATAAAGGACCTACTGGATCACAGGGTGCTAAGGGATCTACTGGCTATACTGGAAATAAAGGCCTTACTGGATATAAAGGTGGTAACGGACCTACAGGATATGGAGGACCTAACGGACCTACTGGACGTACTGGTCTTACTGGTGATAAAGGAAATACAGGAGTTAATGGTTCTCAAGGACAGTCTGGTGCTAAAGGTAGTCAAGGTGCTCAAGGGAATTCAGGACTTAGTGGAGCTCAACCAAATGGTTATAGTAACGATGGATTTCGTGATGATGCAAATAGAGCGCTTTACGTTTCTGGTGGATTTGTATACAGTAATCAAATTTAATCATAATTGAAATACTTTCAATAAATAAACAATATATAATAAGTATAAAAAAATAAAAATAAAAATGGCTAAACTAAAACAAGGTTCTTTAATTGGAGGTTCACTACCTCTAAATATATCGGACTATGATAAAAATAATTATCCATATTTTACAGGTGATCAAGGTGATCAAGGTACCTCGGGAGACCAAGGTATCCTTGGTGATCAAGGAACATCTGGTGATTCTGGCTCTAAGGGAGATCAGGGTCATACTGGATTAATCGGTGAAAGAGGCGATCAAGGTGATACTGGATTAAAGGGAAATCAAGGTGATACTGGATTAAAAGGTGATCAAGGTAATCAAGGTTCTGTAGGAGACGAAGGTACTCGAGGTTATCAAGGAGATACTGGTGATACTGGATTTACAGGTCTTAAAGGTGATCAAGGTTTAAAGGGTGATCAAGGTGATTTTGGATCTAAAGGTATTCAAGGAACGATTGGAGATCAAGGTAATCAAGGTGATAAAGGTTTAAAAGGAGATCAAGGTATACAGGTTAATGGTGAGACTGGATATGACGGTATTAAAGGTAATGAAGGAATTGTTGGTGATTCACCAACAGGACCTAAGGGTGTTCAAGGATCTCAAGGTACTCAAGGAACTATCGGTGATTCTCCAACAGGTTTCATTGGACATCAAGGAGATACTGGAATTAAAGGTACTGTTGGAGATTCTCCAAAAGGTGCTCAAGGTTTAAAAGGTAATCAAGGTTCTCAAGGATCTATTGGAGATTCTCCAATAGGATCTCAAGGATCTCAAGGTATAAAGGGTAATCAAGGTATTATAGGAGATTCCCCAACAGGACCTGATGGTATTCGAGGTGCTCAAGGTAATCAAGGTATTGTAGGTGATTCACCAACGGGACATGATGGAATTAAAGGAGATAAAGGTGCTCAAGGAACTATCGGAGATTCTCCAATAGGACTTAAGGGAGATCAAGGTAATAAAGGTGCTCAAGGTATTATTGGAGATTCTCCAACAGGACCAAGGGGTAATCAGGGTGTAATTGGTAACCAAGGAACTATTGGGGATTCTCCAACAGGACCTGAAGGATTTCAAGGTTCTCAAGGTAATCTAGGTTTAACTGGAGATTCTCCAACAGGACCAACCGGATATACTGGAAATACAGGTGCACAGGGTGTTATAGGAGATTCTCCAACAGGACCTAAAGGATTTCAAGGTTCTCAAGGTAATCAAGGAGCTATTGGTGACATTATCACGGGTAGTATTGGAGATGTTGGAAATACAGGAGCCCTTGGAAATAAGGGTTCACAACCGACTGGACCTAAAGGATCTGACGGTATTAGAGGTGATCAAGGAACCACTGGTGATTCACCGACAGGACCTAGAGGAAGTACAGGTCCGGTTGGATATAAAGGAGTTGCTGGTTATTCACCAACAGGCCCAGATGGTAACAGAGGTCCACAAGGTGCTCAAGGTATTACTGGAGATTCACCAAGAGGTCCACAAGGAGATAAGGGTGATCAAGGTGTAACTGGTGATCAAGGAGCTAGCGTTACAGGATATCAGGGGTATACTGGAGAGAAAGGTGTTCAAGGATCTAAAGGTTCTGGACCTACTGGAGATACTGGATATACGGGATTCATAGGTAATAAAGGTGATCAAGGTACTGCTATTTCAAACTATACAGGAGATCAAGGAACCCAGGGTTTTGCAGGAAGTACCGGAGGAATTAACGCAGGTCCTTTAGGTCCTAAAGGACTTAGAGGTGCTCAAGGTTATAATGGAGCTTTGCTTGGTGGATATACTGGTCCACAAGGTGCTCAAGGTAATCAAGGTACTAATGGAATCGCCCCTACAGGATATGGCGGTTCACAAGGTCCACAAGGATATCAAGGAGCTAGCCCATCAGGAGCTAGAGGTCCACAGGGATCGACTGGACCTGCAGGCCCAACTGGATATAGAGGTCCTCAAGGTTCTACTGGTTATAGAGGATATCAAGGAAATACAGGAGCACGTGGATTTACAGGATATACAGGAACTTTTGGACCTCAAGGTGCTAAAGGATTAAAAGGATATACAGGTAATCAAGGAGCAACAGGACCTCAGGGTAGTAAAGGTTCTACCGGTAGTAAGGGCCTTACTGGATATCAAGGATCCTATGGTGGTGTAACTGATACTTTTTATTTTGCAGATGGTGGTCAACTTAATGTTTTTAATGGACAAGTTACTAATTATCTTAACAAGAGCAAAGGTGGTGGTGGAGGACTATCACCAGCTCCGTTCTAAACTCGTTCTAAACCATAAATAAATTATAAAAGACTCTAAGAAATTAGAGTCTTTTTTGTTTAAAATAAAAAGGATAAATAAACAAAGAGACCATTTAATATATAATAATTAAAATTAAAATTTATGTACAATACTAAAATCCAAGATGTATTACTTAATGTAGAAGATGTTTCCCAAAAGGGGTCGGAAACAACGATAGAAGGTTGGATATATGCAATGAATAATAAAACTATAGATAGTCTTGTACTATCTGGAAAATCTATTGATACCGTATGGTATGATAGACCTGATGTTGTAGAATACTTTAAATCAAATTTTATATCGACTTTATCTAAGAAAATAGGCTTTAAAATAACTTTACAAAACTATCTATTAAATGAAAATTTACATATTAAATTTGATGATAATGATACAGTACATGAATTAATATCTTTATTAAAGATTGTAGTTCATAAATCAGGATTTAATAATGACAGTACCGATATTATGGTTGTTGATAATTTTTATAAAAATCCAGATATGGTTAGAGAATATGCAATGCATGAATTAGAATATGCACCTTCAAATTACCATAAAGGACAGAGGTCCAACTCTAGATTTATATTAGAAGGTACTAAAGAAAAGTTAGAACAAATATTAGGGAAAAGAATCACAAACTGGAACGACGGTGGGTATGCAAATGGTGTATTCCAATTCTGTACAGCAGATCAACCTATAGTATATCATGTCGATAGCCAAATGTATGCTGCTATGGTATACTTAACACCAGACGCCCCTCCACATACAGGAACTTCGATGTATCGGAGTAAAGTTACCGGAATTTCATCATTCCCAGGTCAAGAATCTAGAATGGGAAGTGAATATGTAGATACCTTCAGAGGTAATAATAAAGAAATGAACTTTTACGATGGAACTCAATTTGAAAAGATTGATGATCTTGGAAATGTATATAATAGACTAGTAATTTTTAACTCATCACAGTTACACGCAGCTACCGAATATTTCGGAGATGCAATAGATAACGCAAGATTTTTCCATATGTTCTTTTTCGACATAGAACAATAAAATTAAATTTAAATGAAACACACACTAAACATATTAACGAGATGTACTCGTCCTAATAATCTAGTAAAGGTTAAGGAATCTGTATTTACAGATATACCAAAGAACTTAAAAATAAAATGGCATGTAATTTTTGACGTTGCTCCTTTAAAGGATATTGACGCAGAGCTATTGTCAGAGCTAACAAATGAAGATACTCAATTATATTTTATTAAAGGCGGTGATGGTGGATTATTATATCCACAATCTACGGAGATTCTTAAAAAGATGAACAAAGAGTCTTGGTTTTACTTCCTAGACGACGATAACATATTACACGAGAATTTTTATAAACGCATGTCAACTATACTTGATGAAAAAAGTAAGAATATACATGTAGTATCGCAGAAAGTTGCCGGTAAGGATTTCACGAGATTAGATATTAGAGTAGCTTCTCCCGAAAATACTGGATTTAGAAAAACAGACATTGCACAGGTTGTAATTAAGACATCACTTATACATAAGTATGAGTTTGGCGCAAATTATGCAGCTGATGGATATTTTATTGAAGCTGTTCTACAGGATGCACCTAGTACATTTAGCTACCATAATGAGATATTAAGCTATTATAATTATTTAGATAAAGAGGCAACCCCTAAACTACCAAGGGTGCTATATATAGGTAAAGAAAGACCACGCCTTGTAACTAGTAAGGTTTTAGACTATGAAGCTAACGAATTAACAGTAAAATACCTAGAAGATGATGAAGATGTTGTTAGAGTAATTGCAGAATTTAAACCAGATTCTATAATAACAGTTGGCGAAAGCTTTAAATCTTTTCCAAATCTAGGTGCACTGCCATTACAATTTAGACGTAAGTGGATTAATATAGATAATGAAGAAGATCTTAAAAACGTAGGCGATATAGCGTATGGTGTTTCCGAACAAGCAATGTTAGATCCTACTAATATGAATGATGAATCTTTAATATCATTTTTCACACCAATTTATAACACAAAAGAAAAATTATACGAAACATATGAATCTGTTGCTAGACAAACTTATTCTAATTGGGAATGGGTCTTAATGAATGACTCTACTGATGGTGGAAGAACTTTAAAAATAGCAGAAGATATTGCAAAGAACGACCCTAGAGTAAAGGTATATGATCTTAGAGAAAAATCAGGAGGATGTATTGGTGAAGTAAAATGGCGAGCATGTGCAATGGCAAGAGGATATATTGTTGCCGAACTAGATCATGATGATTTACTTGCTGAAAATTGCGCAATGGATTTACACAATGCAGCACAGGCCCACCCTGAATGTGGATTCTTTTATGGAGATACTGCAGAGGTTAATGAAGAATGGGAAAACAATAAATATGAACCAGGATTTGCACTAGGATATGGAAATTACAGAGATGAAGAATATAAAGGTAAAATGTTATCACCTGCTAATCAACAAAACATAAACCCAAAAACAATCAGACATATAGTTGGGGTTCCAAATCATATTAGAGCATGGAGAAGAACAACATATTTTGAAATTGGAGGACATAACAGGAGTTTAACAGTTGTTGATGATTATGAATTAATAGTTAGAACCTTCTTAAATACAATAATGTGTAAGATTCCTAAGTTATCATATATTCAATTCTTATATAATAATGCAGGTGGTAGAAATACACATGATTTATCTAGAGCAGATATTCAAAGAAGAACTAGAACAATCGCAGCACACTATAACGAGCAAATTAAAGCTAGATTTGAAGAATTAGGACAACATGATTGGGCATATGAGGAAGCTCCTCATTATCCAATACATTCTGCATCAAGATACGGTAAGGAAGAAGGATATGTTAATGTAATATTTAAAGGATAATATGGAACAAAGTAGATATAATTTCCCAACAAGAACAAATAGCCCATTAGAGTGGTATTATTTTAAAAGTGCTTTCTCTATTCAAGAATTAAATAAAATAGAACAAGACGTTGCTACTTTAGAATATCAAAGAGCCAGTACGTTTACACCAGACCACGTTGAAGATCGTAAGTCTAGTATTAAATGGATTCCACAGAATGAGCAGTGGGATTGGCTATATCATAAACTAATGCAATTAGCGTTAGTGGCAAACAAGGAACTGTGGGAATTTGATTTACAATCAGCTTCACAGCAGATTCAATATACTGAATATAATTCTAATGAATTAGGTAAATATGAATGGCATCAAGATATTGGACCAAATGAAGCATCTTCTAGGAAAATATCAATAACAGTACAACTGTCCGATGATACTGAATACGATGGTGGTGATTTATGTTTCTGGAATGGTGGACCATCTTTGGATGAAAATGTAGATTATGCCCCTAAATCGGTCGGCAATGTTGTAATATTTCCTAGTTATTTAGTGCATTCAGTAAAGCCAGTAACTAGAGGAATAAGAAAATCCTTTGTTATTTGGATAGGTGGAAATACCTTTAGATAAAATAAATAATATGGCGTATCCTGATATGAATTGTATGAAAATCAAAATATATGTGCACCATATGGAAGTAGACTATATGTTTGATTTCATAAATGGTAGAATAGGAACGCCCCCTAATTATTGGATTAATCCTAAAGATCTTCCAGGAAGTATTTCTGGAGGTTTTTTAGAAATTCTAGTAAATTATAATACGTATACATCAATAAGAGAAATTAAAGTACATTCCAGCTGGAATGATTTATAATTAAAACTATATCTCTAAGAATATAGTTTTAGGCCCGGGTAAACTTTTATATTTAAATGAATATAATTACTATATGGCAAAGAAGCAACTTCCAAGAAAAATCACTGTAAAGAATCCAAAAATAGGAACTAAATACTATTTTAAATTCGCAGGGTCTGTTTATTATGGACCTATATTAGAAGCATGTGAGGGCTTATCAAAAACAACCGGAATTAAATATTATTTAATAACAGCGGACTTTGAAGGTAATAGGACTAGATATCCAATTGCAATTAATCAAATGGCAACTAATGAAAAACAATTAAAATAAAAATAAATGTATAGTGTATCAGATTTAAAAGGAATGCTCTTTATAGATATAGAGACTGCAGCTAATTATAGAGATTTAGAAGAGTTAAAGAATGAAGGGCCTGTTGGCTTATACGATCTTTGGCTTAAAAAGGCTAGAACTATTAGAGAGTATGGATCCGAAAAAGGAGAATTAACTGAAGACGAACTCTATATAAATGCTGCTGCATTATATCCTGAATTTGGTAGAATAATTACAATATCGATTGGTCAGATTAAGTTTGATGAAGTTGGAATTGCATATGGTGGTAATATTAGATCTTTTTATGGAAATGATGAGGCTGAATTACTTCAAGAATTTTGTGGAATCATGTCTACTATTTTTTCTAAAAATTCAAATGTTAAATTAACAGGACATAATATTAAAAAGTTTGATATGCCATGGATAGTTAAGAAATGTTTGATAAACGGAATTATACCTCCACACCAATTCCATTTTCAAAAACTAAAACCATGGGAAAACTGTTTATTAGATACATATGATATTTGGAAATTCGGAGGAATGAATGGAGCTTCTCTAGATTTATTATGTAGTGTATTTGGAATTCCTTCTCCTAAAGGATCTACTGTAGCAGGGCCTGAGGTATCTGGACAATATTGGGATGGTAATTTAGAAGCTATTAAGGATTATTGTGAGCTTGATGTAAGGGCGACGATGAATGTTATGCTTAAAATGTCAAACATGGAAATTATTTAAAAATAAATGCCCAAATGTTTTTTTATATCAAATAAAAGGTTTATATTTACATATAACAAATAAAGAGATACAACATGAGCGACGAATTCGATGATTTTTATTTAGATGGTGAGGATGAATCAACACAGAGTGTAGATGATACTGATTATCTAGAATCGATTAAGGACAGATTAGCACGTGCAAATTACGAGGCTATAATTAAACACGGGATAGACTTGGATCAAACTCGAAATCCCGAGGTGATTAGAAGGATCATTAATGAGACTATATTCTACTTTCAAGATTTAGAAGAATATGAAAAATGTGCAGATCTGCAAAATCATCTACAAAAACTATAATAAATAAGACATGGAAGAAAGTATACACATCGCTAGAATTGCAACAGCTCTTGAGAAAATTGCTGAATTGATGAAGAATGCAGAAAGCAGAGAAATCAATATGCTTAAAAAAGCAAACATTGCAGAATCTAAATCAATCAAAGCAAAATCAAAGCAACAACTAATGGAAGCTAAGATGGAAGCTATTAAATCTCGTAACGCTAACAAGAAAAAAGCTTAATGAAATATTATGAGATACTTAATGTAAGTAAGGAGGCAAATCAACCTGATATTAAGAAGGCATACCGAGATCTCGTTAAATTACATCATCCTGATAAAGGTGGTTCTGAATCTAAATTCAAAGAAATATCAGAAGCTTATGAAACCTTAGGAGATCCTGAAAAGAAACAGCAATATGATTTCAAATGGGGAGCTTCTAGAAATAGTAGAGGATCTGGATTTAATGGATTTAACCATACATTTAATAACTTTGATGGTGACTTTTCTCAGATGTTTAATGATGCATTCAATCAAAATGCAAGAGGATCCGATATCACTATTAGAATTAAACTAACATTAGAAGAGGTTTATTATGGAACTACTAAATATATTGATACTGGATCTCAACAATTCAATATTAAAATACCTAAAGGAATTCATGAAGGGGCTAAGTTAAAAATTAGAGGTAAAGGAATGGCACATCCTGTCAATTCGTCTGCACCTAATGGCGATGTTACCTTAATTATGAACATACTGTTTGATCCTAATATAATAGTAACAAATGGGGATATATGGGTAGATTTAGTTTTGCCATTCTATGATATGCTGATAGGCGGTTCATTTGAAATTAAAACACCTTTTAATACTTTTAAGATTAATGTTCCTATCAATTCAGCTGAAGGAAAGGTTTTAAGAATTGCGGGAAAAGGATTTCCGATATATAATACAGATAACTATGGTAATTTAATGGTCAAGTTAAGATCATCAAATGTTGAATTAAGTAAAGAACAGTTAGAACACGTACAACATATTAAAGATTTAGAAAATGCATGATTTAGGAGATTTTGAAGATTCAGCAGAAAATGACGACATTGAGAGTTTAAGAGATAATTCTAAAACCACAATGATGAATATAGTATATAATGCTGTAATAGAAGGAGAGGATAAGGCAATTAAAAGCGAATCTCCAGTGGAAGAAAAGGTAGAGGCTCTAAATAATATATTAAATTTCTTTGTAAAATGTGAAGAATATGAAAAATGTTCTAATATTAAAAAAATCATTGACAAGATAAGATGTTAATAATCAAAGTAGAAAAAGCAAACATTGAGAAAGCTCTCAAACAATATAAATATAAATCCATAAAGGTTAAGCAAGTAAAAAAGCTTAGGGAAAAGAAAGAATACACTAAACCATCCGCTGCAAAACGTACACAACTTCAAAAGGCAAAGTATGTTGAGCAGAAGCGTAATGATAGCAATAATTAGATTATAATATCATTATACTTTTTTTAAGTATTTAGACGTGTAACTTGTAACGTCTAAATATATAAATTGTAATTTATCAAAAGATATATTACCTTAAAAACAAAACAATAAGATGGCTGATATTCTAGGAGAAGACAGGGATTCATTGATGAGATCTTCTTATTATACAATTACGCGTAACTTTACAAAAACAGTAAACCGATTTGTGGTATTCAAAGAAGGTTCAGATATTATAGAGATACCACACGGTATTGGTCAAAGGGCTGAATTTATTGATATCTTAATAGTTTATTTTGAAGAAATAGAAGAGTATGAAAAATGTGAAAAATTAGTAAAATTAAAAGAACTTGTAGTAATGGCAGGTAACTAAATATAAAACAACATATATGAGCAAAGATTCTGATAAGAATACAAAAATTAATAGAAGTAAAGTTAATATTAAACCAGAAAACGTTAAAGTTCAATTAAGACAATCTCAACAAAGATACGTCCAACAGATTTTAGAGAATGACATTACATTTTGTCAAGGTCCAGCAGGAACATCTAAAACATTCACAGCATGTTATGTTGCATTAAAATTACTAGCAGATAAAAAGATTAAAACAATTATATTATGTAAGCCTATTCAAGAGGCTGGAGAAAAGTTAGGATTTCTTCCAGGAGACATTGGTGAAAAGATCGATCCATATATGCAATCATACATTTCAAACTTAATAAAGATAGTTGGGCATGAAATCACAAACCAATTAGTAGAATCCGAAATCATACAATTTAGACCCCTTGCGTTTATGCGAGGAGATACGTTTGATGATTCACTTATGATATTAGACGAAGCACAGAATGCTACATTTAAACAACTAATGTTATTTGTAACAAGAATGGGAAAAAGTTCTAAGGTTATAGTAACTGGAGACGTTAGTCAATATGATATTGCAAAAAACAATATTGGATTAGAAAAGTTCACAGGTATTATGGAAGGTGTTAGAGGAATCGGCACTCATAAATTTAATGAAAATGATATTGTTAGAGCAAAGATTTTAATTGATGTTGTTAAACGATATGATAAGTGGAAAATTGAAAACGAGTAAGAAACAAATATAATCTTTTTAGTATAATAACTAAATAATTATATATGTCTACTAAAATATTACTTAAAGGATCCTACAATAAAGATTCAAGTATCACAGAAATAGGAATTGACGAAGCAGGTCGCGGTGCACTAGCCGGACCTGTAACAGTCGCAGCATGTATTATGCCACACGGATTCCAACACCCATTAATTAAAGATTCAAAGTTATTAAACGAAAAGGAACGAAAGGCCGCTCGTGAAATAGTACTTGAAAATGCAATAGCATATTCAGTCAAACACATTAGTGTTAGCAGAATAGAATCTACGAACATCTTAAGATCAACTTTAATAGGTATGAATGATTGTTTAACACATCTAGATGATAGAGGAGAAGAATTTGATTTCATATTAGTAGATGGAGACCAGTTCCATGGATTTGCTGGAATTCCCTTTAAGACTATCGTAGGCGGTGACAATAAATATACTTCAATAGCAGCTGCTTCCATTTTAGCTAAAACGGAACGAGATTCTCTAATGAAAGAACTTAGTGAAATGGAAGAGTTTGAACAATATGGTTGGAATTCAAATAAAGGATATGGAACTAAACAACATATTAATGCTATTAAAGAAAGTGGTGCAACGTCACACCATAGGCATAGTTTTATATCTCATATATTAACTACATCAAACGAATTATTTTAATGAGAGGTCTTTTAGCTGGTATTTTATTATTTGCGCTAGCGCAATCTATGATATGGTTTCAAACAAATGGTCAATTTATATGGCCTTGGTTTAAAAACCACCCGTGGACTTTATCAATAATTGGAGGAACAACTATTAGTTACATATTTATTATGGCGACACGATTAGTAGCAGAAAACTTTGATGGTGCAATATGGCCCGGTAGGTTTATTGGATTTACACTAGGTATAATTAGCTTTACTACTTTAACTTATTTATTCATGGGAGAAGGTGTTAGTACCAAAACTTTCGTATGTTTAATTTTATCATTTTGTATATTATGTGTCCAGGTTTTTTGGAAATAATAAACTGAAACAGTAATTCAATATTTAGTATAATAACTAAAACAATCTTATGATATTAATTCTCATTACATCAATTCTTTGGCTATGCCTTATTTTATTCTTAATCTTTAAACACATTAGAATAGAGGAATATTACTACACTAAATTAGAAGAACTAGAAACTGAAGTTATTTTTCTAGAAGAAAAGATCTTTGAAATATCCCCACAAGGATATTCAAGAGAAGAACTTTGCGATAGGAAAAATCCATGGCATCCTCAAATAAATTGGTATTTTAAATCAATTAAAGAAGATTCTAGAATATTTTCAGAAGAAGAGGTAAACCATTACGAAAAACTTATTGAATTAAACAATTGGTATCTTATTTATAAGAACCAGCCTCTACAGGGTTATAAAAATGATTCAGTTATTTGGCAAAAATCATGGTGCCATAAATGGTCTGATGGATTAGGAATGCATGGAATTGGACATGATCACTGGGTTGCTGGTGAATTTGAATATCAATTTAAAACTAATACAGAATTTGCAACTTGGTTAACTAGTGAATCAAATATTAATTAATAATTTTAAATAAATAAAACAATGGAAGCTATATTAGCATTTTTAGTAGGAGTATCAATAGTCTTAATAATATTGGTTATTATTAAAGTAGTTCAGTTTGAAACTGTATTAAATAGTATTAAATCAGATCATGATGTTCTAGAAAATACATATGCTGGGTTGATCGATGAAATAGATAAAAATTCTAAAGGATTTGAAGATCTAACGAAGAAGTATTTCGAGTTACACGACCAGAATTCTGAAGATTATAATGAATTCGAAGATAGATTAACTGATCTAGTTGACGATGTTGATGAAATACATAGTGACATATGTGAGTTAAAGGATTTAATAGATCTTCAAAACAACAAGATTAAGAAGAGGAAGAAGAGATAGATTGTTAATAACTTTAAAAAGATAAGTGAGTCAGGATTTTCCTGGTTCACTTTTTTTGTTTATATTTACATATAACAAATAATATAAACATGATTAGAAAGAAACTACACAAACAACAAGGAGATCCAATCATTATAGATCTTACAGGTCCTGATGGAAATGCATTCGCATTATTAGCATACGCTAAAGGATTTTCACAGGATCTAGATAAACCCTACGAAGAAATACAAGCTCAAATGATGAGTGGGGATTATGAAAATTTAATTAAAGTTTTTGATGAGGCATTT
>TARA_R110000782_G_scaffold45531_1_pt1 | contig 17461 bp, 25 predicted proteins | sample TARA_R110000782 | Tara Oceans TARA_R110000782 (sample SAMEA4397859) | marine metagenome | biome: Polar Biome; feature: [SRF] surface water layer (ENVO:00010504); material: water (ENVO:00002006), including particulate matter (ENVO:01000060) such as... | depth 5 m | reverse complement strand
ATATATCCATAATGACAGAGAGGGGTATTTTAGGACTGTTAACCACATTGTTAACTTATAAGGGTAAAAGTGCCTATTCGAGAGGCAACTAGTATACATAATGTACTGCACATCGTTTGAATAGCAGAACATTCTCCTGCAAACAGGGGTTAAAACAGAAGATTCTCCCTATTTTACCCTTGATGTACGATTAGGGATTGACAAAGAAACACACTTATGGTATAATATACTTAAAGAAAGCTTAAAGATATATAACTTCTATTAATAATACTTAGTAATTATAATAATAGTTGATAAATACTTAAAGTATTACTTAAAGTATACTATTAGTACTTGACATGGCGGCTCATGTAGAGCCCAAGCTATACTTTAAGTACGTACTTCTCCTCCTTTGTCGCAGTTCAATAGTAAAATTGAAGCAACACTAACTTTAGGGTTGACTTGAGGTTAAGCTTATGGTATAACTGTGAGTACTAATTCTACAAATAATAATAAGATTGGTTCAACCAACAAGATGAGTACCAAATCGCATACATATACGTACGACAATGATGACATCCTAGGGACATTCTTTAAGGCTCTAGCAGGTGACGACATCAAAGCTCTACAGTCTATGCACATTCCTCGTAGTGAAGTCTTCTATGTAAGGCAGAAGTACTTCCAGGACACAGGAGAGTGGATTTCCTTAGATCGTATGGAACGCTCTATGTATCTTGAGGGTTTACTTGAGGGACGAGATGTCCTTGACCCTAATAGGAAAAGACCATGGGAATAGTTATAGTCTGTGTACTAGCTTTGTTCCTTTCTGCTTCAGCAGCTTCTACGGATACCGAAGTAGATGTCTACCTAAACAGAATACTTAAGTTTGAAGGTGGGTTCCAAGCTGATGAGGATGATGGAGGCAACTACCTACCTGATGGGACTCTCATAGGAACCAACAGAGGTATAACCCCTGGGGCTTTATCTGATTACTGGAAGGTCCACCCTAACTCCATTACTCTCTTTGATATTGAGTCTCTTACAGAGAACGATGCTAGAGAGATTTATAAGACTAATTACTACTACAAGCCAAAGATTAATCTACTTCCTAGCAGGCTGCAACCACCAGTACTTGATATGTACATTAATGCTGGTTCTGCTGCCATTAAGATACTGCAAAGAGAAGCTGGTATGGTAGTGACAGAACAAGATGGTATCATAGGCCCTAAGACACTCCTAGCTGTTGAAGTATCTAATGTAACTATAGGTGCGTATGCTGATGCTCGTATCTTCTTCTACATTAACCTAACTGAGAATAGACCTAAGCTCAAGAAGTACCTTAATGGCTGGATAGCCAGAGCCAACAAGTATCGGTAACTAAACATGTTCGGACTGCCCCTAGAGCTTATAACAATGTTGTTCTCTACCATTCTTGGTGGGGTCATGTCTATTTGGGGACAGAACAATAAGAACAAAGCTGAACACCAACGTGCTCTTGTAGGTGCTGTAAGCCAAGCGAGAGAACACGGTAAGACTGACTCCCACTTTGCTTGGACTCGTCGCATCATTGCTTTGTCAGCTGTTGGTTCTATTATTGTATTACCTAAGCTAGTGGCTGTTTGGTACCCTGAAGTAAGTGTTGTCGTAGGTTACACTGAGATGCAGGGTGGTTTCTTTAACTGGTTATTTGGAACAGGAGAAGCTATCCAATGGAAGTCAGCGTATGGTTTCGTTATCACTCCTCTTGATACTCACATAGTCTCAGCAATTGTTGGACTCTACTTTGGTGCAGGTTTTGCTAAATGACAAATGATAAAACAGTTTCTATTTCCTTTCTTTTTGGTATCCTCTTCCAGACAGGTGCCCTCGTTTGGTACGTATCTAGCCTAGCTAGTTCGATTGATAATAATGCTCGTGACATTGCACGTCATGAACAGCAGCTACAAAGCTTAACTATCATTATCCAAACACAGGCTGTAACCCTTGGTCGCATGGATGAGAATATTAAGTCTATCCGTGACATCATGGAAAAGCCTAGTGACGGCTAGACTACTCATACCTCTTCTTCTTATTCTACTATCTGGCTGCACTACAACCGTTATTAATCATCCTTCAGTTTGCCCAGGTGGTGATAAGAAGTGTCAACGAAACTTAGATGCACAAACTCTATCATTTATAGGGCAAGGTGAGGCAGCACTTAAACTTATGTGCTTAGATGCTGATCTATTTGATGTCTTAGATGAAGAGTGTCAGAAGTGACTTTAAAAGAGAACATCATACAGTGCTGCATTTGGGTACCTATTATGGTACTGTGGTGGACAGCCATCGTTTACGCTAATGATGTAACAGGTGACTTCAGTAACAATTACCAAGACTCAACAGTAGATAGTAATAACTCTGCTAAGACTACAACGAACAACTACAACGCTACAGGTGCTGGAAGTGCAGCCCCAGTGATGTCTGCCATAGCCCCTACAATGATGGGTGGCGGAGGAAACGACTCCTGCTTACTTCCAACTACTAACGGTATCCAGATCAGTGCCATAGGCTTCTCTACTGGCAGTATGAGACAGGATGCAGCTTGTAACCGTAGAAAGAATGCTAGACTTTTAGGGGCTCCCCAACAAGTGGGTGGTCTAGGTCTTCAGGTGAGCGCCATTAGCGTACTCTGTGATAGCCCCGAAGTCTTTAAAGCAATGATACTAGCCTCTACCCCTTGTCCTATTGTGGATGTTGTAACATCTAAGTTATTAATGGGATCGAAGGCAGTTGATAAGTACAGAGAAAACCCTGATGCCTTTATCGTAGGTTACGCATCTAACAAAAGCTTTTGGGATAGCTTACTACGTCTTGGAGAGGACTTAACAGATGAAGTCAATAAAGCAAAAGCTACTACTAACAGCAGGGACACTCGCTCTATTAGTGAACAGTTCCGGAGTACTCGCAGAAGAGTACAACCAGACAGGTCAACAGAAGATAACGGAGTTGAAGGGGACAATCGACCTGATCAACAACCGTCTACTGGCGTCGGGTCAGCTCGTTAATGGTGCTACAGGCTATGCCCGTGTTGGCCGTGTTATTGTCGATGATGCTTTAGAAGGTGCTAAGATCACAGATGCTCAGTACCTTGCGTATAAAGCTTCTTTGGATAAAGTTCTTGATCACGACTACGCTACAGCTGTTGACGCTAAGCAGTTGTTCACACAAGAACATACAGCAGCTATGAATCAGCTAACACTGGCAGTAGACCTATTAACGTCTGCTACCTCTGTTCTAGCGACTGCTACAGCAGTATCAGCTATTGCTGCAGAGGCAGACACTAAGCCAGAGCAAGTTGCTTTACAAGGTATGCTAGCTACAGACGAATACACTATTCAAGCTTCAGAGGTTGCTACTTACAACAACACTGTAGAGCAAGTAGAGAAGTATGCACAGCAAGCGGGTGCTTTCATGGCTGCAGCTAATAACACAGAACTAACAGCAAGCATTGATACGTATACTGCACAGAACAACTTGGTTGCAGGCAACTACACAGCTATCACGTATACGCAAGCAGCAGATGAGTTTGTAATTACTTGGGCTGATGCAGGTACAGGTTGGTCTGGTTACTTGACCGGAGACATGAAAGATGCAGATGACATCTACGGTGCTAACGCCTACATGCAACAAAACGGCTCCCCTGTAAGAGGTATGTGATTTGGAAGATGCTGAGTTAAAAGTAGGTGGGTTTACCTTTAAGGGTTGGTACGTAGCTGCCGCCCTTCCTCTACTTGGCTCCTTGAGCGGTGGTATCTATTACGGATACGACACACTACAACGTTTCTACGCTGTAGAAGGTGGTATTGCAGTGGTTGTCGCAGAGTCAGAAAGCTTTAACGCTAAAGCAGGTCAGCTCAGCACCCGTATACAGACTGTAGAGTCCGATATTGGCTCTCGTATCCAAGGATTGGACAAAGAACTTAGCTCAACCCTACAAACAGCTACTGGTTCTATTGAAACAAGCCTACAAACAGTTAACTCTGCTCTTAGTGCTCGTATTCAGACCCTAGAACAAGCTGTTATTGATAATGATGTACGTGGTCTTAATGCTAAGTTAGCTGAAATAAGCACACAGATGCAAACTATCTTAGCGCAGCAGAAGACATTGCTTGATTTACGGTCTAAAGTAGAGAAAAGTACAACAATTACAGACGGCCTTGGAGACAAACTAGACATCTACCAACAAGAGATTGATGATATTTGGAAAGCATATGACTCCTTAGCTGAGAATCCTTTACAGTAATAAGAAAGACAACAAATGGCTGATAAGAAGAAAGACTCACGTCTAGAACGTGCGGGTGTATCTGGTTTTAATAAACCTAAGCGTACGCCTAATCATCCTAAGAAGTCACACGTTGTTGTTGCTAAAGAAGGTGATAAGATTAAGACTATTCGCTTTGGGGAACAAGGAGCTTCTACAGCAGGTAAACCTAAATCTGGTGAGTCTGATAAGATGAAGAAGAAACGTGCTAGCTTCAAAGCCCGTCACGGTAAGAACATCGCCAAAGGTAAGATGTCTGCTGCGTACTGGGCCGACAAGGCGAAGTGGTAATGGCTGCTGTTAAGAAGAAGTCAACTGTTAATGCAGCCGGCAACTATACCAAGCCAACTATGCGTAAGAACCTTGTTGCTAAGATCAAGGCTGGTGGTAAAGGCGGTAAGCCTGGACAGTGGTCAGCTCGTAAGGCACAGATGGTTGCTAAGGAATATAAAGCTAAAGGTGGAGGTTACAAGTAATGAAAGGTGTTAAACATTTCCTAAAGGATGGTACGCTGTTCACAGGTAAGACCCACAAGCACCCAGACGGCAGTCTTATGACAGGTGCTAAGATGTCTAAGTCCTCTAAGAAGTTAGTCCACCTCAAGGACTTAAGCAAAACCGCAAAGGCTAAAAGCAATGTCAAACCTATCAAAAAGCCAAACAAGTCTTAAGAAATGGACTAAGGAGAAGTGGGGCACCAAGTCAGGTAAGCCATCTACTCAAGGTAAGAAGGCTACTGGAGAACGGTACCTACCTAAGAAGGCAAGAGAAGCCCTCTCCGCTAAAGAGTATAAAGCTACTACTGCTAAGAAGCAGAAAGACACTAAGGCTGGTAAGCAGTTTAGCAAGCAGCCTAAGAAGATAGCAGCTAAAACAGCTAAACATAGGGGTAAGTCTTAGATGTCACTTAACTACGGTTCTAAACCAGCTCGTATGCGTTCTGTGTATGGTCATAACACAAGTACTGCAGTTGAAACAGTATACACCTGCCCACCTAACTGCCGTGCCGAGGTTACGTTTATACACGTTGTTAACGGAGCGACATCCGGTACTAACTCTGTTTCCGTTGAGTGGTACATAGCCGCAGATAGCTACTCATCGCATTTCTTAAGCGCTAAGTCAATCACACACAGTGAGTATGTGTCCTTCCCTGATGTAGACCTAGTCTTACAGCCAGGCGATAAGATAAACGTTACACCCTCTGCTGCCGGTCACATTGATACGATATTAACAGTTACCGAAATGTTCATACCCTAATACTTAAAGACTGAGGTAAAAGATGCCATCATCCCCTAATTATAAACGTGATTATAAACGTGAGCGACAACTACAGTCAACACCAACAGAGCTAGCTAAGAATGCTTCTCGTAAGCAAGCTAGACGTAAACTAGAGACAAAAGGTATTGTTAGTAAAGGTGATGGCAAAGATGTCGATCACAAGAACGGCAACCCTAACGACAACTCCCTTAAGAACCTTACAGCTAAACCTAAGTCTGTTAACCGTAGTTTTCCACGCAAAGCTAATTCAAGCAAGTATGCTAAAGGTGGTTATGTAGCTTGTGGTGCTTCAAACCCTGGGACACAAAGAAAGAAATAACTATGAAGATTAAACTTGCAGAGAAAGACCTTAAAAAGGTCGGATACACAACGGTAGCTGACCAGATTGTAAACTCTCGTGGAGATGTTGTAGGTCAAATGGACCCATACGGTGATTTCCAAACTACGGATGAGTTCTTGCTTGGTCTGCTTAATAAACCGGCTGCACCTAAACGTGCCCGTAACGCTAAAGGACATCTTGTAGCAGATGACCCTAGCACCCCTGACATTAATGAAGCTTGGGAGCAGTAACAATGGCTAAACGTGCTTTAACTGAAAAGCAAGAACTATTCCTTGCAGTCTTGTTTGACGAAGCTGAAGGTGATCCTTTGAAGGCAAAGCGCCTAGCCGGTTACTCTGAAAACGTACCTACTTCGTCTGTCACAGCTTCTATGTCCGATGAGATATTTGACTTAACCCGTAAGTTCATTGCACAAAGCTCTACTAAAGCAGCTTTTACGATGTACAAAGTTATGGGTGACACAGATATGCTAGGTGCTAAGGAAAAGATGGCAGCAGCAAAAGACCTTATGGACCGAGCTGGTTTTGCTAAAACAGAGAAGGTAGAGATTTCAGCTAAAGAAGCTGTATTTATTCTACCTGCTAAGAAAACAGAAGACGAATAAGGGTTGACAACCTAAACGATATATGGTATATTAATGGCACGTAAGCAAGCTCCTACATTTAAGACTGTCCTTCCTGAACAAACTTGGTTAATCCCTAAGAAAGGTTTAGATGGAGAATGGTACCCTATTGTAAGGGTAGGAAGACATATTCCTTTTGGTTACGAACAAGACCCTGATGATAAAGACATCTTACAACCAATCCCTTCAGAACTGGAGATGCTAGAACAAGCTAAGAAGTATTTAGCTGAGTATAGCCTTCGAATGGTATCTAGGTGGTTGTCTGAGCAATCAGGAAGATATATCTCACATGTAGGGTTAAAGAAACGTGTCAACATCGAAGAAAAGAGGCGAGGAAAGGCCGATGCCCATCGAGGGTATGCAAGGCGCTTCAAAGAAGCCTCGGAAAAAGCGGAAAAGCTCGACAAAGCAAGACTCGGTGGTCGTGGTACAAGAACCCTCTACGCCGACGAGGACAGTTCCAGCGAGAGCGAAGCCAGCTGATATTGATATACAAGCTGCTCAAGACATTATCTTCTCACCTAACCCAGGCCCACAAACAGACTTCCTAGCTTCAAGTGAGCAAGAGGTTCTTTACGGTGGTGCAGCGGGTGGTGGTAAGTCCTACGCAATGGTAGCTGATCCTGTTCGTTACTTTAACAACCCACAGTCTCGTGGCCTTCTTGTTCGTCGATCAACAGAAGAACTTCGTGAACTTATATCAGTTTCTAAACAACTATACCCTAAAGCAATCCCAGGGATTAAGTTCCTTGAACGAGATAAGACTTGGGTCGCACCTAGTGGTGCTACTCTCTGGATGTCTTACCTAGACCGTGACGATGACGTTATGCGTTATCAGGGGCAAGCCTTTAACTGGATTGGTCTCGATGAGATGACCCAGTGGCCTTCTCCCTTTGCTTGGAACTACATGCGTTCCCGTCTACGTGCAACAAAAGCGTCTGGTCTTCCACTCTATATGCGTGGTACAACAAACCCTGGTGGACCTGGTCACTTCTGGGTTAAGAAGATGTTTATTGATCCAGCCCCTGCCAACACTAGCTTTCATGCTACTGACGAGCACGGAGAGACGATTCAGTGGCCTAAAGGACATACTCGTGAGGGTCAGCCTCTCTTTAAGCGTAAGTTCATCCCTGCTAACCTTTTTAACAACCCGTACTTATCAGAAGATGGTATGTACGAGGCCAACTTACTCTCAATGCCTGAGCATCAACGTCGTCAACTACTCGATGGTGATTGGTCTATCTCAGAGGGTGCAGCCTTTTCAGAGTTTAACACTAAGAAACACGTAGTCGAGCCATACGATATTCCAAGCAGCTGGGCTAAGTTCAGAGCTTGTGACTACGGATACGGCTCAATGACAGCAGTACTTTGGTTTGCTGTTACTCCTTCTGAACAGATTGTTATCTACCGAGAGCTATACTGCAGCAAGGTAACAGCCTCCGATCTAGCTGATATGATCCTAGAAGTTGAGCAAGGCGAAAAGATACGTTACGGAGTTCTAGATAGCTCTCTGTGGCATAACCGAGGAGACACTGGTCCTTCTCTAGCAGAACAAATGATTATGAAAGGTTGCCGTTGGCGTCCTTCAGACCGTTCCAGAGGTTCACGTATAGCCGGTAAGAACGAAATACACCGTAGACTACAAGTAGACGAGTTTACAGAAGAACCAAGAATTGTATTCTTTAACACATGTCGCAACATTATAACTGAACTTCCAGCTCTACCTCTTGATAAGAATAACTTAGAAGATGTAGATACTAAGAGCCCAATCGACCACGGGTATGATGCCCTACGGTATGGCCTTATGACAAGACCTCGCAGTAGTCTCTTTGACTACGACCCTAGCTCTCAACGATCAGGTTTTCAAGCCGCTGACTCAACCTTCGGTTACTAGAAATTACAAGGAATACACATGGACAAGTTTGAAACAGATATCACTGAGATTGATCGAAATATGGAAGAGGTTGATTCTTCCTACTTTGAAGACATTGATGAGGGTGAGACTATCGACACACCTGTCGGCTCTGTCGTTTCTTTTGTAGAGGAACGGTTTAGCAAAGCTGAGACAGCTCGTAACGTAGACGAACAACGCTGGGTACGTGCTTACCGTAACTACCGTGGTATCTATGGACCAGATGTACAGTTTACTAGTACTGAGAAGTCTCGTATCTTTGTTAAAGTAACGAAGACTAAAGTACTTGCAGCCTATGGTCAACTTGTCGAAGTCCTATTTGGTAATAACAAGTTCCCTATTTCTATTGATCCTACAACCCTTCCAGAAGGTATTGCTGAATCAGTACACTTTGATTCCAATGCAGACATGCGAGAGGCTAAGGCTGACTACATGCCTGATATTGCACCTGAGGACACTAAGCTACGTCCAGGTGAAACTATCATGGACTTGACTGAGCGTCTCGGCGGTCTTAAGGCTAAACTAGAACCAGTTATGGATGGTCTTAAAGAAGGTGAAGGTAAGACAGCTACTGAGGTCACAATCCATCCTGCAATGATTGCAGCCAAGAAGATGGAAAAGAAGATTCATGACCAGCTAGAAGAATCTAATGCCTCTAAGAAGCTACGTACAGCAGCCTTTGAGTGTGCCTTATTTGGTACAGGTATTATGAAGGGTCCGTTTGCAGTAGATAAAGAATACCCACATTGGGACGACGAAGGTAATTATAAGCCTCGTATTAAGACTACTCCTTCCTGTGACTCCGTATCTATCTGGAACTTCTACCCAGATCCAGACGCTAACAACATGGACGAAGCTGAGTACGTTATTGAGCGTCACAAGATGTCACGTTCACAGCTACGTGCTCTTAAGCGCCGTCCTTTCTTCCGTGATAATGCTATCAACATGTCCCTTGAGTACGGTGAGTCCTACACTAAGGAGTGGTGGGAACAAGCAATGGAAGACGATGCTACTAACCCATCTACTGAACGCTTTGAAGTTCTAGAGTTCTGGGGTTTTGTAGACCGTGAAGTGCTAGAGGACTACGAAGTAGACATTCCTCGTGAACTACGTAACGCTGACCAACTAAATGTAAACATTTGGATTTGTAATGGTCAAGTTCTTCGTTTGGTTATGAACCCATTTAACCCACAGATCATTCCTTACTACGCTGTGCCTTACGAAGTAAACCCTTACTCCTTCTTTGGTGTAGGTCTAGCTGAGAACATGGACGACACACAGACGCTTATGAACGGTTTCATGCGTATGGCTGTAGATAACGCTGCACTGTCCGGTAACCTTCTTATTGAGGTTGATGAGACTAACCTAGTTCCTGGTCAAGACTTGTCAGTGTATCCAGGCAAAGTATTCCGTCGTCAAGGTGGTGCTCCTGGCCAAGGTATCTTTGGTACTAAGTTCCCTAACGTCTCTAACGAGAACATGCAGATGTTCGATAAAGCAAGGGTACTAGCTGATGAATCTACTGGACTCCCTAGCTTTTCTCATGGTCAAACTGGCGTATCTGGCGTGGGCCGCACAGCTTCTGGCATTAGTATGCTTATGTCTGCTGCTAACGGCTCTATTCGTACTGTTATTAAGAATGTAGATGATTACTTGCTTGGTCCAATTGGTAAAGCCTTCTTCTCCTTCAACATGCAGTTCGATCACGACCCAGAGATCAAAGGTGACCTAGAAGTTAAAGCTCGTGGTACTTCATCCTTGATGGCTAACGAAGTACGAAGCCAACGTCTAATGCAGTTCTTAGGTGTCGTACAGAATCCAGCTCTTGCTCCTTTTGCTAAGATGGATTATATCATCCGTGAGATTGCTGAGTCTATGGACCTTGATCCAGACAAAGTAGCCAACTCCTTAGGTGAAGCTGCTATCCAAGCAGAGATTCTTAAGAAGTTCCAAGAAGCTAACCCACCCGCTGTAGACCCGAATGCCCCTCAGGCTCCAGGAGCAGCCCCAGGAGGCCCTGTAGCGTCTGGTGAGGGCCCAGGTAACATTGGAACAGGTTCCGCCCCTGTACCAGGAGAACAGGGCTTCTCAGGCAATACAGGTGGTGCCCCTGAGGCACCTATTCAGTAAAGGTAATTAAATGCAGATTAAAAGACTAGTCAACGACAAGCCTCTCTGGGATTCATTCTGTGAAGAGGTAGACACTAGAATCGACTTCGCACATAAACAAATGGAGCAGCTGGTTGATCCTGCTGATCTATACCGCCTTCAAGGTGAGATTAAAGCACTACGTAGTCTAAAACAACTGCGTGACAAAGTAAATGGCGCAGATATGGAGACATTCTAAGATGGCGTCTAAGACAGGTAAGATGACAGACAGGGGTCGTCCTGTTTGGCGGGATGAGGATACTGGGGAAGATTACTCAGAACGCTCAACTACTTTTAGATCATCTCGTACTGATGGTGAGGAAGTGTGGTACACTATCCCTACTGTAGGTGAGGATGGCACCCAGTACAGTGAAGATGTAATGCAGAACTACGTAAAGGAATATGGTCCTGTAGATTGGATGACTGGTGAAGAGTTACCAGAGTTTAGATACAAAGAAGATGCTATTGAGTATGCCAAGAGCCGCTCCAGTACCATGTTCGACAAACAACGAGGTTATGCTGTAGGAGGCGAAGTACAACAAATGGAAAAGATGTATGACGAAGGTGGCTTGGCTACTGACGGTATGGATGTAGACCCAGTATCAGGTAATGATATCCCTGTTGGTTCAAACGCTACAGACGTACGTGATGATGTAGATGCTAAACTATCTACCGGTGAGTACGTAGTACCTGCTGACGTAGTTAAGTATGTAGGTGTTGCTCAGCTAGAGAAGCTAGTCGACAAAGCTAAAGCAGGTCTTGAAAAGATGGATGATGATGGCCGTATCGGTGGGGAACCAGCTACTGACGTTGAAGAAGTAACCCTTGGTGGTGACCTTAGTGTCCTAGACGGTTACGCTACAGGCGGTATGGTTGCTGGTACTGACATTGATGGTATTATTAATCGTGTTAAAGCTGCTGCAATGAAAGACCCATCTATTATTAATATGTTGAAGGCTAAGGGTATCTTTGTACAAGAGCCTCAACCACAAGGTCAGCTACAACAACAAGCTATGTCACAAGGCACAGTACCTGCTCAAGCGGCTCCTCCTTCTATGCAAGGTAAAGATGAACCAGCTGCTTTTGCTGAAGGTGGTCTTTCTGGTCCTTCTATTACTCCTTTTAACCCGTATGCGTATACTCCTGGGTTTTCAGCTGAAACAGGTGTAACTGGGATGGCTCCTCCTTTAAGTGGTCAAACAGCAGCCCCTGTAACGCCTAACGTAGCAACAACAGCAGCAGCACCTGTAACAGGTATTTGTGATCCAGGTTTTGTCTGGGATGCAGCACGAAACATGTGTGTACCTATTGAGTCTTCCCAAGGATCGTCTAGCAGCGATGTTGTACCAGCAACGGCTTCTAATCCAAATGCTTGGATGGACAAGTTCGACTATTCAAAACCAGAGAACCTTCTTGAAAGCACAATGACAACTTTAGGTGCTGGTAAAAAGGAGAAAGATGTAAGCCTACTAGGTGGTCTTGGTGGTATGTTAAAGAGTACTCTTAGCGGTGGTCTCCTAGGTGGTCTTGTCGGTAAGACAATAGCTACTAACAATGTTGCACAAGCCGCTGCTAATGCTATTGTTCTACGGGAGGCTGGTCGTGATGATTTAGCGGATAAGCTTGAAGAACAAATTAAAACATATTCAAAAGATAAAGGTCTTGAGAACGTACCGACAGAATGGCGTAACGGAGACCGACTTGCCGCTACCATTATGGAGCAACAGGCCCAAGCCAGTAAGGTAAACAACTGGGATCTCCAAAAAGGGCCTAAAGGTAAGACTGTAGATGCTTTTTCCGCACCAGCCTTAGCTGCAGCACAAACAAGCGCCCAAGCTTCTTTAGATCGTGCTTCTAACAATGATAGTAACAAATGGGCAGAGGATATTCAGGCCCAGGTAAAAGAAGTTAAAGAACGTAATAAGAAAGCTGGACTTGGTGCTCAAACACCAGCAGGTAGCATGTCAGGGACTAAGTCTGGAATGTTTGACTAACTACTACTACTACTCCGATAAAACAATAAGGCCACTCAGCGGAAGCTGACCCCAACATAAAGGAATACACAATGACTGATATGGTAACTAATGCGACCCCGAAGAATGCAGGATATGTAGCACGGGGCGTCAACCACGCTACTAAACAAGCTCGTCTTGATAAAGAAGAGAAAGAGCTAGAGGAGCTAATGGCAGCTCGTCAAGAAAGTTCTACAGCAGAAGATCTCGAAGAGGTTAATGAAACTGAAGAAGAGGCAGTAGAAGAGACTACAGAAGAAGACACTAAAGGCGATGAAAACCTAACGGGTGAGGAGAAATCCTTTAAGAAACGTTACGGTGATCTCCGTCGTCATATGTCAGTTAAAGAGAAGGAATGGGAAGCTCGTTTCCAAGCCTTAGAGTCTAGCCCTTCTTCTACACGCCCCCCTAAGTCTGATGAAGACATTGAGACATGGGCCAAGGAACACCCTGATATTGCTGCTATTGTAGAAGCTATTGCTGACAAGAAGGCAACTGAGAAGTTTGCATCAGCAGAGGGCCGCCTACGTGAGTTTGATGAAGCTAAGTATGAGGCTGAACGGACTAAGGCAGAAACAACTATTCGTAAAGCTCACTCTGACTTTGATGAGCTTCGTGAAGGGGATGCATTCCATGATTGGGTTGAAGAGCAACCTAAGTGGGTACGAGATGCACTCTATGAGAACTCAGATGACCCAGCTAGTGTTATCCGTGTACTAGACTTGTATAAGGTTGATAACGGTCTCACACCGTCAGCTAAGAAGTCTAATGCTAAGGATGCAGCTAAAACAGTATCAAAACGTACCCGTACACCTGTTGATGAAACAGGAACTGGATCATTCTTCAAAGAATCCGCTATTGCTAAAATGACTGATAAACAGTTTGAGGACAACTACGATAAAATCCAAGAGGCTATGTCTTCTGGTAAGTTTGTCTATGACGTCTCTGGCAAAGCACGATAATACCAACATATTCAATTTATACCTTGACATCAAGGTTTGAGTATGGTATAACTGTGAGAGTATAGAAGGCCCCTACTTAAGGATACCCTTTCTAAGCTCTTACAGTTGACCACACGGTCACAACTGAACACTAACAATCTTTAAGACTCACCTGATTAAGTACAGGCCCTTTATGGTACAGCTGGCAAGCTGCACCTATAGAGCACCCTAGAAACCCGTCAGCCTCTTAGTACAGATGACTTAGGTTCTATGAACCGGAGTACAATAAAGTATTCCTCATATCAAGCCAAACATCTTATAAAGGACTAATAACATGGCTTTCGCTTCCGCATCAGGTTATACCAACCTGCCGAATGGTAACTTCTCATCAGTTATCTATTCTAAAAAAGTACAACTTGCTTTCCGTAAGAAGGCAATCTCTGGTGACATCACTAACTCTGATTACTTTGGTGAAATTGCTTCCCAAGGCGACACAGTTAAAATCATCAAAGAACCTGAAGTTTCCGTATCTGCATATGCTCGTGGTACAACTATCGCAGCACAAGACCTAGCAGACGCTGACTTTTCATTGACAATCGACAAAGCTAACTACTTTGCCTTCAAAATCGACGATATTGAGGAGGCTCATAGCCACGTCAACTTTATGGATCTTGCTACCAACCGTGCGGCTTTCCGCTTGGCTGACCAGCATGACCAAGAAGTACTAGGCTACTTGTCTGGTTATAAGCAGACTGCTCTACACGCTAAAGCTGGTGCAGTAAACGACCAAGTAAACGGTACTAAAGCTGATGCAGCTGCTGGTTCCGATGAATTGCTTGCAGCAAACAAACTGAAAAAGGGTGACTTCGGTAACATCACAACTGCTTCTGCAGCTGATCACGCCATCCCAGTAGCAGCTCGTTTGCCAGGTGCAACTGCACTTCCAACTGCTTACGTTTCTCCAACCATGTTGATTGCTCGTATGGGTCGTCTCTTGGATGTACAGAACGTAGACAAAGATGGTCGTTACGTGGTCATTGATCCGGTAATGATGGAAATCCTAATGGACGAAGATTCACGTTTCTTGAATTCTGACTTCGGTGATGCAGGTGCATTACGCAACGGTCTAGTCCTTCCAAACTGGAATGGTTTCCGTGTATACGTTTCCAACAACCTACCAGCTGTTGGTACCGGTGCTTCTACAACTGGCACAGTCAACCAAAACGCTAACTACGGTGTTATTGTTGCTGGTCATGATTCTGCTGTAGCAACTGCTGAGCAAATCAACAAGACTGAAACTTACCGTGACCCAGATTCATTCGCTGACATTGTCCGTGGTATGCATCTCTATGGCCGTAAGATTCTACGTCCAGAAGCTTTGGTAACTGCTAAATACAACTTGGCATAAGCCTAGTTTAAAACTGAGGGGGCTGGCTTTGTGCTGGCCCCTTTGGCTACTTGATAGGATGTTCAATGACTACTTTTATAAATCTAACTAATGAGCTTCTTCGTCGGTTAAACGAAGTAGAGATTGGTCTATCTGACTTTGTAGGTGTTAAGAACGTACAGTCTTTAGCTAAAGATGCTATTAACTCATCTATCCGTGAAATCCTACAAGACAGCCAAGAGTGGCCCTTTACGTTGGTCACCTATGAGCAGTCCCTTACCTCAGGTGTAGGTACTTATTCTTTCCCAGCAGACTTCTCAAAGGTAGACTGGGATACTTTCTACTTAACTACAACTAATAACACAAGCCCTAGCTTTCTTAACACCATTACATATGATACTTATCTTAAAGAAGTACGTGCTAATGATGAAGTTGCAGGTGCTGCTGGTTATACACTTCCTGTTAATGTCTATAAAACACAGGAAACTAAGTTCGGTATTACTCCCGTGCCTGATAAGGCTTACACGGTTGAGTATAGGTACTGGAAGTTCCCTGCAGACCTAGCTGCTGCAGAAGACGTATGTATTATCCCAAATAGATTTAAACATGTTGTTATCGACGGCGCTATGATGTATATGATGCAGTTCCGTTCTAACGACCAAGCATACCAACTACACTCTGTTAAGTTTGCAGAGGGTATTAAGACTATGCGTAGACTTAACGTAGACAGCTACGAGTACGTAACGTCCACTGCCCTACGAGGTACACATACGCTTAATGCTAGGTCATTTTAAATGGCAGATAACTTAAAGACACATATGACCGTTTGTGCGGGTGGTTTGATTACTAATGTAGACCCCTTAACACAAGCCGGTTCTTTGGGTGGCAGTGCTATCCGAATGATTAACTACGAGCCATCTCTTTCGGGTGGCTATCGTCGTATCAGTGGGTACGAAAACAACTATGGTACCGTCCCAGGTACCGGACCAGTACTAGGCGTTAACGTAAATGGTAATATCAGTGATGGTATCTTTGCTTGTAGAAAACCTTCTTCTGGCTATAACTACTTACATAGGTGGAACAATACTTCCTCTAGTTGGACTGCGGTAACGACAGCAGGTAGTCCTAATATGACTAATGTAAGCCGTGTACGGTTTATTAACTACAACTGGTCTGCTGAAGCTATGCTTCTTACTGACGGTGTTAACCCTGCTGCAGTGTACGACGGGACAACATATACACAGCTTACCCATGCTAACGCACCGGCTGATCCTAAGTTTGCTGAAGAGTTTGGCTCACATATCTTCTTAGCGGGGTCTAGTGCTAGTCCTCAGACTTTAACCTTTAGTGCTCCCTTAGATGCTACAGACTTTAGCCCAGCAACTGGTGCTGGTTCTCTTAACGTAGGCTACGCTATTACAGCCGTTAAGAAGTTCCGTAATGAGTTATTTATCTTTGGTGCTAACAACATTAAGAAACTAGTAGGCACTAACATTGCTGACTTTGTTTTACAAAACGTAACATCTAACCTTGGTTGTGTTGCCTCTGACTCCGTAGTTGAATTTGGTGGTGACCTCTTATTCCTAGGACCAGACGGTATTCGTCCTATTTCTGGTACCGACCGTATTGGTGACGTTGAGCTTGCCCCTGTCTCTAAAGAGATTCAAGACATCTTTGACAACTACTACTTGTCGGAGGATGTAGTAGATGTAAGTATTGTTGTTATTAGAAAGAAGTCACAGTTTAGATTCTTCTTTAAGAACGATGCTTCCCTGTCCTTGATTGGTGCTATTCGTAAAAGCCAAAACAAACAAAGTATCTTTGAATACAGCCAACTTATCGGTATTGAAGCTAACTGTGTAGCTAGCGGTTACATTGGTCAGTTTGAGTTTGTTATTCATGGGGACTCTGCTGGTAAGGTTTACCGACAAGAGAAAGGCAGCTCCTTTGGTGGTGAAGATGTGTTTAGTTTATATCAAACACCTTACTTCTATATGGAAGACCCAGAAGTCCGTAAGAACATCTTTAACATACATACTTATCTAAAGTCTGAAGGTACCACTGAGGTATTTGTCGGTGTCTACTACGATTACGAAGACTCTAATACAAATAACCCAACAACATACGATTTCTCCACTGAAGGTGCAGCTGCCTTGTATGGCACAGCTATCTATGGAGCAGGAGACATCTACGACGGTAACCCATCACCTAAGACTTTGACCAACATATCAGGCTCTGGTAAATCGGTTTCAATCAGCTACGTTACTAACAATCAAAAAGCAAGTCATACGATTCAAGCTATTACGCTTACGTATGGTTTAGCCGATAGGAGATAGACCGTGTCAGGTTATACAAGACAGTCAACAGCAGACATTATACCTACAGCAACACTACGTGCTGCTCCCATTAACGCTGAGTACAATGCGTTACGTGATGCCTTTGCTGCATCCGGTGGTCACAAACATGACGGCACTACCGGTGAAGGTGAGTACGTACCCCTGATTGCTGACCTTGATGCTAATAATAAAGTACAAGTAAATACG
>TARA_R110000782_G_scaffold70275_2_pt1 | contig 17574 bp, 21 predicted proteins | sample TARA_R110000782 | Tara Oceans TARA_R110000782 (sample SAMEA4397859) | marine metagenome | biome: Polar Biome; feature: [SRF] surface water layer (ENVO:00010504); material: water (ENVO:00002006), including particulate matter (ENVO:01000060) such as... | depth 5 m | reverse complement strand
ACACATCCATGAAAGGCCTGCCTTTTTTACGGGTAAGCCATTCGTCTGAGTTTAGGCCAATAACTAAGTGATCACCTAGTGCTTTTGCTGCTTTGAAATAGGCAATATGCCCACTGTGTAAGGGGTCGAAGCCCCCGGTACATAGTACAACTTTCATTTGTTATCGTTCTTCCTTTAATGTATTTAAGTGTTGTTTTAAGTACATAAATATTATCATGAATGTACTAATACTAACCCCCGATCGAGTCGGGTCTACCTTGCTTCAAAGACTGGTAACAATCTATATGTTACGCAAGGGTTTTGACAAGCCGGTTATTAACCTGCACGAATTAACGAACGGGCTGGTTAAGTATTATAATGAGTTGCTTAGACAGGAAGTATTAGGTAAACCACAAAATAGAAGCAATTGGGGATACCACCAGAGTTTAGAAGAGGTGGTTAATCTCTTAGCGTCTACCGATCATTACAAGACATGTCGGTTAGCACACTACCATTTGACAAGAAGAGAAGATTCCGCTGAAGACAGGCTGGCTTTTTACAAGTATATCAATGAAAATTTCTACATTATCAGTGCCAGGCGCGAAAACTTATTTGAGCACGGACTCAGCTGGATAATTGCAGATCACAGCAAGACACTGAACACATACTCTGCATTAGATAAGGTGGATACATTTGATAGATTGTACAAACAAAAAATTACTGCCACAAAGGCAGGACTTTATCGACATCTAGACAGGTATATAAAGTATATCGATTGGTGTGATACACATTTTGATGTTCAGAACTACTTTAATTATGACACCGATATAAAAAATGTAGAGGATTATATTTTAAACCTTGACTTTATGCGCGGGCACACCAACAACAGATGGAATAACATGTTCCAACAAGATTTTAAAACCTTTAACACTTGCCACAAGCTAATACCAGACCTTGTGCTAAAGGGTAGCACCGAAGCTAGTGACACAATCGAAATGGACATCAAAACGCCATTACTGGGTCATGAGATATATCAAACAATCGCAGGAGCTGATTGGCCAAGTTATAAAGAATATCGAAGAGGTAATATTTCGGAATCGTTAAAGACAGAACTTGCGGAACGGGGGCTCGAAATTTCACGAAAAGTTTCCATCAAAGCATCTGCAGAGGAAACTAACTTCATCAAAGACAACATTGTAGCTTATAAAGACACGCTGACACATATGACAGACTTAGTTACTAATGGATTTATGGTGTCACCAGTGCCGATTAAATTACAAAGCCTGTCGGAAAAGAAAGATTTAATTAATAATTTTGATCAGTGTATAGATTGGTACAACGAGTGGGTTGACATTAATGGTGTAGGAGAAAAATATTCTGCTGACAAGCTAAACGAACTAGGATTGGCCGAAGAAGAATTTTTAAAATCCAGTATCACTGCTCGTTTGTCGCAATAGCAGTAAAAATTTTTCTGCTACGTTGACAGCAGTTTTAATGTCATAATGGTGCCCGTCTCTGGCAACATCTATTTGCTTGAATCTAATAAAATTGCTACCACTTGACAGCGATTCGACTAAGTTAAATCCCGGTGGGTGTTCTTTCATAAAATAAACATTACACAAAGAATTATAAGTGTATAAGTATGAATTTTTTAATTCCAGTAAGATAGGTTCTGGTAAATCTAGTAGTTCGCTTTTTGTTTTGGGAAATTCTGTTGGCCAACTATGCCCTTTTACCAAATCCCAAAGTGATTGGGCTTCGGCGTCGCTTGTACTGATTGGCTGTTGAGGAATAATACTATGCAGTATTATGACATCTTTGTCTGATGCCGCCGCGTTCACGTTATTAAAATTTGTTGTGAAGTTATTAACTTGCTTTTCCAACGACATGTGTTTATCTAGTACTCGACGTTTATTATCAGGCAATGACGAATCTGCAGATTCCCCACGTTGCAGGTATGACCATTGTATAAACACTGCTGCCGGTGATAACACCGAGATCACATACTCAGCAGTTCTTGCTATCCAATCATTACTGGCGCCATCCATTGATACATTAATGCATCGTACTCCCGACTGTTGTTGCAGCAGGTAGGGCCAGGTGTGAGTTTTCGGACTACCAACTCCCGAAGTAAAACTATCACCAAAACACCAGTAGCAGTTTTTTAATTCGTCTGTTGTCAAGGGCCATTCATCGTCTCTGAACCCCCTGCTATTGAATCGATATTCAATAGGAAATGTATAATTTTTAAAATGATCTTTATCAAGACAATTTTGTAAAGAATCCATGCCACTAACATCACTTACATCATTTGCCCTGAAATCCAGCACAACTTCCGGCAGTATCACGAGAACACCTTCACATCATACAATTTTTCAAATCTATCAGCGTCAGCTCTGTCGTTTACCATGGGCTCACCGCGGATATTAAGACTTGTATTGAGCAGCATAGGACAACCCGTTAACACATACCAGCGTTCCAGTAATTCCCTTATGCCTGAGCCATCTTTGGGTACTGTTTGCACGCGACTGGTGCCATCTGCGTGCGCAATAGCAGGAAACCGATCCGGGAACTTACACACAGCAGTTGACTGCATGTACCGACTGTCAGCAAAGCCTGCAGGCATATCAAAATACTCATGTACCATCTCTTCCATAATGACTGGTGCAAAGGGTCTAAATTTTTGTCTTCGCTTAATTTCATTTACTTTATCCTTGATACTACTACCTCTGGGATCAGCAAGTAGGCTACGATTGCCTAAAGCCCTGGGCCCAAATTCAGCCCTGCCACTAGCGACGCCACAAATACGATCGGTAACAAGAGCATCAAGTATAGCACTATGAGGATAATTGCCTGGAATATCTGTGCCAAGAAATGCGTCGGTCCAGTTGAGTCTTTTTCCGTAAGCAAGCGCAGCAGCGCCAAGGCTACTACCGGCATCACCAGGATTAGGCATAATCCAGATATTATCAAAATATTCTCCTAGATTTCTATTGGCGCTACAGTTCAGTGCAACACCGCCCATATACACAAGATTGTTACTCCAGCCAAAGTCTTTTGCTCTGCGCATCACATTGTATATTAGGTTTTCAACCACGACCTGCGCACTTGCTGCAATATCATACTTGTCTGCATCTTTTAGGAAATCCAACGTGACTCCGGTGTGCAGGTTAGTGGTAAATGTCATGTCCCACTCATTATCTATTAGTGCATGTTTAATAGCATCTTCCCAGGCAGGACGTCCGTATGCAGCCATACCCATCAAAATGTATTCTTCGTCTAGTGGGCGAAGTCCTACGCGATCTGTCATGGCGCTGTAAAACAACCCAATACTATGCGGGTAACGTTGACCCCATAATTTTTTATATGTAGCCGTGCCAGACTTGTTGTATTCAGCACCCCATATGCTTATGGTGTCTGATTCGCCGATAGCGTCAATAACCACAACAGTGGCACGTTGGTATGGCGAAGTTTGAAAGCCAGCTGCCGCATGGCTCAGATGATGGTTGAAGCTGAGTGTTTTACATCCTTCAAACCAGCCGCCTAATTGATTTTTAATAACTTGTGCTGTTGTAATATTGTGCCAGTCCACACCCTGTCCTGCATACAGTTGTCGTAACTGCTTTGCCCAAGGACGCTCATAGTATGCAACCGTACTGGGCGCATACGTAAGGACTTCATCAATTAGTCCTTGGCAGATAGTTGAATCGTGTTTGCGTGTGCTATTACGTTCACTGTGTCCTGCAAACAGTATATTGCCCTGTTTGTCGATAACAGATGCGGCTGCATCATGAAATCCTGCGCTAAAACCTAGAATGTTACTCATATTATTTTTGATGTCAGTGTATTTAACTATCTTAAAAAGAGATAATAAATATCAGTATGACTGTTAAGAAATTTACATCTGTAGATATAGAAGATATTTACGGTCCAATGAATAGTGTGTCAAAGGCAGACGCTGAGGTTTGGGCGCTTCAAAAAGTAAGGAGCTCGGATTTTTCATCAGAGCAAATTCATAGAATAGAAGTAGCAAAAAAGAAAAAAGCGGTTAATTCAAGCAAGAAGCAGGATCGAAAAAATTCCAAAGAGATTATAAGACACCTAGGAACAAATTTAGACTAGACTCGATCCCACAATACGATAGAGTTATCAAGCCAACGTGTCACCAAATCTGCTTGATTCAGATATCCCTTTGCACGTACACTCACTTCTGCCCTAGCAGGCAAAATACCTTTTTGTAACAGTTCATACCATGTGGTTTCATCAGCTTTAACTGGCGCCAGTTCGGATTTGTATACCATGGCCCACAACCAAGGATCGTCACTTTCCTTGGTAAACATCCCATCGTGGCAGTCAAATCCAGATGCTGCCAACATATAAATTAAATTACTAATAGTAAAACTGAAGGGTTGTCCAGGTAAACATTTACTTGACCATCTATTGTCTTCAATGTTGACAGTTTGTGGAACTGCTAATATAAGTACTCCACCCGGAGACAATAGACTATGAATTTTTCTAAGTGCGGCTGCAGGATTTTCCATATACTGCAAAAAGTTATGACACCATACCAGATCCACCGGCTTGCTAATTCGATAGTCCATTAGGTCTGATTCAAATGTATGCACGTTGTTGGGTTTAACAAATGACTTGAGCTTTTTGTCAATCGCAAAACAACGATAATTGTGTGGCGTTGCATCTTCGTCCCTGATGTCTGCAGAAGCCCACCAATTAATGTCGAGACCCTCGCCGCATCCTAAATCTAATACGCTGCTGATGCTGTCCATAAAGTCATCATGATCATACAATAGATCCAAAGTTTTTAGACTGTGCTCGTGACTTGCTTGTGGTGTTTTAAAAATATCCATTTTTTAGTATATCCATTGTGACTATATCCCTCCATCGAAAAACACTTGTGATAAAATCATCATAAACGTCTTCCGACAGTTTTTCGTCAGTCCATTGATTCATTTTTATCTTATTGCACAGCATATCAATACGCCGGCATTCTCTATTTAATTCTAGCAGAGGCAACAAGTAATTCTTAGGTATCAGACCTCTGTACTTATCCCATACCGCAAATGCATCATTTAACGACGACTGGTCCATTATGAGATAGTAATGTCTTCCATTCCAGCACAGCGCAGACGAACAATATGACCCATTTGCCATTGTTTTGCTTCTATACCTTTAAGGACGCCTAACCACTTGTTGCGTATTAATGCAACTTCGTTGATAATAGTTTCAAAGTCAATGACTTCATCTTCACCGTCTACATACTTTTCTGCATCTCTACTGGTAAGTGCCCGAGCATATCCTTCCAGATACTTTTGGAAGTGTTTACGTCGAATCTTGCGCAGTTGTATATTGAGAAAATTCAATACAGCCTCAATCTCTTGAAGCTGGTTAAAACGATGTTCAGTAATGCCCGGCAACAAACTAATATTTTTTTCAACATTACCAAAGATCTTACACTCATTTTTGGCAAACGTAAGTTCTTTTTCGTAAAAGTCAATAAATCCTGGGATGTGTCCCAGGTCCGCTACAATTTTATTATACCACATTTTTTAAAATAAATTCGTTAATCTCAGGGTACAATGATTTCCAATCTGTCCCACGGCGTGTGTCTATCTCATCAAGTCGAGTCTTAAGCCTTGACAATCTATTTGCATCCGGAAGGACACTCCCAGATGTTAATAACTTATTGATGCCTGCTATGCGCTTCTTTGTTTCTTCATCCCAGGGTTCTGTTATTGGGTGTGCAGTTTCTACCTCGTCAAGTTGTTGTTTGAAGAATTCCGATCCAAATGCTGATGGATGATACAAGTCTGAGGCAACTTTCCCGGTAACTACGTGATACTCCTGCGTAATACGATGTCCTTGATTTTTATAGTTTGCAATAATTTGCTGAAAATCAAACATTGTTTTTATAGTCAAAGATGACACAACTTGCAACACACTGATATACAACCACTTATGTCTCAACAAATATTCAAAGTTTTTTTGCCATCTTTCTAAGTTTAGTCCATATCGAACAAACTCAGATTGCGGACCCCAACAATCAAGACTACAAACAATGTCAAATCTTTTTACATTTCGATTTTTAACTAGTTGTTTCGCAGTTACTACCAGACGTTCTATTGTTTCAAAACTTGCATTTAAGTTAGTATTAATGGCTATTTCAAGATCGGGATTTTTTACATCTTTCGCTCTATCCAATAATTTCCAAAATTCTTTTTGTAGCAGTGGCTCACCGCCTAATATAGACAATCTACGAAGAGTAGTATAGTTCTCGTCTACCCAGGACAGATACTTCTCAGTGTATGCCGACTGCTTATCAAATTTAACTATGGGAATCTCTCCAACAGAATTTGTTCCGTGTGTAATTAATTCACTGTTAATCTTAGAACTTAACTCTGCAGTACAATACACACAACCCAGGTCACAGGTATTGTTAATATACACTTCCGATATCAACGGCTGTGTTATATCGGAGGAAAAATCTATCTCATTAGCTATTGGCAAGTTGTTACTGTAAATCCTGTCACTAACGCCGCCTGCATCCTCAATCTTCTTACAATATTCGCATCCACGTCCTGCAGCGGGCCACAATCCTTGCCGCATTTGCTGTCTATCATCAACTACCTTTTCAGTATTGTGATAATCCGCGTCGAAGTGTTCTAAACTAATTTTTTCACTTTCGATTCGATGGCATGACGCGGACTCTCCAGAATATGTATAAAAAGTGTTCCACGCCCATTTATAGACACAGGCAGTGTCACTAATAACAGGGAACACTTTTTTATCGCTCATTAGTCTTCGTAGTCGCTAAAGTCGTTTTCTTCTTGATCTTCCAAGAAGTCAGCGGCCGCACGTTTAAGATGCGAGTCTGATGAAGCAAACTCACGGAACTCTTGTTCAGTTAGCGTGTGGTCGTTAAGTGCAGCCACCAGCTGATCCGCGGCTGCTTGTCGGTCTTTTGTATTAATATACTCTTTACAAATAGTCCAAGACTCTAACAATGCGTCTACTTCTATGCTCATTTGCTAATCCTTTGATTGTTTGGGTATTTACTCTGCTGCATCTTCGTCTATCGATTCTTCAGGAACTTCCTCAAGTTTCGACTGTATGAGGTGTGGGTCAGCACTGATATCAGCCATTACTCTATCCAAACATCCATCATCATTACGCTCCCAACCCTTACGGAACTTCTTGATAATTTCACCGTCTTTTGTAATATACACAAGGCTGTTGCCTTCCTTCTTCAGGAGGGTTTTACCTTCTGCCAAATCAGTCATACCACTGTAAGGATTCATACCAGTTGAGTAGGGAATTTTAACTTGCATACTTTCGAAAGGTTTAGCATAGCGTGTCTTCATGATTTTACAACCTGCACGAATACCTTTTACTTCAGATATCTTGTTACCGTCTTCGTCTTCCTTCAGCTTCATTTTCTTCATTGCAACAACAATACTTGATGCATAGATAAAGCCTTGTCCACCTGAGATTTTGTCATCAGGGTCGAACATGTCTTGTGATGCGTATGTGTGGTTAGTGGCAATTAAGCCAATATTCAACTCACCAAACATGTTCACACAGTTACGCACCAGAGAAGTCAGTGCTTTAGGTTTACGACCCATGTCGCCCTTCATGTCACCAGCATTGAACTGGTTAACGTCTGTAGGAGTCAACAACATTCCCAGTGAGTCTAATACAAACAATACTTTAGGACGCTCGCCATCTGGCAATGTTTTGTATTCTTTAACAAACTCACTGATCATTTTAGCAACATCGTCAATCATTGCCATATTAAGTTTCAGCAGATCGTTAGGGTCTGTGCTAACACCCAGTGCATGTAACCATTTCTCATCCAGTGCGTTTTCTGTATCAATTAAGATGACAAAGATACCCTGTGCTTGTGCATTCTTGACAATGTTGCCAGACGCAATGTATGATTTGCCTGCTCCGGACTCGCCTGCCAGTACAGTTACTTTGCCCATAGGGATACCGCGAGTAAAATCGCCACTGATTAAATAGTTCAGTGCGAAGTTACCAGTACTAACCCAATCAGTAGGATCGTGGAATCCAATACTGATGCCGTCGATACTCTTTGTGATTGTTTTTCTAAATTTGCTTACGTCAAATGGTTTTGTCATAATGTGTTTCCTTTAAAGTTTAATAAAATTTTGTATATCAGTATTTCTAGTACTGTCTATGGTGGCGATGTATGCATTTATCTCATCTTCATTGCTGTCAGAAACCCCAATAAGATCTGCTAATGGAGAATCGGCAGATCGAAGCGCATTGGTAAATCTATTTTTGTATTTTATACTCAAACATTCTGGTTCGTGTAAAACTGCATACGACATAGGAATGTTTACTGCACTTGAATATGACTCCACGTTTGCTATATCTGCTACATTTAATGAACTAACAGTCATCCAAAAATCCAACTTAAGATTGTCATACTGTGATGCTAATTTTTTATATTGCAGTACAGTATTTTCAAATTCAGACCATTTAATTGGCCAGCGCATGTATTCAAAAATGTCGCCAACACCGTCTATGCTCAGTGTTATTGTAACATTAACTCCATTAATAAGCAACCTCTCTATTTCCGAAATAAATCGTTTGCCATTAGTGTTAATGCGCACGTATTTGGTAGCCGAGGTGAGTGAAGATAATGAATTTTGGTACAACTTACTTACTGATGGTTCGCCACCCGTTACTTCAAATACTAGTATTTGATCTATTGGTATCGAATTAAACAGCGATTCGTTATTAACTGTGATTATGTTGTTACGCAGTTTACCAATAAGACTGCTTATGCGTGGTGAACACGTTGCACACGCTGCATTACACACATTGTCCAATAGTCCGGTTACGAATATATAGTCTGCATTTTCATTTACATATGTATCATGAATTTTGTTAGAATGTATACGTATACTATCCCCACCAATTTCTTCAATTTCTTGACATCTAATACATTCAGCAGGCCATATGTCGTTTTCAAATTGTTGCTTTAACTTGGACCGCCATTTACTATTTTTTAACTGATCCACGGTAACATAATGTTCAGTTGGTTGCGTTGACATATGTCCGCAGACTTGTAATGTCCCTGATGCCGACAACCGGATATTATGGTCCAATCTTGAACAATACATTTAGAATATAACCTTTGCTATGTTTAACGGAGTACTGATAATTTCATCGAATTTTGCGTCGGGATCTGACTTAACTAGATTAACTATTTCGGCAAAAGTTAGAGTGTTCCCAATTTGATTAAATAAAATTTCATCCAGCTGTAAATGCAGGTTGGTGTAGTTGGATTCGTTTATCGTAATAGTTAACGACTTTTCTGGAATACGTCTAGTATTATCTAATAGTAGGTGGTCAATATCGTCGATTGATTGTAGTTTTAATTTAACGTTGTTGCCAATATACGATGACAAATTAAGCAACCAATGAAATTGCGGCAAGAAATGCACGTCCAAAAACAGATATTTTTGTAACATAAATGCCACAGTGTCCGAATCTAGTTTATGATCATTATCACGCATAAGGTTGTGCACTACTGTCTGCAAGCCGGATTTAAATCTATCTATGGGATTTCTAATAAAAACAACAACTTCGTCTATGTCTGTTATTTCCGAAGCGTAATATATTTTATAATTGCGTTCTCTACAATAACTTGCTATGGTACTTGATCCATTTTTAAAAATCAAGAAAATCCAGCCTGCTGGTGTTTTTGCAAGTTGAATTTTATTTGAATATAACGATGTATCTAGAGGTGTCAGCATGCAGAAGTAGTATGAGGAATTAGTAAGAATAAAGTGAGATAAAGAATCAGTGAGAGTTACTCACTGATCCAAGACAGATTACTTCTGGCGATTGCGAATCATTGCCAAAATATCTTCAGCACGTTTACCACCGCCTGCAACTGTTGGCGCTGCTACAGGAGCAATGCTTTCAGCCGCTTCAGCCGCATCAGCTTCCCAGGGTGCAGGTTGTGCAGCAGGAGCCGCGACTGCTACGGGAGCAGGACGGGGTGCTGGCGCTGACTGTGCAGCTGGAGCGCTGTTGCTAGAACTTTCAAACTGCATGCCAGCTGGGCGGAAGTAACTACCGAAACGTTCCGGATCATATGCCTCGCCATTGACTGAAGCTTCAAACATTTCTTTAATAACACGCAGTTCAACCTCGCCTGGCTTCTTGGGCAAGAAGTCATTGAGATTGTACAGACCATACTGCTCAATTGCCTGCATTTCGTCGCCTGACAATGCGGACTCTTTACGTGCCCACTTGCTAGTTGAGTAGTCAGCGTAGCCGCCTTTGCTTGTTTTAACAACACTGAAGTCTAAACCGCCTTGATAGTCAGTTGGTAAGTTCTCCAACTCTGGATCCATCAGTGCTGACTTAACCAAATTAAAGATCTGTGGACTGATAACAAATCGTCGAATAGGATTCTCTGGAGTTTTGTCATTGCTCATTGGGTTTTCACGAACAAGACCCTGGAACAAGTAACTGCGTTTCTTCCAGTACTTACGACCCATTTCTTCCAAGTTAGGATCCTTGAACCATCCGCGGACTTCCGCAAGAATAGGACAAGGGGTGTCTTTGCCGTACATTTCCATACAGGGAACTTGTACTAATACCGGTTTACTGTCGCCTTGTCCCTTAACTCCAGCGAATGGGAGACGGATCATTGCACGTTCTACCCAAAAGAATGTGTTCTTAGTGTCTGCGTCGGGGAGGAATCGAATGCGAGCTGTTGCGCCTTCGTCAATATTCCAGTGTGCGTAAATGGCGTTGTCGCCTTGTGACTGTGTATTACCGTCACGTTTGCCTTCAGAGGCTGCTAGTTTTGCGCGGATTTCCGCTAGTGATGTTGCCATGATGTAGTTTCCTTAAAAAATTTAAATGTGCCATGATGTTTTTGCCTAAGCACATACATAGTATATGCTAATATTATTTATCAGTCAAGGCAATTTGGTGTAAATATTCCTATGAGTTTAACCGTTTATATAGACAGCTCCATTATAGAGAATGAATGGCTGGGTAGGCTGAAATTACCCCAATACCGATTGTGCAGGAACCTTGTAGAGTTTGAGGCTGACACCGCAGAGAACAAACTGGCATTTGTGGCTCAACGTCTACATTGCGACAACGACGAGGCTTACATCGGGTTCGAAAGCAAGGTCAACCGATTGGCTGCTATCAGTGCCGCAGTGTTTAGTATAGAGTCCGAGCTTCACGATTTTCACTGGGAAATATTTAGAAAATGTCACCATGAAAATGTATTCTGGTTACTTCCGGGATTTGTCAATGACAGAGACGACATTAACAAGAACATCATATGCTGGGGAGACTGGTTCAAGACAACAGCCAACCTTTACAAGGCATTACCCGACGTGGTAAAGGATATGCAGGACCATGCATACCAAACCAAACCAAAGTATTTTGATATGTTTTTAGGTAGCCCTAAACCTCATAGAAGTTTTGTGTTTAACAGCGTGCAAGAAAAACGATTATTTGAAAAGGTAGTAATAACTTATGGCGGCGATTGGAAAACTGATACATTTTATGCAGCAGATTATTTCGTATGGGAACCTGGATGCACACCACTACAGCCTATTATCGGCACTGCTGACTTTGTAGAGTACAAAGGGCAGAGAACACACCTTAGTCAAGTCATTGCAGTACAAACAATGAAGGAATGTGCTTATAGTGTTATCGCTGAAACTGACTTCGATAATACATTAAGTTGCTTCACTGAGAAGTCAGCAAAGCCTATGATCGCCAAACGTTTGTTTATTGCCTATAGCGGTTATAAATTTTTATTCAACTTAAAACGCCTGGGATTTAAGACATTTGACTGTGTTATTGACGAAAGTTACGATTTAGAAATTGACGACAATAAAAGATACACCATGGCGTTTGAACAGATCGAGCGACTAATGAATATGGAGCAGCAGGAAGTCTACACAAAGATAAAGCCCGTGTTGGATCACAACTACGAGCTTTTAATGTCCAGAGATTGGGATATGTATTCTGCAGAACAGATGCAGTTACATATTAACCGATGCGTCGGTTTCTAATTTGTCTATTATTACCTGAGCCCATTGTTGTTGGATTTCATCGTTAGGATGAAACTTATCCTCTTTGAATCCATCAACTGCTTTTGCCATTTCGTAGATACCATCTCCCTGTGAGTTTGTAAATATCCAGCGGTTTCGTTCAAATGAGTTAACCAAGTGATTTACTTCAGGAATTGCCGCTACGCCAAAGTCACCATTGGGACTAACGTGTTCTCCAGTGCCCCAGTAATTTACATAGCTCATGAAGTAATACTTTTTACCTCGAGCTTTTAATAAATTTTGTAGTTTAACCATCTCCATCAAGTTCGTATAAGCCAAACTTGCGTGGCTACTTACTTTGTACTGTTCATAGAACATTTTATAAGCAACTTTGTTTTGAAACCATGTGCCCATTTCACCACCACTGAATATGTAACCCAGTGTGCCGTTATCCATTCTACGATAAAAACCATAGCTGTCGAATAGTGCACTCCAGTCTGGGTCTGATACGTCAGTTAAAAAGTCTAACCGACTAACGCCACTCCACATGACCAACACCATATCGTAGCTGTTGTCTTTGAGTAATTCGTCTGTTACGCTGTTCGCGATATATTGATTTCCAGCCGCCGCTTCGGCTACTGAATTTATTTCCCAGTCGGGACGTTGTTCTTGTAGCCACCTAGGCCAGCAGGTGTTGGGTCCGCCTGGATATTCGGGCCAGCGTGTAAAGCTACAGCCCGATACTAGAATTTTCATTTAATGCCTGATAATTTTTTAATAAACTGTAGTTCTAAAGATTCTTCTTCAGCTGACTTTTCTTCTGGGTCAACTTCTTCAGAGTCGTCATAGGCAACATCGTCTACAAAATCTGCCTGTTGGTCGTAACGGTCGACTACTTCTTCAAGTTCATTGTCTGTTGTTAAGCCCAGTGATTGTTCTAATTCAGGAGCATACATTTTAATCCATTTAACAATGATAGGATTTGCATCTCCATCTGGATTAATTTCTGCTGCTGCTGCCAAGTCGTCAAATAGTTTGTCGTCTCCGATAATGTCGTACATTGCACCTATTGCATTGGTGGCGTCGGCGCCAAGCATAAGTGGTTTTGCAAATAATGTCTTGAGTTGTTCTACTTTGTTGTCTGAATCTGGTGTTGCCCATGTACCTTCTACCATTTCGTCTGCCCAGGATTGGAATTCATTGCCCAGCGCAGTTTCGGGTACTTCTTGCTGTTTCATCATATATGCTTTGTAGACACTGCCCAGTGCCGAGTTCATTCTGTCATCAAATAGTCTTTTAGTAAATCGCTCGCGCAATGCAGCTTCATCAAATTTACTGTTGTCTATTTCTTCCGGGGTATATTCTTCTGCATATCGTTTATATGTACGCTGACCCTTCATCTTATGCAATTTCTCGTGCAGTGTACCATAATATTCTATTGCAGACTCAACCATTTGATTTGTTTCTGTATCTTCAAAAGTTTTGCCGCGCATATTACGAACAAAAACACGTAGGTCATTCATTTCAGTAACAAGAGTAGTGATATGCTCACCGATACTGTCCGACATTGTTCCGCCATTTTGCATATGTCGTGCCATAGCTCGTGCACCAGCCAGATTTACAAAAGGCAGCTTCAGGCGTTCGCCTTCTGAATTTTCCACAAACACAGCGCCAATTTTTCGTGTACGTGATCCGCGTATATTTTCATCCACTTTGCCAGTATGCTTTACTACAATGCGAACAGGTCCCATCTTTTCATAACTACTTTTTGTACTACCGTACATCTTGCCTTCAGTGACTGAGATATCATCGGTGGTGTATGCCGCATCCGACTTGCTTATTGTCTTGATGTCTCGCTGACTCAAGTTGTTTCTACTGATATCACGAGTGTCAAAAGTCATCATATTACGTTTGGCAAAGAAACGCATGTTCTGTAAGAAAGTGTACCACTGCTTGCGCTGATTTGCTGGTATATTTTCGCTGATATTACGACTAAAGTAAATCTTTAGTGACGCATCATCAGCAATGCTGATAGTGATGTTGCCGTAGTTTTCACCATCAGACATGTAATCAAAGTTGAAGAATCTAGCATCCTCGGGGTTAGTTGTAGCTTTGGCTTTGGAGTCGCCTAGACTTACGTCCTCGAAGCGTGTGCGGATCTTGTCGAACAAGTCCTCGGCAATTTTTTCAATTTCTTTCATACTGTTATTTATCCATTAAAACATCACGAACGGCATAGGTGCGATAAAGCTATCATCGCCCCGCATTGCGTTATCCAAGCTCTGGTCGTAATTCTGCAGGCTCTGGCTAATGCGTATAGCCAACAACATGCTCATCACTAAGTCATCGGTTTCGCCAGGTTTAGCAGCATAACTACCACCATGGGCAACAAAGTTCTTGAGCTCACTTAATAAGTTTTTACTTGCTAGTTTAAACTTTCCTGATTCCACCAGTTGCTTGAACTTGGCACAAACTGCAATTTTGCTTCTGTTAGTGGTGGTAAAACCCTTACGTAGACGTTTGCCACCAGTTCTTGCAGATTCGGATATAAACGTACCGCGTATGTTTTCTTCACCTAACTCATTAATAGCAACCAAGGCAGCTTCACCTAGTGTATTATTCTCCACACTATAGTAAATGTCAGTATCAACTCCAGTACATTCGTAGATGTAGTTGGTGATGGTTTGTAGCAGTTTAACCTGCTCTTGTATTCTAGTCTTGTTGTGTTGCCACTCGCCTACCTGCATTAAACTGGGCAATTCCAATATCTGTATGGCAGCGTAGTCGCCACCTGTGCCCAAGCTGGGATCAAGTGCCACTGCATACATTTTGCCTTTAATTGGTTTTTTGTACCAGCGTATTTGTCCATGCTTTTCCAGTGGATCAATGCCTGACATCTCAATCAGTGTTAGTGAGTTAATCAGTGTCTCATCGTTGATAATAAACTCACACCCAATCTCACGCCTAAAACGTTCTTCACCAAGTTGGGCTTGCATATCCTCTGCCCATTTTTCGTCTCTGTCAGGATGTTCGCTCCAGTGTGCGCTGAGTGCTTTGAATCCATTTATGCCCAGTGGCGTTTCATTGCCGAACTCGTCGGTGCATTTGTTAGCCTGTTTCCAGATTGTGGCAAACTGATCTTCGTCACTGTTGGGCGTTGATGTGATAATAGCCTTACCACCAGTTGCCAGTGTGGGACTAATAGCAGTCCAGAACTCTTTGGCAATAGTAGGACGCACAAACGCAAACTCGTCCAGGTATAACAGTGTAATACTCATACCTCGTCCAGTGTTTTCTGTTGTTGCGGTACTGACAATACGTGAGCCGTTGTCGAAGTCAATGCTTCCTTTGTTATAACTTGTGACACCTGCACGAATGTGGTTAGGGACTGATTCGTAAGCATACCGCACTCGTTGCATAATCTCTTGTGAACCTGCATACTTGTGTGCTGCCACTAGAATTGTACTATCTGGCACAAACATTGCATACCATAACAGGTAACCTGCCGCAGTGGTAGATTTACCAGTTTGTCTGGGTAACATACTAATACTGAATCGATTGCTGTGATAAGCATCAATTAATCGCGTTTGGTAAGTAAAAGGCTTATACAGCATGCCGCCTTTTGTGGGGTGTTGTATATGGAAAAAGTTTTCCATAAAGTAGTGCGGACCGTTGACAGGATCAGCACATTTAGCAAGTTCCTGAAGTTGTGATCTGGTAAATTTGCCAGTTACGTGAGGCTTTTTAATTAAGCTATTGCTGTCTAATGTTCCCATCGACTATTTATAGCTGACTTTGAAACATGGAACTCAAAATCTTGCTTGCAGGAACAAAGTGCTGTTCCATCACTACATTGCCCGCTAGGCCATAGCTAATTGTTCCCATGTCAATATAGTAAGTGTCACTGGGCCAGCGATGTTTCTTGAGTGGGAAACTTTGTATTAACAAGCACTCGTCACCAATCGTACCCAGTGCTCTTTTGTCGTTCGACTGCACTGCTTCCATCATCTGAATAGCTATTGGATGTGTTCCAATATCTGTACGTCGTAGATTCCTAGCAAACATATGCACGATTTGTGATTCTGCGTTATGATCCAATTTAATTGAGTTTATGCATGCATACTCAGTAATAAGCTCATAACCAACTTTAACATATTCATCCCAGTCTTCTTTACGCATACGGATATTTATAATGTTAAACTCTAAAACTTTCTCCGCAACCGCAACGATCGCGTTCGTTGGGATTACCAAACTCAAAGCCTTCATTTAGTCCATTGCGCACATAGTCCACAGTAACACCAGTTAAGTATGCTAGTGATTTGCCGTCTAGCCAGACTTTAACGCCGTGACTTTCGTACATAAACTGATCTCTAGTTACTGGTTCAGTATCTACGTATTCCAAGACATATGCTAATCCACTACACCCTGTGGTTTTAACACCTAGGCGAATACCCAGGCCAAGCCCTCGCTTGACCAATTGTTTTTTGACCTTGTCAGCAGCCTTAGGCGTTAGTGTTATCATGCTTGGCTCGGTAATCTGCCACTGCTGCCTTGATAGCGTCTTCTGCAAGAATACTACAATGTATCTTGACAGGAGGTAGTGCCAGCTCTTCAGCTAACTCACTGTTCTTGATTGCACTTGCTTGTTCAAGACTCATGCCTTTGACCATTTCGGTAATCAAACTGCTGCTGGCAATTGCCGAGCCACAGCCATAGGTTTTAAAACGTGCGTCAGTGATGATGTTGTTTTCAACTTTGATTTGTAGTTTCATTACATCACCACAGGCTGGGGCACCCACCATACCGGTGCCTATTGTTTCGTCTATTTCGAACTTACCCACATTGCGTGGATTTTCGTAGTGTTCAACTACAGCTTGACTATATGCCATTAAAATTCCTTATACTGAAAAACTACTACCGCAACCGCAAGTTGATTTTGCGATAGGGTTACTGATACTAAAACTTGATCCCATTATGTCATCCTTATAGTCAATGACTGCGCCAGTTAGATACTGCATGCTCATAGCGTCTACTAACACTGCGATGCTGTCTTTACCAAGAACAAAATCATCTTCGTTCTGTTCAGCATCCAGTGTAAACCCATAGCTGAAGCCACTGCATCCGCCACCCTGCACAAAAGTTCGTAGTTTAAGTGCCGGGTCGTTTTCTTCTGCTAAAATTTCTTGTATTTTGGCGTAAGCCGCATCTGTAATAGTTAGTTGGTCCATACAACTATTTATAACTCTATATGTGGTAGAAGTTTTTCGTATACCGTTCGATTACCAACGGCATTATAATGATTTACTGTGCCCCGATGTTTAATAAACAGATCATAAAAGTTAGTTAGATTTAAAAACTGGTATAATCCAGTATAATCAAAATGAGTTATATGTATGACTTTATGATTTTTGGTTAGTTCGTCTATTTCTCTACATATCATATTGTGTACATCTAAGGCATAATCAGTGTCGAATATATGTTTGAAGTATAGCTTGCATGCCTCTGAAAATTCACCAGA
>TARA_R110000782_G_scaffold161275_1_pt1 | contig 17621 bp, 24 predicted proteins | sample TARA_R110000782 | Tara Oceans TARA_R110000782 (sample SAMEA4397859) | marine metagenome | biome: Polar Biome; feature: [SRF] surface water layer (ENVO:00010504); material: water (ENVO:00002006), including particulate matter (ENVO:01000060) such as... | depth 5 m | reverse complement strand
TTTTCCACGGTAAAACCCTTCTTCACCATCTTCAGTAAGATATCTAACCAAATATGGTTTATGAATATTATTATCATTTTTATCAGAATACGATTCAAAATCAAAAAATACTTTATAAAATTCTTTAGTACCGGAATTCAAAAATTTATCCAAATATGTTTTAATTAGTTCTTGGTCCTTTTTATTAGTTGTAATTGATTCTATACAATCTTGCAATTCAGAAAACTCAACTTCTTTCTTTCGGTATAAATTGAAAGTATCTTTAAGTTCATCAGTCAAAAATTCATCTTCTACTAATCTTTGCTCTCTAAGAGACAGACTGGTGTTTCTTGTATATAAATGTTTATTATAAGACAAATCATCATAATCTTCTACCTTATCTATGAACTGAGATTTCAAAATATTATCAGTATAAGTAATTGGTGTTAATAAATTATCTTTGTATTTAATCAAAAGTTTAACAACTTCAAAACTATCTATAAATCTATCATTACTTTTTTTATTAAGTGTCTGTAGTTTATTATAGTCTTTAATGTTTTTAACCTTATCATAATTTTTCATAGCAAATGAAGTCAGCTCAATTTGAATGTTTGGAAAATAGTGTGTGTCTATCATACAGAATTTATAATGTTCTTCACACTTAACACCAAATCTATCAGTCCTGACATCAGAAATAAGTTTACCGTGTTTATCGGTCATCTTTTTAAACCCACGAAGACGTTTAATTTCAACACTAATCCCAAGTCTACCACAAATTTCAGACATCTTAGAAAATGGTACTTCACGATTAACAACAAATGATTTAAGTTCATTCAATTTACTTTTGCTTAATCCCAAATGTTTTAAAGTAAGATATAAACAATTATCCATCAAATAGTCTGTAAATGTTTTTGGATCTTTAACAATATCTTTATGAAAAATACCTATTGAAGTCAAATCAACATCTTTTAAATTATGATAATATCTAAAAAAAGCACCACCGAGTTTTGGATTTGCAGAATCAGAAACAACTTCCACTACGAACGTTTTACCGGCAGAAAAAGCAACTGACATAATCCAATCATAAGCAGATCCACCCATATCATCTTTTCTAACAAGATTAAATCTATCTGTAATTTCCTTAATAGTTCTTGCCGAAAGTGTTATCCAATCTGAATTATTAAATGGATTAGAAGCAATTAGTTTTTTATTAACTACAAATTTTCTTAGCAGAACAAAAAATTCTTTGACTGAAATTTTTGAAGGGTTAACTTCAATAAAATTAATAGAACCACTATTGAGCTTCTTTAGTTCTGAAGTAATACTGTCAACATAATCATTATTATTTTTGGGGACAACAGCAACTTTAGTAGCAGAGTTAATATTAATATTAGTTGGTTTAGTAGAATTCACAACTGATTTATAAGATTTGAATTTACCATCAACAATAATACTTTTGTTTTGTTCTGTATTCCATCTTGGAATCTGAGTAGAAACTTGGATTGCATCTTTTTTATACTTCTTAATATAAGTATTAAGTTGTCCGAAAGTCATTTTGTTAAGAAACGCTTTGAGTTCCGGTGAAGAATTTTCCGATTTAATGGATTGAAGGGAAATTTGCTCTTTAGTTGCCACATCTTCCAAAAATTTAGCACGAAACAAAAATTTGGCGGATTCAGACATTCTATACTATACTATAATATTTTATTCTTAAGTAAATAAACATAAATAATATTTTGTATAATTACATATTTTATTTTTGCCTTAAGTCCGAATAATTATCTGTATATATTATATATTGTACTATGTCATCAGATTTGCGAAAAGAATACAATAGATTACATAAAAAAATTGAAATACTTGAATTAGAAATAATTAAACAAGAAGCAATACTTATTGAATTAATAACAGAAAAAAATTATTATTTTAAAAAAATTAGAGATAATTTAAGAGTTGGATTCACTTAGAGATTGATAACATCAACCATTCCATTTCTGATAACTAAAGCACGTACACACTCAACCCAAATATTTAAATTACAAGCGGATTGCTGAGCGGTTGAAGTGCCTTGCTCGTCTGTTCCATTTGGAGTTGAATTCCTACTAATTCTTAATACCATCGGAGATTCGCCGACTTGAATTGCATTCTGTGGTGTGTCATTTCCCATTCGTGTTTTAGCAAGATTTATCCCCAAATATCTTTGTTGTCCTTGATAAGACGTTATAGCGGTTGTTTTTGGTGTTTTTGTTGCTAAATTCGGTAATGTAATATTAGCATTCAGAATATTATTAGCATCTAAAGATCCAAACTGTTGGTAAGTTGATGGTAAAATATACGCTGGTTTCTCAGCGGTCTGACCCAAATAAGAATACATCTCAGAAACCTTCTGAACTTGTCTATCGTATAAATTTCTGTTATTAACTACCAACTGTAATTCTTCTTGGTAAAGACCATCAGAACGAGTTTTTCTTAAGAGTGGATTGTCATTTCCTTGTAAGACTTTTTGCACGTAAATTTTCATAACACTTCTATTAGCAAATCCTAATTCAACATCGGTGGTTTGAGCTTCGCCACCGGCATCTAATCCACCTACAAGTTGAGCGTTAACTAAAACTTCTTGTCTATACGGAATTGTCATTCCTTCAGCACTATTTATTTGCTGGTCTAACGCCATAGAAATTTCATCGGCAAATGATAAATAATCTAAATGAAGTCGTGGTCTATTCACATCAAAAACACGTTGAGTAGCAGTAAATGGGGTAGTTCCAGATTCAACCATACAATCCGCCCAAATTCCATTCCAATCTATTTCTATAATAATATCAGATGATAAATTACTCGGAAGCATAGTATCCTTAAGAACTGGGAACAACTGATTAATTTTTACACTACATTCTACAGTAGCGGTGGTTGTATTATTTGGAACACGGAATCCAACTTCTGAAGCGGTTTTATCATCTGCTAATTGTAAAGTTCCATCAGCGTTGTAGTGGTACTGATGATTTCCCATTAATTTTTCATCAAGTATTTCTACTTGAGCGTCATACGGAACAAAACAATTTTCAAGTGTTATCTTCTGTCCTGCTTCTCGTGTTTCTGAAATGAGCTTTCCACCAACGTATAACCGTGCATTTCTGATTAAATTAACACCACCGGATGTTCTAACAAAAGAACAAAAACGGTCTACTGCCGGATCATAAGTGTTCCACGATACTTTCCACATCAAACTACCGTTGGGTGCGAGTGCTGTTCCTTTTTTCTGTAAAACGAATTTAGATTTTCCGAAACCATTTGTTTCGCCGTTAACCCAAGAATGGTTATCCGCTTCTTGAATAATAGATTCTATACGAGTGGACTGGTTCTCATCGTTGGCGTTAGTTTGTAAAACTGCTGGAAGTGATTGTTGGGGATCTGAATTCATTTTTATAATATTCTAAAAGATTTTATTTTATTTTTAATTTATTTACAATAGAATTTATCCGAATATATTGACCCCAGTTGGGACAATCTGTAATCTCTTAATTGAATGAACGTAATTATAACATAATTTAGCGGAATTAGTATTGGTATTGTATTGAATTTCCCATCTGAATCCTTTATCGGTTAAATCTTCCGACCCACCAGCATAAGACAAACTACGACCAAATACAAAAGATTTTCTCCAATTTACTAAAGAACGTTCTTTTAATCCGGAAGCTTCTAAAGATTTAGTTATTTCTTGGATATGTTCCTGAGATGAATATTCGTGTGTTAAATTAGTAGTCCAATTTGTTAAATCTACCGGTCGTTGTGGTTCTACCCTGCTTCCGATTTTTGCTTGATAATTTCGTAATCCATCTACTTGCCCCCTACGATTATATTGGTAATGAACTTGAGATGTATTAATGGGAACAGATAAAACACTCTGAACTCTACTTGAATAACACGGCACAATTAAACTTTGAGTCCCAACGTTGGGTTGAATATTCGCAAGATACATAGTGGGGGTTGGAATATCCATAACCAGTCCTTCCCCTTGAATTCTTTTCTGTAATGCATTCAAATACGGTGGGGGCATTTCAACACTTCTAACAACATATTCAACATTAGAAACGTTGTAATTCCAAAGTGTAGAACTAATAGCAACTGGTGCGGTATTTACGTCGGCCGGATCTGAAACATTTGGTAAAAATTCAATAACAACATCAGTTAAAGTTTTAGTATCTCCAAATACTCCAGCACCAAAAGCACACGTCAAATCAATATTACTACCATCTACCGCCGTTGCACCAGTTAATTTACCGTATTTTGTAGCAAATGCCGTTCCATCTTCTTTGCCATTAATTTTGAAAACATTTCCGTTAACCGCTGGGTGGTCGGTTGTAGTCCATCCAAGTGCTAGCAATTCAGCTTCCGATACCGATATTTTAATTAAAGAACCATCTGCTTCAGTAATAGCGGAACAGTCAATTCCAGTTAAAGTGTGGACTGATGTTAAGACGTTTTCTTCATCTTCCAAAATGATTTCAACTTCTACGTTTCCACTTGCAACAATTGGGAATCCAGTTTCCATAGATAGTAGACCACTTAAATCTAAATGAAGTTGATTTTTCTGGGGTACGTTATTATAAGTTAAAGTCGGTGTGTTCGCATCCCATTCCGTCGCCGAATAACTCGGATTGTCTGCCTTAAGAGTAGCGTGATTATAAATAGAATGTAAATTGTTTAATGTCATATCGTTTTGATAATCTTTCCTAACTTTATCTAAAATATTATAATTAGTAATTGTTTCTAATGGTCTACCATCAACTCTAATAATTAAATCACGGACGATTTGTTCTGAACCTTGACGATTTCCCCAATCAACTAAATACGAATTAGATGTTCCTAAATTAGAATGTGGTAAAATTTTGGTATCAAACTGCAAGTAAGAAGATTTAAAATCCACCATACCCAAAGTTGTTGGTAAATTAATACGAATACGAGAATTTGTTTTGGGTCTGAATGTTGCTCCACTATTATCTGAAATAACAACTTGACTATAATTAGCAATCGGCATAGAATTAGAAACTTTCAACATTTTATAATATACTAAAACAAAAAAATTTATAAATAAAAAATTTAAACAAAAATAAAGTTTCAACTATGACTTTGAGATTGTCTCGCCATTAAAGTTGTATCCCACGCCGTTCCACTTTGTGAACCAGTATTCTGAATATTCGGAACAACTATTGGTTTAGTGGGCATATCGTTTTTATTATCTGGTGTAAGTTGGTCGCCATATCCTATACTACCCCCTTCTCCATCAGTCCAACCAGCGAGTCCGCTTGTATAATTTCCCATATTAATAATATATCTAAACATAAAAAATTTGATTTTAAACTTTTCTAAAGTTAATTAATAACTTTTCATTTTCAACGGTTTTTTATATCCTATAGAATCATTTACATCTAAACCCCCATCAAATTTAGTCTTCTTTTTAATAGTATTTTTTATTGGTTTTTTAGCTTCTTTTGTATTAAACTGGAATATATCTTTTTCTTTAATAATTTTGGGTTTTCCTATATTCTTAATGTTTGGGTGTGTTAACATTCTATCTACAACTGGAACTATTCTATGGTTTCTCTCTAAACTAAAAGTATTCATACATTTCTTTTGGTTTGTTTCAATATCCATTATAGTAATGTAATATAAAATTTAAAAATAAAATGTTTTAGAATTATATAAAATGTTGATAACTCTGTATTCTAATGACTTAAGCAATAATTTTACTGTAGATTTTAAAGATAATATTATTCTTCCTAAATACACTACAATCAGAATGACTAATGCACTATTGACTTTGGCACATAATTTTGTAATAGACCAAGATAAACAAATTAAAATAATTTATAACAATAAAGACCAACCACCGAATGTCTTTGTTATTAACGCTGGTCAATATACTTTAGCAGAATTGGCACAACATATTGAATTAAGAATCAATCAGAATTTTACAAATAATGGGCCGTCTAACGCAAAAGCGACGATGACTTATGATGTAAGTAAGGGTTTTGGTGCTGGTTGTTTTGATTTGGAAATAGAAATGACTTCTTTAGATGTTAACATATTTCAAATTAGTGATTGGGGATCAGCAAATTGGTCTTCGGATTTGACTGTATATAAAGATGATGATTTATTAGATACCGTAGATACAGAATTTAATTCAGATGGAACTAATAATTTTGGTGGTGTTATACAATTAGCACACGAAACTGCTTTTGTAGATTCTTGGGGGTATCTTGTAGCACATCAAACACTTTTCATAAAAAATTGGTTAGAACCAACAGAGAACGTAAAATTACCAAATCAAGCACCAGCACCGGTTAAAGACCAACCTTATGGTTGTTTAAGTTGGAAAGATAATGGAAATGATAGTTCATATTATGTAGCATTAAATAAAACAGATCCAGATTTTCCCAATCTTGGAATTTCTAATAATGATTATTTACAGATTAGCAATCTTGCTGGTTCACCGGTAATGGTTCTTTACACTAAATCCGATAGCACAGATGTAGACCAATACCCTTATAATTCGTTAACGATTTTTGAAACAATTGAAGGGGGTACTATGGAAAAAATCGCCCAGTTAGAAAATTTTACTGGTAGTGAATATTTAGCGGTTTCGTTCGCTAACGGACATTTCCCTTTATATCATTATAAAGACAATGTTGGGGGTGATTGGATTTCTTTGGATTTATCAGAAGCAACCGCTTCAGACAGATACACTTATGTTAATACAGATAATTTGAAATTTGGTTTTAGTAGTTTTTCACAATCTGCTACTACTGCTGATGCTGATTTACAAATATCAGAAATTTTTTCATCTGGGAAAAGCTCAACTGATACTAACACAGAAAATTGGGGTCAATATCTTAAATTAGATTGGAATAACAGTAATAATAATGCATTTGGAATTCAACTCGGATTTGAAGAAAATACTTATGAATCAGACACAAGTGGATCTTCACCAGCACAATTAGCACAACTTTCACTAAAAAATGAAGATACTGTTTCAGTTCTTGGAGATGCAAGTGGTTCAAAATATGCCCCTTATATAAATGTTAATATTGATAATTTACCGATAGTGTCTTATGGATGCAATAGTACAGATGATTCTTTTATTGGGATGAATAAATGTATAGCATCAATTCCACGATATGATTTTCAAGGAAATTTTGAATTAGCATATAATCTCGTATACAATCCAGTTGAACCAAATACGATTAGACTGAATAACGCAGAAGAGATTTCAATTTCAAATTTACAAATGAGATTACAACAAGCAGATGGGTCTTACGCCGTAGATATAGAAGCACCAAAAAGTTTTGTGTTAGACGTGCAATCAGAAGAAAATTTACATTTCAGAATGTAATTAAACTTTAAAATAAAATTAAAATGTTTAGATATATTATTGAAATGACTGAATGGACTGATTTTGTAAAGAAGTATGCTAAAACTAATAATCTAACGTATGGGAAAGCTATTTTACCAGCGTCTAAAGAATGGAAGAAAAGTAAAGGAAGTAAGGATGCAGATAATATTTCAAGATTAAGAAGTAATGAAATGACAAAAGATTTTACAACAAAAAAAGGCGATAAATTACGAACTGGTAAAAATAAAGGAAAACAAGCGTATTCTAAAGAAAAATAAGTTTGATTGGTTCTTGAAACCGTGTAATTGTAATTGGTTCTGTTATATTTTTTGGCCGACCACGCCGACTCTGATAAATTTTATATTTTTCTTTTTTCTGTAAATAATAATTTCTAAAATATTCTTTACGCTTTTCTTCTTTATCTAAAACTTTATCTAAAACTTTTTCGGACATACTATAACGAAATATATTAATTTTAAGTATTTAAACGTAAAACTATTATCTTATGTAATAATATATAAAATGAAATCAACTTGTTGGATTGTTGAATTATATAATCCAATTAATCTTGAAGAAATGATTTGGACTGATGTAGACCAAACATTAGAAAAACTTTGCAATAAATGGAAAGATCATAGCGGAAATGATTTTATAAATTATACAAGATTACATAATATTTTTCATAATCGTAATAAATCAGATACTTTGTTAATTAAAGTTAAGAAGGTTTCAACACCGATGGTTAACGTTAACTTAAATAGTAGTGGTTAACTTTGATTTATTTTTTTTTTTACGTATTTTTTTATTTACTTCTTCAGCAACTTCTTGGGTTTTTTCTTTGTGTCGTATAACTTCACATTCTTTTAATATCATTTTGATTTTTAGTTGGGACATCTCTTCAACTAATTCATAATAATTTTTTTTACTCATTCTGAAACACGTACTACATACATATCCCAAAAATGGTAAGTCTTTTAATTCTCGGATTTTAGTGGCACAAACACAACAATATAATTCACACATATACACTAACTATAGATATTAATTTCAATTTAAATTCACAAATTGTAAAGATTTTTTTAATAATTAATTTGTGTGTTTATGTTATATATGTCTGATTACGGTGATAGAATGATTAAAATGGAAGTTGAATCTAAAGAAAGTCTTGTTGTTGATGAAACTGCTGTAGAAAGCTCAAATCAGAATGAAAATGAAGTTTTTATCAAAACGGAAGTAGTTGATAAAAAACAGAAATTAAAAGATCATCTCGCCAAATGCCGTGAAAAATCGGCAATTGTTAGAAAGGCAAAAAAAGAAGAAAAAGAAAGAAATAAGATTCAGAAACCACGTGGCCGACCGAAAAAAGTAAATGTTTTAGATGATGTTGTTGAAGAAGAAGACGTTTTATCCGGTGATCCAAGCACACCAAATGATTTTCAAGAAGTTGCACCAAAACAAATTACAAAAGAAATTCCAAAAAGCGATGTAATCGCACCAAAACAAATTAATAATGGAATTGATATGGATTTGTTATTAAATAAATTAGATGATAGAATAAACACAAGATTCAATACATTACAAGATTCATTAAAACCAAAAGAAATTCCAAAAGAAATTCCAAAAGAAATTCCAAAACAAAATCCGCAAGACGATTTATTGAAAATGATGAATGATAGAGAGCAAATGATTAGAAACGATGAACGGTCTAAATATAAAAAAGAACAAGAACAGAGTAAATTAGAAACATTACAAAAATCAACTAAAAAATATTTTGGAAGATTACCACCAACAGATCTATTTGCACCACAACCACAAAACGAATGGGATAATTTATTTCAAACAAGAAAAAAAAATCTATGGTAATCGTATATGAAAAAAGAATTGTATAAACCATTTGTTTCAAATGTGAAAAATAAAAAGTATTCGGTTTATGTTAAATCCGATAACAAAAGTGGTATGAAGCTCATTTCATTTGGTGATACAAGATATCAACAATTTACAGACAAATTAGGACATTATAAAAAATTAGATCATAAAGACCCAAAAAGAAAAAAAGCATATTATGATAGACACGGTCAAACAACAGATAAAGATTCTGCTAAGTGGTGGTCTCATAAAATTTTGTGGTAGTACAACCCTTAGGATTTAAATTTTCAAAGTTTATGTTTGTATCTTCAAGAAGTTCATAAAAAATATAATTAGAAAAGTATAAAAATAAAAGATAAGTAAACATATTATAATAGTATCATATATAAAAAAAGTAATTTAATAATTCCAGAGAATATCATTATCAACAAATGTAATAGAAAAAATACCATAATTATATAGCATATATTCACCATAAGAATCATCATCTTCTTCTTCTTCATAATCTTCTTTAGTAGATTTTATTAATGTATTAATATTATTTTTTAAGATTTCTTGGTTAAATTGTATTTGTTCCAATCTATGCATCTCATACGCCATAGTATTAATTTTGTTAACAATCTCATTAGGAAGAAATGGAAGAGTATTCATTTTGTTATACTATAGTACCGTAATATAGTTTTAAGTATATTTACATAAATATTATTTATTTATTTATTAGGATAATTATAAAAATAGTCTGTAAGGATTTTTTTATTGTGAGTAATATTTTTAACTGATTTGAAATAAGATAGTTGGTTCTGAAATGATGACAAAATGTTATCAAATACTTTATTTTTAAACATAATTTGATTCCCAGATTTATTAGGACAAACACAAAATTCGGTGTCTTTGTTTACTTTTCCAGTTGCTTTTCCATTTTCATAAACACCATCCACATCCAAATTATACATAGTGTTATTACATCTAAACCGAATATAAGATTTATTTTTATGTGTTCTAAGTTTAATACAAGTGATAGTATCTTTTTCATAAGTGAAACTTCTTTCATAAGCATTAATTTCGCATAGCATATCAGCAGAGTATTGCAAGAAGTCTTCTTCATTAATAATATTAGGGAATTCAAGTTCATCGCAATCAATTTCAAAGAATTCGGTATTCATTTTGTTATACTATAGTACCGCAATATAGTTTTAAGTATATTTACATAAATAAGTATTAATTAAATATTTTTTTTTCATTTGAGAATTTATTAGGATAATTATAAAATGGATTATCAACAACATATAATCCAATCCAAAATGATTCAGAAATCTACTGTTATGTTAAATTGTATTGAATGCAAACAAGATTTTGGTGATTGGGCGAAGCTTAAAATCAAAAAAGATCCCAAATGCTTTCCGTGTTTCAAAAACTTTAAAAAGAATTTTAAAAGAGTTGAACTTAATTTTTTATCGGATTCTGAGTCGGAATCGGATTCTGTCTAAGATTCTGTATTTAATTTTCAAAATAATTTCTACAATACTATTAATGACTTGTATTCTTTGCGAAAAAAATAGTGTTGAGTTTTGGTTTGGATCGTTGTGTGCAAAATGTAGACGTGTTAAACATCTTCTTTCAATTTTTAACGAAAGAGTGTATGAAGTATTAGAAGAAGTTTTGATTAAAAATGAAGACGAGCAAGATGTCAAAATAAAAGAAGAATTGAAGATTGAGTTAACTAAAAATGAATATAACTTAAGAAATAAAAAAAAAAATACTACTGAATAATATATGAGTGAACCATCAGATAAAAAATTATATGAAAAAGTAAAGAAAGAGATTTATAAAAAATATCCAAAACATTCAGCATATAGAAGCGGTTTATTAGTAAAAGAATATAAGGAACGTGGTGGAAAATATACTGGTAAAAAGAAAAGTAATAAGGGATTATCAAGATGGTTCAAAGAAAAGTGGAAAACTCAAGATGGTAAAACTGAATATCAAAATAAAGATGATATATTTAGACCAACTAAAAGAATTACTAAAGAAACCCCCACAATTCTTAAAGAATTATCTAAAACTGAAGTAAAAGAAGCTCAAAAAGAAAAAAAACTAAAAGGAAGGGTATTAAAATTTAAAAAGAAATAATATATGTTAGTATATCTATAATGAACTCTAATGATTTAATTATGTATCCAGTTGTAAAGGATGAAGATGTATACCAAGTTAAAAGAGATTTACCAAGACCGTTGCAAAAACCGCCATTTGTTTCTATTATTGTAGGGGGGAAGGGTAGCGGAAAAACAACAAGTCTTATTAATGAAATGATGCGAAGTAATATGATGGGTTCTAAGAAGGGAGAAGAAGATGTTTTTGACGATACAATTATATTTAGTGGAACTCTTGGTTCTGATTCTACATCAAGACATTTAGTAAAAAAAGCAACTATGGTTTCAAATGTGTATGACGATGAAGCAATAAAATCTATAGTAAATTTTCAACAATCAAAAGATAAAAAAGATAGAAGACATATTTGTATAATAGCAGATGACATAGCACCGATGATTAAGCAAAGGGATTGTGAATTGTATAGACTTACAAGTACACATAGACACAATTTATTTTCAATTTATTACTTAGTTCAAAATTGGAAGATGCTTCCGCCAGTTGCTCGTAGTAATGCATCTAATTTTCATATTTATCGTATACCATCCACGAAAGAACAAGAAAAGATATTTGAAGATTTAGGGTTCTTAGGCAATAAAAAAATGATTAAAGATTTATACGATTATTCAACAAATAAACCATTTAACTTTCTATTTGTTGATGCTATTAAGAATGAATGTTGGAAATGGGGTAATTGTGAACCGGAATTTTTATGGAGTAAATACTCTGATAACGGTGGATATAATGAACCATTTAAAATCCCAAGTGGAATTGAAATAATTGAAGATTAAATTTGAAAATAAAAAGTTTTGTTATAATATTAACTATGAATGAAATGGATACTTATTACGAAAATACAAGTCAATTAAGTTCCGCTCTTGGTGATATAGCAAGAAGGGAAGGCGAAATGAAATCTTCAGCAATCGGAACAAAAAGTGCCTTAGATGATGTAAACATTTCATTAACCCAAGCGGAAGCTTCAAAGGAAGAAGCGGAAGGCGGACAAACTACCGGTGCTGGGTTATTAAGCAGTACGGCACTTAATGTAGTTAAAGGACAAGTGCAAAAATCTGTTAAATCCGCATTACAATCAAAAGTTCAAAGTAAAATAGATGAAATTAAACAAAATAAAATTGATTCTTCCGCCGATGGTAAAGAACCAGCACCATCAAGTGCTGGGGCAAGAGACCAACCCAACATAGAAATAACTGGAAATGAAACTTCAAACGAAGTTCGTGGTATCAGAACAAATTTAAGTAAACGTATAAATAATATGGATACAGATTCCAAAAATCAAGTTTTAGATAATTACAAAGATTCTACTGGAAATACAAATCCACAGACACCACAAGAAGTAGATGTTTTGCAACAAAAAGTTATAGAACAAGAAAAGAACCCCACCACTAAATTTTCAGATGAAGAATTAGACACAACGGCCGATTCCGGAACTACAAATGTATCTACTGGAATCGCTGGTGGTCGTGTTGCAACTACCGGCACTACGACTGGGGCAACACCGAACGTATCTTCAAGTGCTTCAACAGATGTTTCGGAAAATCTTAAGACGATGACTGATGAAGGGATGTCGCAATTATCAGATAAACTCGGAGTAGATTTTGGAAACTTGAGTTCTGAAGATGTTGGAACGGCGTTGACCGGTTCATTATCAGATGCCGGTGGTTCTATGTTAGGATCTTTAGGTGGTGCCTTAGGGTCTACGCTTGAGTATTTGGGTCCCATAGGGATGGTCGCTGGTATTATAACCGCTGGGTTTGGTATTAGTAAATCATTAAAAGAAATGAACCAAATGGAACAAAAACAAACCGATATTAGAAATTTAGCAAGTAATATAAATAATATGGGTGGAATGAGTTTCGGTAGTCTTGCTACATCTGCTATGGATACTTCCCAAGTTAGAAGCGGTGGTGCTACTGCAAACTTTTAATCCAATTTTTCATTAATTCTTTTTTAGTCATTTCTTCATTAATTAAATTATGTATACGTAAAGTTAATTTATTTAATTCAATTTCTTCTTTAATAAAATCTTGTAATAAATCCATTCTATTAATTTCTTTTAAAGTTGTTTCAATACTTATTCCATAAGATAAGTTATAAGAAACTAAATCTTCTATTTCATCAAAATCCATATTGTATTATATTGATATAACATTTAAATAAAAACTTTTAATATTATATATGCCAAGTGAAACTCAAAGCGTAGTATTTCCAAAAGACAAATGGACTTTAACGAAAGCTCAAAAGTGGTTAAGAGATAATAATTATAAAGAAACATATAGAAATAAAAAAGTTGATATAACATCAACACAATTAAGATTTAGACAAACTCCACCGAGTAAATATAAATCTTATACATCTAAAAAACTAAAAAATGGTGTAATATTAGTTTTAGGTAATATGTAATTGTAAAATTTTATCTCTTACGATTATTGCTTCAGATAAATCAGAAAACGCTTTTTGGTATCTATGTTTATGTCTTTGAATTTGAACCACATACCAAGATGCAGTATTACTTCTATTGCTAAAATATGAAATATATTTTTCACCGGATAAAGTCATTTGTTTTTAAAAAATATATATAAATAACTTTTATGTATTTATATAAATTCTATTGTAATAATTACAAAACTAAATAATAATGTTGTAAGATATTATAAAATGTCTAAACGTTATTTAAGTATTTCAAGTGCCAACGGCGGAAGCGGATTCTTCGGATATTCAAATGGAAATCCACAGTTAACATTTTTAGTAAGTAATACTGGAATACTTCAGAGTCAAGAATTAAGATTTCAAGGAAATTTTAAAAGAGTTTTAAACACTAATTCAGCACATCTTAACGAAGTTGATAAAACAAAAGATTTGAATGTTGATAGTTTTGTAGGTGTTTCATCTATAATTCAGAACATAGAAATTAGTAGTCGTGCTTATTCTAATCGTTCTTTAGAAAATATCCAAAATTACCCAAGACTTGTAAGTAATTTTATGTCAAGTTTACATTCTAAAGGTGGACTAGATACTCAGATGTATAACGAACAAGTTTGCAAAGGAAGTGGATTTTCTACAATTTCAGAAGAGAATTCAACAACAAGTCTTAATAGTGGGAATTATTCAGTTGCCGGTCAGAAAATAGCTCAACGTATACCATATTGTGCTAAGAAAGGTGTTGACTTTGACATACGATTAATGTGTGGTATGTTTATGTCTGAAGATATTGATTTAGAACAGATTGGTGGACTTGCTATTACTATTAATCTTGCCCCAAATGAAAACGTTTTGTTTGGAACTGATAGTCAAAATTATCACTATGAAATTCAAAACCCACGTATAATTGTTCCAGTAATCGCAAAATCCGATGAAGCAATTGAGATGAGTGCTATGAATCCATCACCAGTTCTTAATTTCTTATCTTTTACAAGTTTATATAATGTTATTACAAGTACAGAACAACAAGTCGTTCACCGAGTTTCTTTGAAAGGTGTGATTAGTACACAATCAAATTTCATTCCAGTTTCATACATTAACAATTCATCTAAAAATGGATTAGCACAATACAACCCAGCAATTCAAAGATTAGTCTACCATCTTGATGGGAAACGATTTCCGCTTGAATATTCTATTGAAGTTGACCGTGATGAAACTTTACCACAGAACGAACAAATTTCAACAAATCCACAGTTGTTAAGAAATTATTTAGAATCTTTCAGAAATGCTAAAGATGTTAAGAAATCTTGTATCAATCCAGTTGTTAGCGGTGCTGACGCACAAGTGGCCGAACACGGTGTTTTTGGTGTCGGATGTTCTTATGATTCGGTTTCAAATGCCGGTATCCCAGCACAAGTCAGTACATTAGGTTTTGAACTTCAGTCTAAATTACTTGATCCAGCGAAATTTGATTCCGCTATTGTAGACCAAACCAGTCTGAATTATGCTGTGTATACTTATTATTTATGTCGGAACTCTGTTCGCATCGTGCAAGGACAAGGAATCCAAGTAGTTCAATAATTTTTTTTATTTTTTTTATATATTATAATTGTATATGTCATATAATAATAATAATAGTAATAGACAAAATCCGATAGAACAAATGGAACAACAAGCAAGACAGAATCCATTTGGTAGCGGAATTTATAATCAGTCATCTCAGATAGAAGCTTCTTTGCAAAGTTCACCAAGAACTATTATATTAGAGTGTAATAGATTTACAAGTAGACAGGACGATGAAACCGCCGAAGCATACCAAACAAATCATCGGTGGATTACCGAATTCGCAAGTGGAATTGAAATAAAACAAGGTGATGAAATTAGAATAAATAGTGGTTATGTGTCATCTATTGGGGTGGGTGATTTGATTGCTTGGGACAGACAAGATGGTAGTTTGACACAAGATAATTTAGCAAATTGGATTTTTAGTGTTTACGTTTGTAATGATGGATTGAACGATAAACGTGAAGGGTATAATATGTTTACAACTGATGGCGGTGGTGCCGGTAAATTTCCATACGATACTGATAATAGTGCTTGTCCGCTTTATAGAGTTGTTAAAGAATATGATGTTTCATCCACATCAAGACAATTTCCACCAGGTTATAGTCTTCCAACAATCTCATACAATCAAGATCCATATTTACCGTGTCGTTTTTTTGGTGAAAATTTCCAAATGAAAACACCAACTTTAGATAATCATTTTAAATTTACATTATCACCGAACTATGTTAATCCGAATACTGGGGATGTTTATGGAACAACTATAACTTGTCATCTTTATACGGCGTTGGATACATTAGTTCCAATTTCAGCTTCAAGTATATTTAGTTTAGGTCAAAGTTATTTATTTGTTCCACAAAAAGAACGCTTAATTTCCGGCAACGATGATTTATATAATCACGAATCTCAAAAATGGTTATTTAGTTGTTATGGATTTGTTAATAATGCTGATGGATTGGAAGTAATGAACGTTGATAATATGGCGGACAGGATTAAATTATATAAAGCACAAACCGACGTTATAGAATTAACCGCACGTGTTAAAGTAATTTCTTTACCGAGTTCTTGTGGAAATAATGAAGGACTAACACCATATTCTACTAAAGTTTATGAACTTGACGAAGAAAATTTTATAGAAACAGAAGATGTACTTTATGGTTATACTTTTGAAGGAATGCAAAAAAATATTTTAGACTTTAATAATTTAGATAGAACCACTATAATTGACGATGATTTAAGTGGTAATACGCCATTAAGAATGATTGTTTCAAATAGTCCGTATGATTCTGCTAAATCAAAATTACCAATTGTTATTGAAAGTCTTTACAATCCGGATGATACTTTAAGTGATATGATACGTCAACAGTATATTAAATTTAAAAATCCGAAACCGGTTATAATTAGTAATTTACTTGAATTAGTTGAATACATCGGTAGTAATGTTTTAGTTTTAAACATATATGACCCAACGAATAGTCCGAGTTTTAGAGAAGTGATAACGTGTTGGATTGGTGATGAGACTTTGGGAACACAACCAGCAAATTATGAAATAACAAATGAAAGTATAATTTTATATAGTGTCCGTAGGGGTTGTAATAAACAACAAACAAATTTAAGTTCAGACGGTCAAGTAATTTCAAAAAATCTTATACCGGATACAACAAAATCTAATTATATTGTTAAAGTTGCTAATTTACAAACAGATATTGCGATACGATATGGTGGTAAAGATGTTAAACAATATCAAACCATTTCGTTTGATTGGGGTTCAAATACAACCCCATTAAATAATTTAGGTTATTTTATATTTATAAAAGTTGCAAATGAAAGTTTAGATAATACTACATATAGAATTTTTAATGATAGGACAGACAGCTCAACTTACCAAAGTAGTATGATAAATTTAGTAAACATTAATGAAAATAATTTAGTAGTTAATACCCCCATACTTTATAATGGTACACAATCATTAACAGATAATTTAATAAAAGTTAAACATTACCAACAATTTCAATTCAAAATAAATGAAGATTATAGCAGTCCTTCTGATATTGCGACCGCCTTAACACAACAAACACATAGATTAACAAATATAAGAACTAAATTCGGTGAACCAATACCAAATTCAAAAGCAACAGGACTCATTACTAATGATATGTTTTTTCCAGTTTGGGGGAGTAATGATGCTACTAATATTGAAAATGGTAGCAAAACACTTGGCGGAAATTTATTA
>TARA_R110000782_G_scaffold38589_1_pt1 | contig 17733 bp, 13 predicted proteins | sample TARA_R110000782 | Tara Oceans TARA_R110000782 (sample SAMEA4397859) | marine metagenome | biome: Polar Biome; feature: [SRF] surface water layer (ENVO:00010504); material: water (ENVO:00002006), including particulate matter (ENVO:01000060) such as... | depth 5 m | reverse complement strand
GCCACCCTGCTTGAGATGAACCATTGCGGCTACAGACGGCTCTGGGTCAACCCGGACGGCAAGCCATGGACGACCACGCTCAAGAGCAAGCTGGAGGCTCTGGACACGCTCAGAGAAGCCTTGCCCATCATCACCGTCTTGCCTCAGTGTACGTGGATGGAGCTACGGGGTCTGACCATCGCGCCGGGTAAGATTGCCCCGGAGGCACCGAAGGGCTCACACGATGATGCAGCCATCTCTATCGCTCTGGCTTACCGTGCCCTCAGAGACGTTCCCAAGCAGCGTAGAGATGCCGCTCCGACGACTCAGGCTCGCATCAAGGACTTGATCGACGCAAGCCGCGCAAGAAGAACACGGTCGAAGTCCCTCCCTTTCTGATAAGAAGGTTTCCATGGCACCAAAACACCTGACACCCTCCGAGGTGGCTGAAATAGTCGCCGGTCACGACCAGCACTTCGACTCCAAGCGGTCCTTGTACCGTGAGTGCCGTGCGCTCTACCTGACCCGGTTCTGGCGCGAGAACACCTACACCGACAACGTGCTCCGTACTGAGGTGCCCAAGGCTTACGCTGTCGTGGAGTCATACCTTGGTTCTCTCTACGCTAAAGACCCGAGCGTCGTCGTCGGTCCAGACCTCCGAGGTCGAGGCAACCCAGAGGTGGCTGAGGCAACGGCAAACCAGTTCCTCAAGTCTGTCCGTCAGCAAATCGAGGACGCCACCCGGCTTGCTCTCATCTACAGCCCCGGCTTCATCAAGCTCAGCCCGGTGGAGTCAGTTGACCCTATGAAGCGGGTGCAAGCGAGCGCGATCCCGCCGTGGCAGATCATCGTGGACGACACAGCCCACTCATGGGACAACCAGCGGTTCGTCGGGCACGTCTACATGCTGCCGGTCAAGGAGGCTATGCAGCGGTATGGAAAGCGTCGGGACGCCTACACCACTCGTCCCTACGTCAAGTGGATCGAGAGCGCGTCCATCGCCGGTCAGAAGCGAGGGGAGTCATCCCTCGGCATCGAGCCGGGGCAGGACAGTCCCTACGCGGAGTGGGTCCGGGTGGTCGAAATGTATGACCTCCGCGCCGACAAGCTCCTCGTCTGGTCGCCTGACTACAAGGACGGCACCAAGTTCCTGTTCACTGGAGTCAAGGTACAGGTCGGTGCTCTCGATGCTGAGGTCGCCGCCGACGCGGACAGTGGCGAGGTCGAGACGAAGATTGTCCATGAGACGACAGGGATTCCATACAAGACTGCCTCTGGTCGGCCTATTGTTCCCATCATCCCGCTCTACTTCAGCCGTGACCCCGACAGCCCGCTCAGGGGCTACAGTCTCATCGAGCGGTCCAAGGACCAGTTCAGGGAACTGAACCTGATGAGGACGTATCAGGCACAGGGAGTCAGACGGATGGCCCGTCAGTGGCTTGTCCGTGCAGGCTTCTTGTCCGAGGACGGTGCCGCGAAGATTGCCTCTGGCATCGACGGGGAGTTTATCGAGGTGGACGTGGTTCCCGGCACCCCGCTTGAGGGGAACATGATGCCGGTCCCGAACGTGCCCATCCCCGCCGACATCGCCATCTACGCTCAGACGGTCAGTGCAGACATTGACGCGGCGGGACTGCTGGCACCCTTCACCCGAGGCGAGGTCACCAAATCCACTGCAACCGAGCAAAACCTACTCGCTTCCTACACTTCCAGCGAGATTGGCCGGATGGCTCGTCAGCGGGATGACGCGATTTCTTTGATGAGTCAGACGTACAACACGCTCTTGTCCGTCGTGCTTGGTGATGACGGTGAGCCGCTGAGCTTGCCCAACCCTGTCGGGCCGACCATCTTGAGTGCCGACGACCTGACGGGCGACTTTCAGTACACTGCTGTTGACCCGGCAACCACCCCGATGAACGACCTTGCGAAGCGGTCAGCCATTCAGAACCTCGCACCGCTGCTGATGCAGCTTGGTATCGACCCGAAGCAGGTTCTTGCGGAGATCGTCCGGACGTTCCAGTTGCCTGAGTCGTTCCTGATCCCGCCTGAGCCTGAGCCTGAGCCTGAAGCTCCAGAGGGTGCCCCGATGGCTCCTCCCACCCAGACCCCCGAAGGACTGTAAGATGCCCATCCGACCCCGAAACATGCCCGCCGATATGCCCGAAGAACTGATGGCTGCTGCTGATGAGCGCGATGCCATGCTCGATGAGCAGCTTGACGGCATCATCCCGGCTGCTGACTCCCCCTACAACGTCAAGGTGCTCTCCGCGATGGCAGACGCCGTGCAAGCGATTGCGTCCCTGATGGGTATCGAGGTCGAAATCGAGCAGTACAACGAGGCCACCACCCGCCTTGACGACGACGTTGCCCGGTTCCTGTTCATGGCGTCGAAGGCAGCAGAGGACTTCGGCAAGCCGTTCCCGGTCAGCCTTGAGGAGATCAAGGGCGACAACGAACTGACCAGCATCACGGCTCACCTGAAGATGCTCGCCGCCGACGAGGACTTCAAGGAGTTTCTACAGGGCGAGGCAGAGCCAGAGGGAGCAGAGGTCGAGGTCACTGTCGAGGCCGGTCCCAAGGACGGCGCTGAAGACCTGTTTATGTCCCGCATGAGGTAGGAATGTCCCTTCGCTCCGCTCTGGTCAAGAAGCTGGTCGCCAGTCCCATCGCTCTACGGGCGAAGGTCATACGTGAGCAGCAGTCCCGCTTCATCCCCGATGAGCCAGAGAATCCCTTTCGCCGCACAGGCAAGGTCGGGATTCTCACTGACGCCATCGAGTTTCGTCAGCGGGTCAGCTTCATGTACACGAACAAGACAGAGCCACAGCGGAGCGGCAGGCGCGTCGGGAATCCCCACGGAATCTTCAAGCGGGGCACGAAGACCTACCTGCTCATGTACACAGCGCCGGGGTCGGTTTCAGCGACGGGCCGACTCCCATCATGGCGCACGTTCTTGCTCAGCAGGGTCAGCCGCCCTGAGATCATCGAGAACAACATCACGTTCGGTCAGGGACTACAGCAGTTCCGTATCGCACCGGGCTACCGTCGCTTTCGCCGTGGACGCTTCATAGTCCGCGTATAAACAGGAGAAACCCAATGCCGAGTATCGCAGAAACCGTGGTCGCAGAGATGGCCGCACCCGCCCAGGATCAGATTTCTGATCCCACAGAGTCAATCGAAGCCACCGAGGCTCCCGGTGAAGAGGTCGAGGTCGAGGAAACCACCACCGAGGGAACCAAGACCAGCAAGCTGTCGTGGGCCGACGCCATGGACCGGGTTCCCCCGGACATCGCCAAGCTGATGAAGGGGATGCAGGCAGACTACACCCGCAAGACTCAGGAGTTGTCCTCCCAGCGCAAGGATATGCACCGAGAGCGTGAAGCACTCATCCGGGGCACCAGCAAGCTCAAGGCACCGGAGGAACTGCCCGACTACGACCCCTTCAACGAGCAGTCCATCGCCGCCCGTATCGAGGCTGAGGTCGCCAAGCGTCTCCGTGAGGTGCTTGACCCCATGGAGCAGGAATACCACTCCATGAAGGCAGAAGACTCCTACAAGAGCTTTCTGTCTGAGCACCCTGACCTTGAGGACAACGAAGCTCTCAGAGGTAGCGTACAGGAGCTTCTGGAGGCGAACCAGAGCCTTGACCTTGAGACTGCCTACTACGCCGTCAAGGGACGCATGAAGACCTCCCAGCGCGCACAGGAGGAGCAGACGCGAGCAGCACGCAAGAAGGCAGAGCGTGAGGCAGCGTTCAAGGGCACCGGACTGAGCCGACGACCGGGCCGAGCAGCCAAGCCCGGTAAGGCTGACCTCAAGAAGATGAGCGCCGCTGATATCTACCGTCTTGCCCAGAGCATGAATCGTAACTCTTGACGGTAGTTTTCGGCTGGGGTAGAGTCTCCGTGAGTGGGATACCCGCAAGGCTCCTGCCAAAACATGGCACTCCGGTTTGGAACACGCCCCGAGAAAGTGATTCCAAACCCCCTATAGGAGTGCCTTGTCATGGCTACCCCTTCTATTCTGAGCACCACGCTCCAGCTTCTCCGCGACAAGCTCGTGGACAACTCCTACCTTGCGCACCCGCTTATCCGGGCCATCGAGGAGCACGGCAATCTCATCAAGGTCAGCGGCGGCTCCCGAGTCGAGCAGCCGGTCATCTTCGGTGACCACAGCACCATCACCGAACTGAGCAACGGTTTCGAGCCGGTGAGCATGGCAGTCACCGACCCCTTCAACTTCGCCAAGTACGAGTATGCCAACTTCACCCAGCCCATCGTGCTGTCAGCCGTCGAAAAGGCAGCTAACAAGGGCGATTTGGCAGTGGTGTCCATCCTCGAAAGCAAGATGCGCAACGTGATGTTGTCGCTCAAGAAAGAGGTCTCCCGAGCCATCATCAAGGGTGACTCTCCGGTCCTGACCCAGATGCAGACCCTCAACGGCATGGGCACCGCTACCGTCGCCGCCAACACGACTGGCTGGTTCGAGGCTGGAGCCTTCAGCACCCAGACCAACACCGTCGGTGGTCTGAGCAAGGCGACCTTCGCGGCGTCCAACTGGCAGAATCAGGTCTTCAACTCGGCAGCGACTCTCGCTCTGAGCCACCTCGACCAGTTGTTCATCGACTGTCAGACCCGCAACCCTGCTGGCGATTTCCCGGACATTCTCCTGATGTCTCCCGCCTGCTACGCTGCCTTCATGGCGCTCCAGCAGTCCAGCGTCCGCTACACCTCCAGCAGCGACCGGGACAGCCTGGACCGCGATATGGTAGGTTCGTGGCGGGGTGCCCGCATTTACATCGAGCCTCAGCTCGGATTTGCAAATGCTGGTGGAGTCCCGGTCAGCGCCTACGCGCTGTCATCTTCGCAGTTCCAGCTTTACGCTGACGTTGACGGGTTCTTCAACGTCAGCGATATGCTCCCGGTTCCCGGCACTGCGACCGAGGCCAGCATGGTCTTCAACCGTATGCAGCTTTGCACCGGTCACCTCGCCTCCCACGGCGTCCTTCTCAACGCGGAGGCGTAAGAAAAATGGCTACTTCTACTCTCATTCAGTTCCTTGAGGCCGGTGAGGCTGGTGATACCAGCAACCGTCGTCAGACCGAGACGTTCCTCGCCAACGGTGCCATCACCAAGGGCGATTGGGTTCAGGTGGACACCACCAAGACCGGCGCGGACCGCACGCTGTTCGTCGTTGAGGCAGGCGGCAACGCCACCGGCAACGGACTCGTCGTCGGTGTCGCTACCCAGACCGTCATCTCTGGTGATCGCGTCAAGGTCGTCGTTCAGGGCTACGTGGAGGGGGCTTCGGTCGCCAACGCTGTCGCTGGTGCTGCGGTTCCCCTCGTCGTGGACGCCACCGCTGCTGGTCAGGCTGTCGCTATCGCGGCTGGCGACCTCGCTCCTCCGTGCGGCATCTCGCTGGAGGCTGCTGCCGGTAACCTGTGCGACGTGATGGTCTACAAGAACTTCTAAGGCCACCACGCCTGCCCTCAGAGACTCGACAGACGGCGCTCTCCTGTGCCCCTGTCGTGACCCTCTGAGGGCTTACTTTTTACTGAAAAGTGAGGGTCACTTGAACCTGCTCGACCTACTCAACTTCTGCGGAAACCTCCTCGACTACGATCCGGTCAATGAGACGTACCGCGAGCAGCTTGTGGCCCTCCTCAACGACGCTCAGATGAGAGTCATCACCTCAAAGCACTGGTCCTTTGCTCAGCGTGAGCGGAACCTTGCGGTCTATGCCGACGTTCCGCTGACTCTCAACTTCACCAACGGCTCCGATACCGTCACCTCTGGCACTCCGGTCTTCACCTTCGTCGCGGACCTTGTGAAGCCGGGGTCGGATATGGAGCTTGCCGAGATCGTAGTCAGCCGCGTGAGCGGAACCGTCACCGTCGAGGACGTGTACCAGATTCGGTATGTAAGCAGCCCGACACAGGTTTACCTCGACCGCAAGTTCACCGCGCCGACGGCACCCTATGAGGTCAAGCTCAGGCGGCGGGAGGTCTACCTCCCCTCTGACGCGACGAACGTGATGAGCGTGCTTGACCCCTCTGTCGGGATTCCGAGGCCCAGCGCCTTCTTGAGCAAGTTTGAGCGGGACGACATTGCCCTCGACCCTGACCTTGAGGGTGTGGTCGAGGCTTACCTGCCCAGCCAGAGCATCAACATCCCGGCCCCACAGGTTCCCAAGGGCGTCACCGTCGTCGGAGCAGCAGCAGGACAGGGCACTCGGACCATCAACGTCTACATGGTCAATGTGCGCGGTCCACGGAGTCAGGCATACCCGAGCTACCGGCGCGACGTGTCGAACGGGTTTGAGTCGTCCTTCAGCAAGGTGGAGTCATTCACCCTGACGGACACCCAGACGCTCCGCTTCACACCCGAGGCTCTGGAACGCGGGACCGGCCTGTACCGTCGCTACTACATCACCTGTGATGAGGCGGGGATCCTCGCGCCAGTCAGAGTCAGGAACGCCGACGACGAAGGCGCACTCCCCGACGTAGGTACAGACACCGTGCCACCACAGGGGGGCCTCACGCTTGCCCCTGACCTCAGCCTGCCGACCCTGACGAGCCAGCCGTTCCACAGTAGGGCTGTCCGGTACTTCTTCGGCAACAGTGCCGCCTACCGGGCCATCCAGTTGTATCCCCACCCTGCTGCCGACCAGCAGCTTACCGTCCGCACGATGGTCGCCCCGGAGCGTATGCAGGAGGACCAAGACAGTCCGCTCATCCCCGCCGACTACGCGCAAGTGATTGCGTATGCTGCACTGGAGGCGCTGACCCTCAAGGTGGACAACCCCGCTCTCGCTCAGGTCTACGAGCGCAAGATGACCTTGATGGTCCGGGGTATGGGTGCCCGATACCTCGCTGAAGTCCCGCGCCGTATCGTCCGGGGTGTACCGACCGGGGGCTATCGGTACGGGATAAATCCTTTCGGTCCACTGAAGTTCAGTTAGGGAGCCGACAATGAAGCAGGAAATCTACGAGGTACCGACAGCGGGTGGCCTTGAAACCCGTCTGCCTCAGACCCCTGAGAACGCCTCTGTCGCGGAGAACCTGAAGCACGACCGCAAGACGGGAGGCTGGTCAACCCGACTCGGCTACGAGAAATACTTTCCATACGAGACAGACTGGTCGCCGTTCGACTCCGCGATGTCGGGGAACATTGCCCTCGGTCCCATCTACAGTCTCCACGTCGCCCAAATGCTTGCCGGTGGCGCACGCCAGCACACACTGTTTGAGGCTGACGGTTCACTGTTCCTGCTCTACGAAGCCTCTGGTGTGCCCACAACGCTCCTGACGCTCGCCACAGACCGACACGTCCCGACGACCACTGAAGCCGCCTCTTGGTACACTGACACGCCCTACGGCACCATCATCACCAACGGAGTCAACCGTCCGGTGCTGGTCAACCCATGGCCTCTGGGTCAGGCACCTCCGACACAGACCTACGCTCAGTCGATGATTGGGACAGCCATCAGGGACTTCGGCTTCACTTCGCCGCCTCCCCCGGTAGACCCACACCGCAATGTCGCTCTTGAGGCAGGCTCCCCCATCACCTCACCAAACCCGACGAAGACCGGTGGCGGGGCGACGACGATCTACACGTTCTCCGACAGTCGAGCCATTGCAGACGGGGCACGCTGGGGTCTGGGGTTTGAGAAGAACACAGAGGCCGTGTTCGCCAAGGAGGCTCTGTTCGGCTGGGCTGTCAGCTTCATCACGGACACCGGCTCAGAAGGTCCGAAGTCCACACTGGCGACGACCTCATGGCAGCTACCCGGAAACGCACAGGGATTCCGACACGCTGTAGCTCTGGACATTCCTCTCGGGCCAGAGGGCACGGTAGCGCGCCGTCTGTACCGGACGACCAACTTCAGCGATGACTACACCAGCGTCGGTGACACCACGCTCTACTTCATTGACGACGTTCGCAACAACGTGGACGAACTGTTCATCGACTGTGTGAGGACAGCCGCTCTCGGTGCAGCATCCCCAATCATCCCGACTGGACCTCTCCCGGCACCACAGGCCCGGTTCAGCGCCATGTTCCAGAACTGCTTGTTCCTCGACGGCGGGATCGTGGACAGCCGGAACATTTACTACAGCGCACCGGGCCTCATCGAGCAGTTTGACTCTGCCAGCTTCTTCACGCTGTCGGCAGAGGGCGGCGGCATCACCGCGATGTACAGCAACTACACGACCCTCATCGTGTTCCGCGAGCGGTCCATCGACGTTGTGACCGGAGACTACGCCTCGGGCTTCAAGGTCAACACCATCGCGAACGGCATCACCTGTCAGTCTCCCCACTCGGTACAGAGCATCCCCGGTCTGGGTCTGGTGTTCCTTGCCCTCGACGGCCTCTACGCGCTCACCGGAGGTCTACAGGGCGGGGCCATCAACGACATTGTGAAGCTGACGGGCAACCAAGACGAGACCATCGAGCGCATCACCCCGGACTGCTTCTCCAAGGCAGTGTCCTGCTACTCGGCACTGCACCGGGAATACCACCTGTACGTGCCCTACGACGGCAACGACCGACCGAACAAGGGCTTCGTGCTCCACGCCGACCGCATCGGACAAGGAAACCTGTCGGCCCTGTCCACCCGAGAGGGATTCCCGGTCGGAGCCATTGCGACCAGAGCAGACGGCACCATCATCTTCGGTCACAACACCGGGACCGAGGGTGTGCCCGTCGTGACCAACGTGCCCAACAGAGGGCTGTTTGTCATCTCAGGCAAGCGGTCCATGGGCTACGGCTTCGCTGCCGACGCGCTCTACCCTCTCGGCCCTCCGACGAGCCGCTACCGCTCAGCGTGGTTCGACTTCGGTGACGCTCAAATCAAGAAGCAGGTCAGCTACGTCACGCTCTGGGTGCTCACGACCGGTCAGCCGACCATCACCATGAGGCACTACAAGGACTTCTCGCTCCGGGGAGTCAGTGAGCGGACCTACGTGATGCAGCCTCCTGACCAGAAAGACCTCCCCGTCTTCGACACAGTGATCCTCGACAACAAGGGCATCTACGAAGACCACAGGCTTGTCCCGGTCCGATACTCCATCGCTCAGCAGTCCTGCTCTTGGTTCTCGTTTGAGATTGAGACGACCGACGACCTCATATTCATCGGCTACGAACTGGAATACACGACGAAGGGCACTCGCGTCGTCATGGGGAAACGCGCATGAAAAAGTGGACACAGCGCGAGTTGAGGACGGGTGGTGTTGTCGAGCCTTCTGCCATCAACGACGAGCTACGGGCACAGCAGTCCTCGATGACCACGCTGGACCGTGAGCAGTTCGACAAGGATTGGGTTGAGGACACCGACCTCAAGGACAACGCCATCTTGACCGCGACGGTCGCGCCCATCTACCCGGCAGCGTCCTACGGGGAGCAGAGCCTCCAGACCGGTACAGGCGACGTGCCCGTCCACAGCTTCACCGGGATCACCGCGAAGATTGACCCCGGCTCATGGTTCGACCTGTCCTCCACAGTAGGCATCACGCTTGCGGGCTTCAGGGGCGGCAACCTGTTTGTCGAGTGGAGCGGCAATGCCTACGTGTTCCCCACCTTCTCGGACACGGCGAACCTTGAGTTTCCAATGAATCCCAAGTACCTCAACCTGAGAATCTTGGTGAACAACACCCTGCTTGCAGAGCGACGGGGGCCTGCCCTCCATGAGCACTTCAGAATCTTCGGCTCGATGAACTTTCCGCCCGGTGACCTCAGCGTCAGGCTGCAAGCCAAGATGACCTCAGTGGGACCGGACGACCCGCTGGAGAACACCACGCCGAAGGACATTCCGCAGGTCCACCTCTACAGCAACAAGTACCTCGCCATTGGACGGTTTCGATGAGCAGAATCAACAGACCTCCGGTGCTCGATGGCGAGGGTATCGAGGCGACTCCGCTCAACAACCGGTACGCCGACTTCACCCAGAACGACATTAACGAGTTTAATACTCGCGATGCAGCCATCGACCTCCCACAGTTCAAGCGGACTGGAGGCAGGGGTTTCCTCGCCAAGACCGCGAACAGCGTGCAGGTCGGCAAGCTCGACTTCTACCACGCCGCTCCTGTGGTCCTTGAGGGGATGGACACCGCTCCGTCCGCTGCCTACGTCATCGGTGACGGGACAAACCCGACGCCGCTGGGACCGCTCGGGGTGGGTCTGGTGTCGCTCGACTCGACAAACCTGCTCCGGGTGTACTGGTCGCTCAACGTCAACCCCGAGTTTACCGGGACGCCATGGACAACCACGTCAGCCCCGTCAGCGAAGTACACCTTCGACAAGAACGGTGGCTCTACCGACGTGACGAGCACCAATGGAACGTGCTGGGTCATCTACCTTGAGTGGGACATCACCGGCCCGACTCTGGCAAACTTCGTCCCGGTGCCCGGTCAGGGTGACTTCGACACCCTCATCGGCGGTTTCCGGGGTGAACTGCTTCAGAACACTCAGGCAACGACCGTGGTGCCTTGCTGGACGACCTCATTCTCGGCCACAGGGCGCGAGACTACCGGGACAGAGGTGTCAAACAAGACGGGATGGCGCGGTGTGAGTGGCACCTACTACTACAGCGGCGCTCAGGGAGCCGTCAGCACGGTCTACGGGCTTCGTCTGGTCGTAAAAGGCCCCATGCACCCCTACCAGACCGGGGGCCGGAACTACCTCGTCCAGCAGCCGGACATTATGAACGACGATAGCGACAACGTGACGCTTGAGCACACGGTCGGTAGACTGGGTTTCATACTCCACAAGGTGAAGTGATGAGCTACACGCCCCCAAACACCTTCACCGCTGGCACCAAGCTGACCTCAGCAGCAGTCGAGGGCAACAATGAGGCCCTTCGGGTCTACCTGCACGGTGCAATCCCGGCAGCAGACGTAGCGACGGACGGGTGGATCGACACGCGGCACATTCAGCCACCGGTCTACAGCCCGTTCGAGGGGCTACAGCATGGCGTGAGCGGTCATCAGGGTGGTCAGTGGAGTCAGGGGCCGACTGTGAGGCTCACGTTCCTCACGAAGTACCTGACGGGCAACGGAGCACAGGGGAGCCGGTCTTGGCAGCGGATCCCGAACACCTCGTTCAAGGTTCAGCTTCAGCATCCCGCTTTTGTGCTGTTCCACTACTTCTATGAGGTCGAAATCGGCCCCGACACGTCCTCTGGCGGCGACCAAGTAGCGGCAGCAGACCGACAGGTGTGGGTCGGCCCGTATGTCGGCTCAAATCCCATTCAGAGCAGCCTTGTCGGCACCAGCACCATGCAAGAAGGTGCCAACCACTCCGGTCACTTCCGCACAAACCCGGTCGGGGCGAACTTTTCCTACCCAATCCGGGGCGGCTACGCTCAGAGAGACGGGACCATCATCATCGAAGACACGACACCCACTTTTCCGCGTCCTGTGGGCGAGGTGAACATCGGGCTGGTCGGTTTCAGCACCGTGGACCGCTCAGCAGTGGTCAACTGGTCCTGTGTCCTTGAAACCTTCTACATTTAGAGGCTGATATGCCAGTCACAGCCACAGCACTACTCATCGGCGGGGCCATCGCGTCCGCAGCAGCAGCAGGAGGCAAGGCAGGAGGCCGTAGAGCCGCTGCCAAGAGAGCGGGTCTGTCTCCAGAGGAGCAGAAGGAGCTTGAGGAGCTTCAGAAGCTTCGCGAGACAGGTCAGCTTGGTCTGACAGACGCCCAGCAGCAGCGTCTTGACCAGAGCCTCCTGACTCAGCGTGGCGGGATGATGAGGCAGCAGCAGGCTACCGCGCTCCAGCAAGCCGCTCAGGCTGGCCCGGTGTCAGGGCGTGACGTGTTCCTTCGTCAGCAGACTCAGCAGGCTGGACAGCAGCAAATGGTCCGAGACGAGGCCGCACTCCGTCAGCAGGCCGATGCAGCAGCGTCAGACCAGCAGCGGGCACGACAAGCGTTCCTCCGACAGCAGCAGATTGCCTCTGATATGGCGAAGGCACAGGCTACTGCTGATATGTTCAGTGACCCCCTCAGTATTCTCGGCGGGGCAGCAATGACGGCTGGGACAGGCATCGGGTCAGGTACACTCAACCCCGAACTGATGACCACAGCGTCCGACGAAGACCTCATCAATGCGGCAGCGGCGACAGCCGACGAAATCTACGCGGAGTTGTAAGATGCCCAGAGCACAAGACTACACCTACAGCTTCATGGCTGGTTTGGCCCTCCCGGTCATGTACCAGCGTGTAGCGGCTGAATACGCTGACCTTGAGCGTCGTCGTGAGTTTGTAGACGGGATGATTGCGCAAGAGAGCCAGCAGATCGCCAATCTTGCTCAGGTCTTCAAGACTCCGGTGACTGACTCCTCGACCCTACAGGCTCTCCTTGAGCGTCTTGAGAGTCAGAACATCGACCTGAGCCGCGTCGGGAGCGGAGCCGGTAAGCGTCTTGCTGACGTTGAGAAAGCCTACAAGCAGGCGGCACAGAACAGCCCGAGCGGAGCCTTCACGGACCTCTCCACGAACGACACCTTCACCGCTGACGAGTATCGGGTCGCTGTGAAGGGCTACAGGGCGGGTCTGGTCGCTGGAGGAGCATCACAGGCAGCAGCGGACGGTCAGGTAAACCGTATCGGAGCCTTACGCACCAATGCAGGCGTCGAGTTTGCCAAGGCTGGTGACGGAGGACGCAAGGCGGCTCTCAAGGCTGTGGGCGAGACTGAGCAGGCCATTCTTGACCTCCGCCAGCGTGGACCGACCGGGATCGCCGGGGGAGCGTCTGGTCAGGCTGAGGTAGAGCGCCGTCAGGGCACCGCTGCACCCGAAGGGAGCACTTTCGCCACTGAAGAGGACGCTTTCGCCGCTGCAATCGCGTCAGTGTCGGACGGAGAGCTTTCTCAGGAAGATTTCGAGAGCGAGGTGGACTTCTCGACGGCAAAGCGGGTCTATGACGCGGCAAAAGCATCGGGAGCCTACCGGAACGACCAGCGGTCCTCGTTTGAGGACGCGATGCTCTCCGCACGACGACGACTGGCTCAGCTTGAGGCACAGGCACAGGAGATGGCGCGTCCCGAGGGCATCAGCCGGGAACAGGAGATGGCACGCAAGCAGCTTGAGGCCAGAGGCTACGACCTCAGCAAGCCCTACGTCGCACAGCAGAAGTCTCGGTACTACCCGAACCTCATCCGTGCCGACGAACTGTTCAACGCCTCTCTTGAAGCAGCAGACCGTCTTGCCGCTGAAGACCCTGACCGCTTCACGACTCCACAGGGGATGGGGAGCGTGGTCCTGCCGACGAACCGGTCCCAGACCCTCGCCCGAGACTACATTGCACAGCGATGGGAGCGCGGTGAAGAGAACCTGTCCATGAGGGATGCAGAGCGTCAGTTCGGCAAGGTGCTCAAGGGTGACGACCTTCAAGAAGCTCTTTCTTTCGCCATCGCGTTCCACAAGGGGCTGAAGCTCAACGTCCAGACCCCGAGCGATGCCGACCAGCAAATGAAGGCTCAGCGTGAGGCGGCTGACCTCAAGGAATCCCGCCGTCAGGCTGCACTCAGGGCACAGGAGGCGGCAAACGGGGCGGCGGTCCTCAACGCCCAGATGGAGGCCGAGCAGGTCGCCGCTGTGTCCGGCATGAGAGCAGCCAAGCAGGAGTCACCACAGGCTACAGCGAACCTCTACAACCGGCTCATGCTTCAAGGTCTTCGTGGTCCTGAGATCAACCGCAAGATGAACGAGGGCTACAGCATCTTGACCACACCGGGCATCACCGAGGAGACTCGCGAAGAACTGCTCAAGACGGCTGGCTTCAGTCAGGCTGACACCGCTACTCTTGCGGTCGCGTTTGCGCCTCAGATTCGCGACGTGGTGAGGAACGCCACTGCCGAGCAGCTTGAGGAGCTTTCCTCCGTGCCGGTGTTCCAGCAGGACGCCAGCCGAGAGCAGTCCCAGAGGGCTACCAGAGCAGGCTTGGGAGCCGTGGCAGGCACTCCACCCATGGGAGGTCTGGGATTCCCTCTTGAGGACACTCAGGGCGGTCGCCGGGTCATCGAGGAGACTCAGGCGGCTGACCCCGGACCTATTGAGCCGGGTGAGCTTGAGGGCCGGGACATTCTGCTTGAGGAGGACGCGGAGATTGAGCGTCAGCGCCGGGTGGCCGATGAGCCGCCTCCCCAGACGGGCACTCCAGAGCGGTCGGCAAACATTCCGCCCATCACGGCAGAGCAGCGGGCTGTTCTTGAGGGTCTTGACGACGCAACACTGGAGGTGTTGAGAGCTACAGGGTCTTGGCACGCGGGATCAGTTCTCGATGCGCGGGGAGGTAGACCGGCTGCACAGGATCAAAAAGTTGATCCTACGCCCGAACCACAGCCGAAGGTTGATCCTACGAACGCTGACTACAGCTACCTCTTGACTCCAGAGGGTGACTACAAGGTCTTCGTCAAGGGGGTCGAGCAGCCTACCGCTGCCAAATCAGGCTCGAAAGCCCATGAGAGCATCGCCCGAGTGCTTCGGGGTGAGGCTCCGCTGACCAGACAGGCTGCTCCGGCTGCTGCACCGGCTCCGGCTGCTGCTGCTCCTCTCCCGGCATCCGTCTCGGGGGGCACTGGTCTGCCCGGTAGTCGGTCCGCGCAACCTGCTGCTGCACCGACACCGGCACCGACACCGGCACCGACACCTGCTGCACCGGTCGCTACTCCGGAGCCGACGCTCCTGTCGAGCTTCCTTGAGGCCGAAGCGGCTGGTACAGCCGATGACTTCTACATGGCCCTCGATGATGCTCAGAAGGCTGCACTCAAGGACGCAATCCTCGCCCAGCAGGAGCAGTAATGGAAGACCCTTTCGCCCGGTTCGCACGTCTTGACCGGCTTGCGCTGTATGAGAAGACGCTCCGTGAGCGGGATGACCTGACTGACATTCAGCGTCAGTCTCTTCAGCAGCAAATCGCCAGTCTTGGCGGCGGCACCCCTCCCATCATCACTGACGACCCCAAACCTCCTCCCATCACGACAGGTGGCCCGGTCGTAGAAGCGGCTGAGGTCCGGGCAAGAGCAGAGGCAGCGGGAATAAAGGCCGCAGTCGATGCGCAGTCGTCGGCTTCTCTGGACGACCTGGAGCTTTATAACGCCGTCAAAGAGCGAGCAGAGCGGAGGGAGACAGAGACTATCGAGCGTCAGCGGGGCCGCACTGTCAGTCCCGGTGGTGTGGCTCCCGTCGAGAACGTAGACGCTGGCATCATGCGTCCGACCCGTATGGAGCGGACCTCTATCGCCTCTATCGGTGAACTGTACCGTGACCCGACGACCGGACTTCTCCGAGAGCCGACAGCGGGTGAGGAACTGAGAGAGAGCTTCGCACAGCAGACCATCATGGGGGAGGAGGAGGCTCGACGCCTTGCGGGACGCGGTGACGCTCCTCTCGGAATCATGGGCGAGATGCAGGCGGGCAAGGGCATTGTGGAGACACCTCTTGCGGCTGGCTTGCGTGGTTTCTTCGGCTCCGTCGAGGGGATTCTGGGCGAGGCTTACGTCCGTGGGCTGGGCTATGAGGTCGATGAGGAGGGCAATCCCAAGGACACTGAAGATTGGGCCTACCAAATGAGGACCATGCTGGACGAGGTTGAGGAGAAGACCGGAAACCGTATCGAGTTTCCCACTGAAATGTCCCTCATCGACGCGGGGCCGGTAGGGGCGTTCACTCGCGGAGTGAGGGGCTGGGATCCTGAGAAGGCAAAAGCCATCGAGGACTACTTCAACGACTTCGGGATCGCGAAGTTTCCGATGCCGTTCGCGCCGTCTACCTCGACCACACAGAAGCAGACCATTCTTGACCCCGAGGGTCGTATGGTCGTCAAGGACATTGAGGTTCCTGCACCGTGGGAGGACTTCGGCGGGTTTGTAGACGCGGAATCCCGTCGTCTTGCGGCGAACATTGCAGTCGGTCGCGGCATCTTAGATGAGGTCCGTGACAGTCCCGGCACCGCTGACTTCGCTGAGGACGTATACGGCGACCCAGACTGGGCATATGCCTTCGGTGTCCCGCTCCTGTTCACCACCCCGGCAACTCCCATCGGGCTTGTCACAGGTGCCGTCAAGGGTGCCAGTGTCACAGCCAAGGGTGCTGCTGCTGCTGCCAAGGCATCGACCCGTATCGCTCCCGCCTTCGTCCGCACGCTGCCGTCGAAGATTGCCGCCACGCGACCCGGTGTAGCTGCTGCTAACGCTGCCCGACGAGCCTCCCTCAGCATCGACCCTGTTCGTCGGGCTGCTGCTGCCATGTATGAACCCGACTGGTCCGCGCTTCAGGGTGGTCTTGAGGCTGCAACGGCAACGGCACGGCGCGTACAGCGGGTCAGTGTTGGTACAGACCCCTCCAAGACAAAGCAGGCGTTCTCAAACCTTATGGGTCACGCCATCGCAGCGACCGATGCTGTGGGCCAGAAAGCAATCCGCGCCGGGGCACTCATTCGTCCCGGTCGAGGGTCAGACGCTCTGGTCAACCGGAGGGTCACCGAGGCGCTGATGAGGTCAGCCGGTGTGCCCGACGAGGCCATCAAGACCATCATGCGTCGGCTCAACTTCGGCAAGCTGACCAGCAGGAGAGGCACACGGTACGTCGAGGCTGAGGCGTGGTCGCTCATCAGTAGGGCCATCAAGGGCACGAACGCCCTCGACAACGCTCAAATGAGCCGGGTCGAACGTCTGCTGAAGCTGAACCTCCCCGAAGATTACGTCATGGTGACCGACAGCTTCGCGGCTCCGAGAGCCTACGCTGACGAGCTTCGCAGGGAGATGGACACCTACACCCGGAACAGCCTCTTCAAGAGCGTTGAGGAGGGCGTGGAGTGGGTCGATGACGCCATCGACGCCATTAAGACTTCTCCCTTTCTGCCCAAGGCCGACATAGCGAAGAGGGTCAGAGCACTCACCAAAATCAGGGGCCGCTTGCAGAAAGCTGCTGACGCCCGCACCCCGACCAGCCCCATCGTCCTTGCCGACGACGTGGTTTCGTCAGACGTGGTGGACAAGGCTGTCGGCACGGTGGTAGACCTCGGGGATAGCTACCGCTACAAGGTGTCGGCTGAGATCAACGCGATGCTGCCCGCTCGCCTACAGGGCACCCTCCCGCATGCCACGAACTTCGCGGCCCTCGATACTGCTGAGAAGGCAAAAATCATCGACGGGCTGAAGGAGAGCGCCCTCATCATCTCTGGAGGCAGTGTCGGTCGGCGTGCTCAAGACCTTGGAACGGCACAGGTCTACCTCGACAAGCGCACCGCGACACTGGAGAACATGGTCGGCAAGTTCTGGGACACCCCGTTCTCGCGAGGCATGTTCCGCCTTGTGAACGACCCGACCATCACGGACCTGACCAAGCAGTCGGTCATTATCAGGGACGCAATCCGCAGGGCTGGTCGCCTTGCAGAGCGAACCGCGACCCGGACGGTGCGTAAAGCAGCCGACGACGTTTACGACGCTGCCATCACCGCGCACAAGAAGTTGGGCGGTGTCGAGACGACCTACAGCGAGGTGAAGAGACAGAAAGCCATCGTCCAGCTCATCAAGGAGGGTTTGACTGAGGCGCGGGTCATCGAGGAGGCCATCAACAGGACTCTGGCTGAGGGTGCAAAACGCATGGACCTGAAGCCTGACGACCTGTGGGCGCAAGCCTTCAATCTTCTCTACGGGGAGGTCGTCAGCCGCGCTGCTCTGGCGAAGATTCTCGACAGCACCGTCACGGTCGTAGACGGTAAGACCATCAAGATGAGCTACTTGACCTCC
>TARA_R110000782_G_scaffold75562_5_pt1 | contig 17811 bp, 28 predicted proteins | sample TARA_R110000782 | Tara Oceans TARA_R110000782 (sample SAMEA4397859) | marine metagenome | biome: Polar Biome; feature: [SRF] surface water layer (ENVO:00010504); material: water (ENVO:00002006), including particulate matter (ENVO:01000060) such as... | depth 5 m | reverse complement strand
GTTATTGACTTACTTTAAAACTAAGCTTAAACTTATCTCAACTTAAAGAATTAAACGATTAACAAAGAGAGAACCTTATGACTACATCAGCCTCAGTACTATATATATTATCATTACAAAGTGAGACAAGTAAGGTTGCTATGAAAAGTACATTAAACCTCATAGCAAAGAAGTTACAAGGTGTTAGCTCTCATACTGAGACTGATTGGAGTAAGCTTAATTATGAAAGTGTGTTGACACTCATGAATACTCTTAAAGCAGAAGGGCTATCTCCTGCAAGAGTTAATACTTATCTGGCAGCAGTGAAAGGTGTAGCTAAGTACAGTTGGATGAATAAAAGTATTGATGTTGAAGTGTATACTTGGATTCAGCAAGTTAAGCGCTTGAAAGGTACTCGTGAAACTAAAGGACGTTCGTTATCCATGAAAGATGTGGCAACGATGGTGGAGTATTGTGACAACACATCTACAGCGATACGTGATTCAGCATTGATTGCCTTAACATATAGTGCTGGTATGAGGAGGGATGAGGTGTCAAACTTAAGTGTTTCCGATATAGACTTATCCGAAGGTAGTGTGACTATACTGGGTAAAGGTAACAAACAAGCAATAAATTATATTAATGTTAAAGCAATCACTGCTTTGAATAGTTGGTTAAAGGTCAGGGGTACTGGAAAGGGAGCTTTGTTTACACGTATTAGAAAAGGAAATAAGTTGACTTCAGAAGGGATGACCAATAAATCTGTATCTGACATTATTATCAAGAGGGCTAAAGAAACAAAGATTGGTAAACTTACTGCACATGATCTAAGACGGAGCTTTGCTACAAACCTACTAGACGCAGGAGAGGATTTATTTGTAGTTTGTGACCTTATGAGACATTCTGATGTGCAAACTACAAAGACTTATGATCACAGAGGACAGGCTTCTCGTAAACTAGCCTCTATTAATTTAACATTTTAATAAAGTTGACATAATATTCTTATCGGTATACAATGATACTTATAAGAACCAATAGGAGTAGTAAATGTATAGAAGAAAAGAAGAAATTATAGAAGCTTTAGTATCTGGTAAAAGTAATAGCCACTCTATTAGGACACAGATATCTAAGTACCGTAAGAAGAAAGACTTATTAACCTTACTAATGTTTCAATCTGCAATAGAAGAATATAATATGTTTTATAGGGTTACAGATGATGGATAAGTGTCTAGAACAAGATGATTTTTGTGGTTCCACACTAAAAGGTAAGAGTGGTAATATTATCAGTATACTAGGTCATAATAGTTTAACAGGTAATAAAAAGAAGTATGTAGTGCACTGCAGTGTATGTAGTATTGATGAAGAATTATTCCCTAAAGGTAGCCTAAAGTGCAACAAGTATAAACTATTAAGTGGGTGCTCTCCTTGCGGGTGTAATGGAAAATATAAATGGTCTATAGTACAGAGGGAGGTGCTTATCAGGAGGAGATGTGATAAGACAGGTTACATTTTTATTGCTTTTGAGAGGAAACAAAAGGGTGCATTTACAAAGATAAAACTCTATAACCCTGTTACCCGTAATAGTTGGGCAGTTACGATTAATAATTTCCTCAACCACGGCAGAGGAGACCCAGTCCAAGGGGAAATAGATAGGCATATTAGTCATTCTCTCACAGTTAGAGATGATGAGGCTAGGGTATCAATATTCAAGGGAACAGGTAAGTTTCCTGAAGGTAGTACCTTTACACGTAGCTCACTGAAAGATAAGAGAGGGGAAAGCTGTATATGGGAGTATACTTGCCCTACCTGCTCTGAGGATAAATACGTAAAAGCAGGGGTATGCACAGGGGTGTTCCTGTCTACCAATAACGCACTGAAACTTGGTAAACTCCCCTGTAGGTGTACTATTGGGAAGGGTTATACTAAACCACAAAGGGGATTTGATATACTGGAGAAACTCAAAGAGTGTTCAGGGTTATTTAGAGGGTGGATAGGTAAGTATACCAACGGGAAAGACTCTAAATTTAAGTGGTGTTGCAAAGAGGGACATGATAATATAACAAAGGTTGCGCCTTTTCTAGGAGGTACTAGGTGTAGGGTTTGTAGTTATCTAGCTAAGTCCTGTGGGAATGGTCACTATGAAGATAGAGAGGAAGAGGAAGACTATCTTTATATAGTATTACCCCGTGATGGGGTTGTGCCCTTAGATTATTTTAAGGTGGGGAGATCATTTTCACCTAATAAAAGATTGTATGGGCTCAAGTCTGTTGCTAAATTAGATTTTGAAATACATAAGTTATACAAAGGTACCCACAAACAAGTGTATGCAGTGGAACAAGAGCTAATAGGTAAGGGTAATAATTCCTTGTTTGACCAGCACAGACCAATAGACGTTGTATGGTCTAGTGAGTTAATTAATATTGATTGTTTAGTAAGAGTAATAAAATATATAGACGAAAGTGAACTAAAAGAGGAGGATAATTAAAATGAAAGAGTATAAAACTAATATTACTGCGGGTTTCTGTAAACAGTGGAGTAAATCTAAAGCAATACAAGAGTATACATCTAATATGTTAGATGAAGGGGATTATAACTTTGTGTTCGGAGAGGATTATGTGGAACTACGTAATCATAATATAAAGGTTGACCCTCGTGCCTTGTTACTTGGTCTTAGTGATAAGGTTGGAGATAGTACAAAGATTGGTTTCTTCGGTTGTGGGATTCCTCAGTCTATGGCTGCTTTACTATCCCAAGAAGTGAGTATTACTATCTATAATGCGGATGTTATTTGGACACCTAGTTTCCAATATGATGAACATTGGGGAGAAGAAGTCCTTGTTATCAATGAAGAAACTAACTACGGAGATAATACATGTGACTACGTTGTTGTAATTTCAGGTCTGGATTCAAATGATATTGCAGAGATATCTGACAGGTGTTTAATTTTCCAAGAAAGAGAAGTGTTGCACCATACTAAGATAGGTGATATTATCTGTGGTGCTGAGGGCGAAATTTTTGTAGGTTCAGTCTTCGTCACACAGGATGATAGTTTTAAGTATAGTTATAACTTTAACACAGATGTAATAAAACTTACACAGGACAGGAATATGATCGATTCTTGGGAGTTACGTAAGCTCACCGCTAAACTTATCTCTCTTATTGAAGATGAAGATTTCGTTAAAGAAGCTATTGAAGATAACTCTTATGATACATCTCTAGTCCATGAGCGCTTCTACACAGATAAGCCTCACAGTAAAGATACCCATGCTGCGGTAGCTACTTTAGGTGCTGAGTTTATTGCAGAGAATGAAGGTAAGCTTGTTACGGATGACTATAGTGAACACCAAGAGAATATTAAGCTAGGTAATCCTTCCGTTTATATGGATAATCGTGCTAAGGTTAAATCTATACAAGATTCTGATGTGTATAAGACATCTATAGCTACTATTGAGCTAATAGAAAAACAAACTATTGACGAGTTCATAGAAGAACTCAACGAGAATATCATGCAGATTGTAGATAAAAGTATGAATGCAGAAGATGGTGCTAGAGTTAAACAGTTACTTGATTGTCTTACAGACGAAGCTTCTAATTGGTAGGGTGATGTAAGCGAAGAATTACCATTTTAGGTAAGTAAGGAGAATAATATGAATATGTCTAGTTATGATTTCTTTCAGAAAGAATATCCAGATGAAGACTATGAGAATAAAATATTAAATAAAGAGATTGACAACGAAGAGGAGAAGAGTACAATGGCTTCACTAAGTACCAGAACTACACCAAAGGATAATCCTTTATTAAGTTCTAACACAACAGTTAAACAAAATTTAAATACAACAGGAGATAAAACTATGACTACACGTAATATCCGCACAGTAAACCTAACATTGAATGATAATGACACTAATTTAGACTTAAAGAATACTTTGGTATTCCAAGCTACCTTAGTTCGTACCGAACACAGTGATGACAAGACTATTCAAAACCTATTAATGAGTGGTAAGGTGCAAACAGCTTTAGAAAAGCACAATGAGGGACGAGCATCTACAGTAGATAAGAGTATCTTAAAGACTACAGGAACTAAAGTGTTCCTTGACCCAGTAGCGATTTGGGACTTAGAGTGGAAAGTAATCTGCGTAGCTTAATATATACCTAGAAATCAAGAGATAATTCATTTGAGTTATCTCTTTTATTTTATAGAGAGGAGAGAAATTATGAGTTACCTTGAAACAGTACGAGAACAAGTATCAGTGGCTAAAGAAGAAGAGTTAGAACGATTTAAGTCTTTTGTAGATGATTTCTGCATAGGACAATTCAAAGATACATCACCTCACCCTAGTGCTGTCACCAGCAAAGATGAAGTGGTTAGTCAGGATATCAACGTTGACAACTTATGTAAGTGGCTCGGAGAGCAAGGGTTGACTGTAGATTCGGGGAAAGGTTACGGCTCAATAGTTATATCGTATGAGGAAGGTAAATAATGGAAAATAAAACATCGCTTTACTATAAAGACATCAAAGGTGACCTGAGAACATTATCATACGGTGATAGTGAGTATGATATTAATTCTGTCAATGACCAAGGACAGCTTGTGGCAGATATCATTGAGATGCAACTAACCACACCTCGTAGTATAGTCTTATGTTGTATCGAGAGTGTTAAATAGCTTCTAAGATAGGCAACAAGGGCTGTTAGTCATCAACTAAGGTGATTGTATCGTTTAGACACAATAGTAGCTAATATTAGCTTTCAGGCAGTAGAATAGCCACTATAGTAGCTAATGTTCTTGATGAATATTTAATCTCAGATATGAATGGAGAAATAAATGAAACTAAATAAGAAAACATTAACTAAAGGATCTTTATCCTGTTTTAATCTGGGTATGAAATACTGGATACCTAATCCATTTAAGTATGAAGTTTGTACAGTTATGTATATACCTAGTAATAAGTGGGGTAGAATGAAGTATTACAACTCGAAGAGTTGGAGAAAGTAATAACAACCAGTAACAAATGTTACAACATCAAACCCTACTAGATATCTAATCTGGTGGGGCTTTTGTGTATTTGGTGTTTGTGACTTCCCGAGGATAATTTCATCCTGCCAGTATTTTAATCTAAGCAGGATTCCCATTTCAAATCAAACACTTAGGTCTTAACGTCAATGTCATTTCGTTTAGAGAAATAAATTTCTATAGAAAATAAAACTCATCTGTACCCTGTAAATCTTCTAATAAAATAAATAATTATTTAAAAATATAAATATCATTCTTATGAATGTGCAATATCATTTGAATTTATGTCATGTTGGTATGGCTATTGCATAAAACTTTATTTTAGAGATCGTCCCTGTATTATTAACCCCCTTGCATTATGCGCGGTAAGCTGAAATTTTAAACCGTTCTCGGTCGCCTTCTCTGAAGACAAGACAAGTATAATATAGGTGATTTTAAAAGTACAATACTTTCGACAATTAATTTTAATTAAATTATATATTGCTTTTATAGTGTATTGTATATAAGCTTTAATCACTTTCAATAAAAGAGTGTTAACCATGAAAAAGTTTAATTTTGAAATAGTCTTTATTTGTGCCAATAGTGAAGAACAAAAAACTATTATAAAAGAGTATAAAGCGATTGACTATATACAAGCCAAGCGAGGTATTAAAAATTATTGTATGACTAATAAAACATATAAAACTATTATGAGCTTACGTACCTTAAAGTATGGCGTTAAAAGTGTTAACTTAATGCATCAAGATAATAATTAAATAAATAGAATAAAAAGCTTGTAATATTATTTTACAAGCTTTAAACTTTCAACACTCAAATAGCAATTACAACTTTTAAAGGCTTTATTATGGATATTTACTTAAAACCACTTTACAACAAAATAAAAACTTTGTTACCTGTTAATACTTATTTTTCTTTGGACGATGGGGATCAAAGTTTTATTGTTTATCCCACTAACCATATCAATTTAGTTAATGACTTTATAAGTATATCCTTGGGGAAAGTGGTATACGGTACACTAACTGAACACAAGGATCTCATAAGTAATATAAAAGAATTATATAATGCACTGACATCTTTTTCTGACTATAAGGAGGATCACTGCAGTATTAACTTTATAGAAGGGGATAATAGTTACCGCTTAATATGGGGAGGTGTTTATATTGATCAAGATGATAAAGATTTTAATAGTATAGAAGAAATGATCACTTATTTAAAAATATATAAATAAGGGTTAAGATTATGAAACAATCAATCATATATACTTTTGAGTTAAGAAAATCAAAAGATGAAATTATAAAGCTTATTTGTGGCGATCCTTGGTCCTTTCAAGATCAACAAAGCGCTAAGTTATTATTTACAGAATATTTATGTAATCTTTGGGAGATGGATCTTAACAGCGCTTTAATAATACCTTACATGTCAAAGGGTGTTTTGGTACAAAACAAAGGTAGTGAATATATTAAATTTTCTATGTCCCCAGATAAACTATGTTTAAACCATTATAAAATATTAATGTAAAATATTTAACAAATAAATAGCTTGACAGCTTAAAACTAATAAATTATCATTCAACACGTAAACAAAACAACTTAACTTTTTAAAAGGCTTTAAACATGAAAACTAAAGAGCAATTGCACCAACTAGAAGATCACCAACTTATACACGAAATTTTATGTTTACAAAAGATAATAGAAGATCGTAAAATAGAAGAATCTAAGTGTTCATCTATACATAATTATCACTTTGCAAGTAATGAGATTATAAAACTAACAAAAGATCGTTGGTTAGGTAGTGCTTTAATCTTTGGTGGTATCTACGATTTAAAAGGTAAATTACTAGTAAAACCTGTTACGATAGATAATGGATTATCTAATAGCACTATTAATGGATTATTAGATGATCTAACAGAATCATACAATCATAAAGTAGAATTTAAACCCACCGAAAAAAGATTAAAATAAAGCTTGACCTCTTAATCAGTGATCTATAATATGTCGGTTGTTAGCTAAGCACTACCGCAAAGCAACATAAAAAAGTGAAATATCATGAAAACTTTATTAAACCATGACAACCAAGCCGCTACAATTGAAGTATCAACGGGTTATAATAGCCAAGATAAAAAAGAGATATTTACCTCAAAAACTTGGGGACAATTAACAGGCAGCGACAAGCAATCAATTGCTAGTGCTTGGATTAAAGATCATGTTTATTGTAATGTTAATCAAGTTATGGAATTATTAAGCCAGAACGATGATCACGGGGATTATGACGAATATATGTCAATCGCAGAATACCAAGACTTTGATCAAGTGAGTACGGATCATATTAATGATTTAACTATTGACGAATTAATAGAAATTGCTGAAGATCTAGACGATGTGGATCATGTTGAATTATTTAAAACAAAGTATTTAGATGATCTATTAGAAAATACAAATAATACTAACTTAGACCTTGAGTTAATACACCATATAATGAGTAATACTTTCCTAGTAGATGTAGAAGAAAGCAAAGCAAATGAAAGTACATTATTACACTTTCTAGAAAATGACTTCTTAAGAGATAGTAATAACTTTGATGCTCTCGATACTTGTATAACTGAGCTAGGTATTAATTTCGATGGTTATTTAAAAGCATACCAAAGTGATCTATCAACACTTGTAATTGATAATATTGATCTAGAACAATACGGAAAAGATAATGATCTCGACTGTGATTATGAGTATGCATACGAGTTTTATAGTGTATCTGATCACTTTGTTAGCATGCTTTCAAATAGTGAACAATGCAGTAATGATATACTAGGGTTATCAGTATGGGCGCGATACTGTACTGGACAATCAATAGTCTTAGATCATCAAATACAATTTGCTGCATTTAAAGCATTATCAGATTGTAGCTATACTAATTATTAAGAATAACCCTTTAAACTTTTAACAGTGGGAGCGCTTAAAAACTCCCACAATAAACCCACTAAACAAGCGAGATCATAAAAATGAATACTATTGTAAAAATGAAAAACACTAAATTAAAACAGCGTGATAATAATAATGATAATTCTGTATATCAAGATCGTAAATTCTCACATAAAACAATGCAAACTAGCAGACGTTTAGCACGTAGTAACAAACAAACGGTTTTACATGCTTATAACGACAATAGCGAATATTAAATAAAACCTATAAACAACATTTATAAAAGAGATCATTATCATGTTAACATTTTTAAAAAATATATGCTTAAGCCCTGTAGAAGTTGAACAACAATTATTAAATAAAACCCTTTCTAGTCTGGCTACAATGGATAATCTGGAAGCACTCAGCGACTCATTGAGCAATGTTATTGATCAGGGGGGTACTAACACCCTAACAATGTTATTAAACAGCTTAAATAGCTTGTTAGCGCTTAAATTAACGGGTAAACATAAGTTGTATCTATACAACACACCACTTGAATTAACTTTTAATAATTTGGGGGGTTTGGTTAGTATTGAAGCACAAGGGAGTTTACCCAATAAACAAAGTAAGCACTTAAAGTCAGCTATTAAAAATAAAATACCTTAGATCAAGATAATAGTTTACTTTTATATTAATAGCTTATAAACTCAATAGGCTATTAACTCAAACGTAAATAAAACAGGATCAAAATTATGAATACTTTACAGCCCGAAATAATCTTAACTATCGTGGGAGCACTTGCGGTTGTGTTATCTGTATTTATTGATTATTTAACAGACGGTAAGAGCTCAAATAAAAAAGAGTTAAGAGCTTATAAAGTACTTAATGTAATTGTGTTGTTATTGGCTTTTTGTTGTCTAGTCACTAATATGTTTTTACTATCATCTAATTAAGGCTAATTTAAAATGAAAACATTTATTAGTTGGCTACCCGCTATTGTAGCGTTAACAACTAGCATTACATTATTAATCATTAACTTTATTTAATATCAATAAAAAGCTTGACCGCTCAGCCAGTGATCTATAATATGTCTTTTGTGGTCGGGGATTAACTTTAACCTATTAATTTAAGTGATATCATTATGAGTAATAAAATACAATCAATAGTAAATGCAGGTCCTTGTAGAGAGTTAGGTACAATTATGCAAGATAATATCTTTATGTTTGCGGATACTATCAAGGGCGTTTCAATGTTCCCATATAACGAGGCAAGAGTCTTTTGTTTAAGTGGTGATGTTTACAGAATTACCCAGACTAATAACGCACTATTATTTGTAAATAAAATTCACATAGAAAGCGATAATGGGGACCAAGACTATTGGTAATAGTGTTATTGCTGTAGACTAATAATTAAGCCCCTAACGGGGTTTTTTAATACCTAAAATTTAATAATGCATACTGATAACCCTTTTACAATAACACACCTTACAAGTATCTTAGCTTTACGCTAACGACTACCTAACAACTATATAAACAATACTATCTTTATTATTAATCAATCACTCCCTTTACTTGGTAACAAGTGATCATATATACCAATAAACAAACATTACTAGTTAACCAGCGTAAACAACACAATAAACAACAATAAAATAAACCATATCAAATAGTTAGTTCCCTTATTAGTTGGTAACAACTAAACATATATAAACTTTATAGCGCAGCTATTATTTAGTGTAATAATTCTAATACATAACATTAAACCAATAAAAAATAATAGTACCTTTCTTTATTACTTGGTGACAAGTGAATGATTAGTGTTTAAAGCTCGTGAGAGCTATATAGTACAACGTTATTACGTTAGTAATACATAGTTAGTTATTAGCCTGTTAAGGCTTAAATTAAGTCTATCGGTACGTAGTACCAAACTATAATAATAGGGTAGGTGATTATATGTGAGTAAAGAATAAAATTAGACAGAATGGGGTTTAACCTATTAAAGTGTCAACTAATTGACATACGTCAATAAACTAGCACTATCGGTACGTAGTACCAAACTATTATTAATAAGCATTACATTATCATTACATCAGATTATATATGTTTACTCGTAAACGAGTGAATGAATACATGTCATTCCTACGGAATAAAGGGTAAATCCTTATGTATTACATGTAGTTAGCTATGTAATAGCAATAGATTAAGTATTAAAAGAGTTGTTTTAATAAGTAAAGATAGTATGTAAGTTGTTGATAGGTATAGGATATTTTATAAGTGTTAGTTAGTACTGTATGTGCGTACAGCACAGGTTAAACGATGATAGCACGAATTATTACTTTTACGGTTTTATGTTCATTGCACAAACCACTACCATTTGCTCCATACGGAGCTATAGATATTTCTGTACCTCCGAAGGAGGAAAGTATAGTGGTTATAAGAAGTCTCATTTTTATAATTTTTTATTCTTATGGAAAGTATTTACTCTATGTTACTATTAGTAGATTATGGGGTTATGTTCATGTGCATTTTTAATTGTTATAAGAGAAAAGCTCTATATATGAATTAAAAAGTCATAATATTTAAACTTGATAAATGTTCTTACGAGGAGTAAGCCTTCAGCGGCAAGCCGAAAGGCAGATAGTGTTCTGGTCACAGATATTTTGTAGGTAGATATTTTAGGGGGGGTCTAGGGATATTTTACATCCCTATTTTAGTTTTGGTATTTATTTTAGATGCATGGTTCTATGGATATTTTAGATACATCAGCGCCTTTAAGTAGTAGAAATTCCTTTAAGGAGAGTTTTGTTCTGCAGTGCATACTATTCCAATTCTTAACTGAGCTTTCTGGTAAGAATTTCTCCCACACTTGTTTCTTGGTTAACTTTATACCATCACATATATAATGTCTTATCTTCATCCTCTTGGTAGTAAGTGTTTTTTCTAAAGACCACCTCTTACCATATAACCTATCACGGGCTGTCTCATACCTAAGATTATATTTATCAGCTAACTGCCGCAGTGTTCCTGTAAAACCTTCAAAGGTGTATTGAAAATTAGCATCTATATAATTCCAATCCCTAAAGTCTTGCCATGTTTTGCATCCAGCTTCTATACGAGTATTTATAGTATCCACACACACATTTATACTTTCTGCAAGTCTGGTTTTATTTGGAAAGTAATAACATATATCCCCTACTGAACTCCCTACCTCTAAGCCACGGGAGTTACTATTATCCTCTAAAGGAGGTAAGAACTTGTAGCCCTTTTCTATATCCTCATCACTTAAACCTATACGTGAACGCCTATGGTACTCCTCAGGGGTTAGTCCCAACTCATCTAAGAATAAATGGAGTAGCTTTTCTTCCCCCCTTACAGATATTTTCTTGTTGCCCCCTAGTCCGTATTCCAAATAGTTTGAATACTTCTCTAAACTTTCATCTTCAGTGAGATCATGGAATCTTATAGAGTTTAGCAGGTATGCATATGCACCAGTGGGTTGCTCAAAGTTAGCTTCACAATAGTGCTTAAGTGGCATACCTTTGAATATATTGGTACAATCCCTATTCATCTGGTTCTGGCTCCGCGTTACCCACCTTAGATTATCTATGCAGTTGTTATACTTATTTCTATCCTCATGATCCACCATACCCCTATTATTTGGGTTATTAATAAAAACTTGTGCAAGCAATCTGTGTACCCTCTTCAAAGTCCTCTTACCGCAAGGTAACACTAAGTTTACATACCAATACTGCGGTACCCCTGTAATAACAGGACTAACGAAAGCATCTCTCCCTGTATCCTTTACTCTTCCATAATTAGAAATCTTATACCTCCCACTAATAACATCCTCCAATAGCATCCATCTCCATTCTTCTTTTAAATACTCACTCATGCCTTATCTCCTCTTTTGTTTTCTATCCAATCTGTTACTAGCGCAACATGATCATTATTTTGTGTATTCATTTCTTTAGGTTTCATACCCACTGACTTCACCCACCTTGTGTATGAGGACTTTTCCGCAGAACTCATATCAAACATACCTTGGAACTTATTCGGTCTTGCATTAGTTTTCCTGCCGTCCTTGATACTCACCGCATACTGGTAATCTACAATAGCACCTTTGAACCAACCATCTGTGAGGTATTTAGCAACCCTGTGGTCAGGTACTATGCAAATGATATCTTGTATGTCTTCGAAGTTTCTTATGGCTGTCCTCGTAACTAATTGAAAAATAGGGTCCAAATAAGCAGTAGTTTCATATCCCTTGTAAAATACCTCTGGCTCAACTTCACAAGACAAGGCTATATGTTTCAATAGTGTCCTTTGATAAGGGGAGGGGTTACAGTGGAACAACCCTAACGCTATATTGTGTACCATAAATCTATTCAGACCATGCGGATTATATTTCAACCTTTCAACCTTATCTCTCTCCGAAAGGAAACTGAAATCCCCTTGTTCTATTTGCTCATTCCTAAATTTATTGACGGTATAGATGTAACCCTTATCTCCTACTATATCCTCAGCTACATCCACTAGGTGTTGGAATATCTCCGTAAGGTTTTCTGATATCTTAACTGGGAACTTCTTATTAGTTTTAGTATCATAATAACTTCTACTTGTTCTTTTTGTAAATGTAGTAGGTGGTAATAATAAAGGGTATATTTTTATTCTCTCTGGTTTCTCATAAGAAGTACTTCTTAATTCTATCTCTGGTTTATCCTCTACAGTGATATGGAATTTATGCTTGAACACTATACCTGTTAATTGCTGGTTGAACTCTGCACATAAGAATACCACCTCTTCAAAACCAGCCCAGAGTTGTAGTGGATCGTGGATGTGACTAAAGTAGTAAACAACCTTGGTGAGTCCATCACTATCTTCATACTCTGACCTTAATATAGAGGTATCTCCTGAAAGTATACCTTGCAGTCCACTCAAAGCTGCAGTAGCAACAAACCCTTCCTCATGGGCAATGTCCTCACTAGCGCTTATCTCTTTCTCCAAGGTAGCTTCCCACCCCACCTTGATAATCATCTCTCGGTAGCCAGCTTCCTTGTCTGGGTGTTTATACTCTAACCATTGGCTTATATTATCATTGGCTAATGTACCTTTTATAGCTTTCATCTCTACTATATTAGGTAGCTCATCTACCACCATACTCCATCCCTCCGCAGACACCCTCCCTTTAAAATTCAATAAGGTTGCGTGGGTAATTATAAGTATATCAGCATCTGATTCCTTTAAGTATTCCTCATACCTGTCTTGCACTCTACTGCTAGTGGGTGTATTCTCTTGTATAAGTATATCTACTTTTATGTTTGGGTTTGCAGAATATATATTACTCTTTAAGTCCTTGCACAGTTCTACACTTATTGCAGCTAAAACATAACGCTTGCTTTCTTCTTGTATCTGTCGTACCATGTACCTTATTGAACCATAGCTCTTGCCAGAAGCGGGTGCTGCTATACATTTATAAAATTTAGTCATTGATCCTCCTTTAGTATTGAATTATTATAACCCATAAGTTATTATAGTCTATATCATTAGTTAAGTCAAGTAGGTACTAGATGTTAAACAACACATAGACCAGACAATTAATAGTAAATAAACCTTGCACCCTCAACACTATGTGTTATAGTACCTTACATAAATTAGTAAAGGAGAATAAATAAATGAGTAAATTTAATAAGAGAAGTTTCACAGTAGATACTAGTGGTGCTAGTGTAGATACAGAAGTAGTGGTTGTAAAACCAAAGAAGGTGTTTACGCCTACACCAGAACAAGAAGCTGCCAAAGATTTAGCTTTACAAGAGGATATATGTAAGATCCAAGCTTGTAGTGGAAGTGGTAAGACCTCAGAATTAGTATATATTAGTTCTTTTCTTAAGAAGCCTAGTCTATATATGACATTCAATGTAACTATGGCTGCAGAAGCTTCTGGTAAGTTTGGCAGTCATGTCTCTTGTATGACAACCCATAGCCTTGCTCATCGCAAAGTGGGTAAGGGCTACTCTCATAAACTTAATCGTCCACAAGGACGTTATGTGAATGTTGCCTTGACAGGTAATGAGATTGCAAGGTTCTTTAGACTACCCGATTTTGAAGTTAATGGTGATGAGTTTATTAGTAAGAATTTACTAGGACTTATTATTAAACAAACAGTAGGTAGTTTTGAAGTTAGTGCAGAGGATACTTTATCAGGTGATCATATTCCTTATAGCCAGATGAAAGCTCTTAAGGAGAAGTATGGTGATCAAGGGTTGGATCTATATAAGTTGAATAAGTTTATAAAGAGATTTGCCCTTAAACTATGGGAAGAACGTACTGATAAATATAGTGAGGTGTGTTGTACACACAATACGTATCTTAAGCTGTACCAGTTAAGTAACCCTGATTTGTCTGAGGAGTATGAGGTTATTTATTTGGATGAGGCTCAAGATTTAAACTCAGTGACACGTAGTATTGTTCTTGCTCAGACAGATAAGTGTAAGGTTATTTTTGTAGGGGATAAGTTTCAGCAGATCTATGCTTGGAATGGTAGTGTCAATGCATTGCAAAGTATCAAGTGTAAATCTGCACCTCTTAGTAAGTCTTTTAGATTTGGAACTAAGATAGCTGAATTAGCTACTCTAATATTAGAAGATGAGATGGTAGTAGAAGGTTTTGATAAAATAGATTCTAAAGTGGGGTTGGATGTTGTTGATACAAGCAAACCTTACACTATACTATTCCGAACTAATATGGAATTGATATTCACAGCAGTTAAAATGATAACTAAAGGTGATACGGTTAATGTAAACATTGATATGAAAGACTTTGTGGCAATGCTAAAGAGTGCTAAAGCTTTGTATGATGGAGACATGAAGCAAGTTAAACATGAAGATATAGTACCTTTCCCTGATTGGAAAGACCTAGTACAGGAATCAGAATCAGATGCTGGTCTTGGTAGGTTAGTTCATATTGTAGAACAAGGTGACCCTGTTAGAATGTTGGCAACACTACACTCTCACCGTAATACAGATACTGCAAAAGTAACTCTTACTACCGCACACAAATCAAAGGGATTAGAGTATCCACAGGTGGTATTAGCTAATGACTTCCCTAGTAATTATAATAGGAAAGGTGCTTTTGTTGGATTAACAGAAGAAGAAAGAAATTTATTGTATGTGGCAGCTACTAGAGCTATCAATAATCTAAATATAAATAATACTTGCGCAGAGTTTTATGAGATCAGAGGTAAACACTATGAAGATTTACCAGAAGAAACAATAGAAGACCTACTCTCCTCTGAAATAGATGAATACTATGAAGATGGTCGTGTACTAGTAGGTGATACTATTTATGATAATGAGATTGAGTTATTAGCTGCTGAGAGTGCAGATATACCTTGGTATGATCCTGACAATGAAGAGTGGATGAACACTGGTAATAACGTAGAAGTACTAAACATATCTTCTGGTGCAGAACAAGCATCTTACGAATTACAGTCCGTTGTCCAAATGGAAGCTTTACGTGATGATTATGCTAACCATAATATGTCATTGGAAGGTGCTTTTGAGTATGGATTTGTTGATAGTTTAGGTTGTGATACAGAAATGGCAGATTTTAATGTAGAACGTATCTTACCTTTTACTTAAATAATAATTAAGGAATAACTAGATGACTAATGCTCAAGAGCAACAGGTAGTGTGGCTACAACAGCAAGAGTATATGTTTGCTATTGACGGCTACCCTAAGCTAGAATACCTCCCGCACTTTAAAGAAAAGTTTGGGAGTGTGTTCGATGAGTGTATTCCTTTCTTCCAAGAAGAAGATGGTACTATAACAGAGAGATATAAATTTTTATTTAAATAACACTTCCCTCTATCACATCACTGTGATAAGCTGTGTGTATAAATTAATGAAGGAGGTATAATAATGAGTTTTGATGCTAACATGAGAGGTTTGCCCAAAGGTACTCTGTTCTTTGCTGAGGTATATATGTGCAGAGGTAATAGTGAATTGTTTGAGCAGGGTATTAGGGCAGATGATGTATTATACTGTGAGATGATGTCTCATTGTAATGATGACCCTACAGTTTGTATTAAGCTTCCTACAGGAGAAAATCTTATGGTCAGTGATAGTACAGATGGAGATAATATTTGGTTAGTATACGCAGGTGACATTGATATGACAGGATTTATCTGCGATAATGTGAAAACTAAAGCTAAGAAATTGATGAAGGAGAACAACAATGAACACAGAAAATAATAAGATGGAATTACAAGAGTTAATTAAGAAGTATAGTATGGTAGAGGGTGATAAAGTATTGTGTGTATTAGGTGATTTACACTATAGCACAGGGGTAAAAATATTAGAGGCAAGTAAAACAGTTAATCTTCACTTTATTGAACCTCAACCGGGTAGCTGGCAAGGTACATATGGACAGTTTAAACTACCAGAGGACTCACCTTATTTAAAGCAAGTACAAGGATTTGTACGTAGCTGCCAACCTAATACAGCAGAGAACCAAAAGGCATTGTTTGCACTAGGGTATAGTTGGGAACTAAGTGGCTCAAAACCCTCAAACCTAGAGTATGCCTTCTTACTTACTAATACTGATGGACTTCTAAAAGTAAGTGGGATCTCTGGGGTGCCACAACTATATTCTTTCGAAACAAAAACAACAGCTACATTGTTACCAGAAGTACCTGTTGAAAGTGAAACACAACGTGAGATACGTTTAGCTACAGAAGAATTAGAAGTTGTTACAAAGCGATTGAAAGCTTTGAAGTCTAAGGGAGAATAGTTAATATGAAAATGAAATTAGTATTAGGTGATTGGTCTGACGATGGTCACGGTAAGTCAAGAGAAGTAGTATATGAAGTTAATGCAACAGTGTTTGAAGTACAGGAGGCTTATAAAGAATCATGTAAATTAACTAAGATAGAATTTAACCACAATGAAAATTATGTAGGGGATAAAGCTAGCTTCGCTGAGAGACGAGACAGAGCTATAGGTACTGAATACGAAAACCCTTATGTTAGTGAGAACACTAAAGAAATTTTAGAGGGGTATGGTATTGCTATGAGTAATTTCACAGAGATATATCAAGGAGATACTACCTATTACCTTTCAGATTATGAAGGTTTATGGTGGGCTTTTGTTGCATTATCTTTACCTACTATTATCGTCCAACAAGTAGAGGATAATATACCTTGTATAAATGGCTACTGGGATGATAATCTTAATGTGCAATTCGGTTATGGTTTGTTTTAAGGAGAACATTAATGGATGAGATAGATGAAATAGAAAAGCTCATAGATGATGTAGGTTTTGAATTAGGTACAGATAACCAAGAGTACTTAGACTTGAAACATGATTATGAGTATACAAGGGATGTCCTCTTAGGACTTAAAGATATTGCCAAAGCTATTTTATTGGAGAATGTGTGATGTCATGTAAAGTAACAGAAGAACAAGTATTAGAAGTATTGAAGGGTTTAGAACTGGAGATATCTACTACCTCATCTACCTATAATTGTAGTGGTCATATTGAGTTCATACTTAAACATAAAGATACTGTATTGACTAGTCAGTATCTAGACGGATATGAGATTAAAGAAATTTTAAATTTGGATGGAGAATATTGATGGAACTAATACCTAGCTACTACCACAGGGAGTGGCTTGTAAGATATAATAAACGTAATATAGCTATAATGCAGTCTAGTGGAGGAGTTAACCCTTATCAACAGGAGTTAGTACTAAAGCTGTGGGAAAATAGCTTCACCTCAGAAGAGTTAATTAAGTTAGCGGGATTGCTTAATACTAAGAATAAAGAATTAGGTTTTTAATTAAATAAACACTTTACTTTATCACTCACCTCGTGATAGTATTATCATACATTGAAATTGAGGAGTAACATAGATGAAGAATTATACA
>TARA_R110000782_G_scaffold511_1_pt1 | contig 17817 bp, 6 predicted proteins | sample TARA_R110000782 | Tara Oceans TARA_R110000782 (sample SAMEA4397859) | marine metagenome | biome: Polar Biome; feature: [SRF] surface water layer (ENVO:00010504); material: water (ENVO:00002006), including particulate matter (ENVO:01000060) such as... | depth 5 m | reverse complement strand
AATGATGAATACTTAGATGATGACAATATTATTTACTTATTTTTAATTCCTAATGTAAAAAAGAAGTTAACTAGTGACTTAGATTATTTCAGCATACCTCAAGTAGAATTTTCAATGACAGCTGACGAGAAAGCAATGACTTATGAAATATTAAATAAAAGTGGAAGACAAGTTGTCACAGCAGAAACTAGGATTGTAGAACCTGTTATTCGCAAGTATGCATTAAATGTTGTAATTAGATATTTTGAAGATTTTGATAAAGATGAAATAAGAGTTGCGATAAGAAAAAATTTAAATGAGTATTTCTTAAATATAAATAGAAGAGATAGAATACCACGCTCAGATCTTATTTCAATAGTTGAGAATGTTGAAGGCATTGATTCTGTAAACATATTTTTTATATCAGAACAAAATGAACAAGCTATCAGAGATGGTTTTTATTTTATTCCTGTTTATGGAACAGATCCTATAACTGATCAAAGAGTATTAATAGAAAACAAAAAAATTGTTTTAAAGACTGATGAAGATCCACAATTAGGATTAGACAGTTTTGGAGATGTAATAATTGAAAATAATGAATTGGCTATTATTAGAGGTGGTTGGAAAGATAGGAATGGAACTTACTTTGAGCCAATACCAGAAGGTAATAAAATTAGTTCACTTAATATATTTTATAAAGAAGCTATTCAAAATAATCTTTATAATAAAATACAACAAGAACGTTATAACGCTACACAACGAAGTAGAGGCACAACAATAGCAACTGGTGCAAATTCTGCTGGTTTAAATACCGGGAGATTACAAGGTACACCTGCTATTGAGCAATTGAACAATTAGGAAAATAATTATGGCAACAGTTAAAGACACTAATACTGGCTATCCAAGTTTATATAGAGCTACATATGAAGAGGGCTGGGAGCTAAAGAATACAGGATATGATTATTCTAAGAATTTATTGAATAACACGATGTCTACATATATGTTTGGTAATACACATATTAAAAAATTCTTGGAAGATTATCTAACGCCTATCATGGTGTTTTATATAAATAAGGTTAAGTACGTAAGAATTTTTTATAACTTTGCAGTACCTAAGTGGTATCAAAAAATAAACTAATAAGATAGTGAATCGTTGGCAACATCTATACTTTTTTGATAAAGAAGGTAAGAACTACAATATGAATTATGACACCACCGCAGATAAGTGGACTGGTGACATTTTCCTACCCCAAGTTTCTATTGATTTATTTGAAGTAGGACAATTATTTATTCTACAAAAACTAATTGATTCTTCAAATGGTTCCTTTCAGTATGGTTATCCTCATGGGTATTCAGATGGAGCTACAGGAGATCCTACTGGCGAAAGCAGTTGCGATTGGGAAGCAGAATGGAAAACAGAAACACCTACTGAGTTATTTCTTTTTCAATTTGATAAAGACTTTAACACAGGTACTCAATCTGCATTGGTACAAGAACCTGATGGGCCGCCTTTAGTAAAGTATACAAAACTTAGTATTCCTGTTGACTATACAGACGGGCAAACTGTTGATAGTGATGGATATATTATTACAAGTAGAGTGCGGTCGGTTGCTTTACAAATTAATATAGCGTTTTCTTCTGCTGACGAAAATACATATAAGAGAACTTTAGAAATTACTGATAAGTGTACCAACACTGTGATTGCAGAATTTACAGTATGGGCTGAGAGTATTGAGGAAGATGAAAGATTAAGAACTATGACTCAGAACATGGGTTATAATGTTATAGCATCAGACAGTACAATATTTAGAGATACTAATCTAAAAGAAGCATTACCTGATTTTGTAGAGATAAATCTTAAGCGTAAGGAAATTATGATGGAAGGTAGTAATATTTACCCTTTCATTGGTTCTTATAGAGGTTTGATAAATGCTATTAAGTTTTTTGGTTATAATACTTTAAAGGTTAAAGAGTTTTGGAAAAATGTAAATGCAAATTCTCCACAGTTTGGAAAGTATATCCAAAGTAATACAGTAGATTTGTTTTCTCCTCTTGTTGAGTTTGATGATAAGAGTATAACTTTACCAAATAAAAACTTTAGAAAGACTAGCATGTTTAGTCTTATTTATAGGATTAATAAAATTACTCCGAATAGTTTTACTGATGAGGATTTACCAAAGACAGAAGAAGTCCAGGATTTTACTATAGAAGAAGTCTTAATTAAACTGTTTGGTTTAAAAAGAAAATTAGAAAAAGAATACCTTCCACTTAACGCTCATATTAAAGATATTACAGCAGAGGGTGATTACTTTGGTTTATTAGAAGTAACCAACACAATTAGTAGGAATGATACAAATACACTCCAGGTTGGTATAAATACAGATTTTAAAGTATCACCAACAGGTTGTGCATATTTAGAAGATCTTAGAGATTTTGATACTTTCTGTTTAAAAGAAGCTGCATACGTAGGAGTTACCCCTGCTCATTCAGGTGCTATCATAAATTTCTGTAATGCTTACGTTGCTCCACTTGCAGCCGGAACTACCGCTGTTGGCCAAAATATGATAATGGGACCTTACACACCAGGTCAAGCTTTGCCTGCTCCACCAATAGGGCCAGATACTAATTCAGTATTAGGTACTTTACAAGATGGTGCAGACATAACTATTGCTGATGTTGCTGGAGTATATGCTGCTTACTTTTCAAGGTATGCACCTAACTTAAATAGAACTCAAGCAGGTTTTGTAGAAGGAGAATCTTCAAAAAGTTTACCAGACCAACCAGGTGTTAAGTCTGGCGCTTTAATAACTTTAACTAATGATAGCTTTAATAATATAACATGGGATGCCGTGGATAGCACGTGGGATGATTTAAATAATGCTAATGATTTCTTTACTTTTGACTTTAATATACAAGGTATAGAAGTAGGAGACATTTACGCATTAACAGATACTGCAACAAATACTGGAGCTACTCACACAGTAGCAATTGGTGACACTGTTCAATCAGTAACCACTTCACTGTATAATCAAATAGCATTATTAAAAACAAATCAAACAGATCCTTGGTTGTGGTTTGATTGGTCACAAGTAACGAATGATATTGGGCCATGTATTCGATCTTATGGTAATGACGGTTTTAGATTTAAAGCTACTGTGACTTTAGCAAGTGCTGGAAATTATCCTAGAAGTACAGGAGGTCAGTTTACAACAAATCAACTAGCTGGTGAAACTTTATTTACATGGGATGGCATAGGGTCTGGTAATTTTACAGAAATTGAGTGGACTGTTTATAAAGATGCAACACCAGGCATTTCTCCTGCATATTATTTTAAAGTAAGAGGTGCAATTGGTACATACGGAACTTATCCTATAACTCTACCATACATTGGAGATTATAATGTTGAAATGAAATTATTTGATGTATATAATAGTATATCATCTTCAGTTAAAACATCGGCCATTTGCGTTGATGAAAGAGAAGTAGAATATTCTGGGTGGTACCAGTCAAGAAAGTTAACTTACACCTGGAACAATGAAGGAAGTTATATTTGGAATGATTATGGAGCTCTATGGGATTTACCTATCGAACCGTCTGTTACTTGGGATGATGAGAGTCCAAGTTTATATGAATCATTAGATAGAGTTAACGCAATCTTAAATACTTTTGGAATAGGAACTAACACTGATTTTCAATTAATGAATTATCAGAACAACGGAAATGCTAGTTTTAGCGGCCCATACCAATGGAAGAATTTAAATTCTAAATCTAGCAATTGGGATAATGCTTATCATTTATGGTGGGACATGACATTAACAACTGGTGACTCTCCGGCTTTTTTCCAATTTGATGAAATGCAACCTGTTAGCTATTTAAAAATAGTTGATAAAAATGGCATAGCAGGTACAGAATATTTTGGTCCTACTGTCGATACATTAAGTGAAGCAGTAGCTATACTTAACCTAAGCAGCAATCCTATTATTAACAAGTATGTATATAATTTAGTAATGAATGCTGCTAGTGATGAAATATTTGTGCAGGCAGTATCTAGATATTATGGAGTGTATGGAGATTTTACATCCGTTGACATAGTAGATGAAAATGGTAATAGAATATGCAGTGATGCAACTGGCGCGGGTGCTTGTGATAGCAGAATTTACAAATCTGGGCAAAGCATATCAAATAACCCAACATGGAATACTGCTAAATTTATTAATGATGGAAAGGTGTTGCCACCAATGACATGGGCAATGTTTGTATACAATAAATGTAGGATAGTTGGTAAGGCAGAACCTAAATGGACTATCTCTAATACTACTGACTCATCAGTGGCAGATATATATTTTGAAAGTAAATATTTGACATACCTTTTTAAAGAACCAGGAAAGTACGCAATAACGCTAGAACTTACTGATACTAATGGGAATAAATATAAAAAGAGTAGAAATATCTTAAATATAAAACAAATTAAAAATAAAATAAATTAAACAAAATGGCCATAAGCGTAACAACCATATTGGGCACTGATTCTTTATCCGGTTCAAGACTAGTAATAAACGATAATTTTAACGTTCTTGCTAGTGAAATTAATGCAATGGAAGTATATTTTACTCCAAGTGCAGGTACTATCACTAACTTAACTAATGTTTCTACTGAAGCATTGAGAGTTGGTTTAAATACAATATTGCTAGATATAAGTGCTAGTACATTTGATATTTTAACAAATGTTAATATGACTGGTAATCTTAGCATGAATGGTGGAGGTATATTCAGAAATGATACTAGCCCAGTCACACAAAACGATACTCTTGCTGGTGCAGGAATGACGTTGAACATTGGGACAGGTACTGCTATTCCACCATATACTATGTGGAGAGTTGGAAATTCAAATACTGGTGTTACATTAACATTATCTTTAAATAATGGTAGTATTGGACAAGAAATATTCTTTGTTTATACTGAAGGTACAGATAAGGTTACTATTAATGGTGTAGCAAACAACTTGGTATTAGATCCTCCTACTTCATTTAATATAGATTTAACTGGGCTTGGACAGAGCGTACATCTTTTAGCAATTGACAATGGAGCTGGCGCTGCAGTTTGGTATATTGTTGGTGGTCAAGGATATGTAATTTCATAAAAAATAATTAAAAGCTAAAAATGGCAACAACGCCCTTAATCAAAACACCACAAGCAGACGGTGGGACGTTTTACACGTTCTCATCATCGGCAAAAGACTTGTCTAGGACTCTTAATAATGATAATCTTAAGCTAGTCTTTTCTAATTTTGTGCTTCTTAACTTACCAGATATGGATAGGTTAGATCCAACTACATTTAGCCAATATCAAAACTATATGCAGTTTGATACTATTGACGGTGCAATATGGAGTGGAGGTCTAAAGGGTGATCCTAATGTTAACTTTACAGAGAGTCTTCAAAATTACGCGCTAAACTTAGAAGAACTAATCATTAGTGATGCAGGATACGATAACACAACTAATTTAACTGTAACTGAGAGAGTATTCTTTAAATGGTTGAAGGAAACTGGAGCAATGCGGTTTCGTGAAGCTACTGTTTTAGAAAAAGCTGGGAGTGTAGTAACACCAAGGTTTTGCGAAGAGGATGAAATTTTAACTGGAACACGACAGTATAGAAGAGTTGTAAGGTATATAGGTGCAATTGATATTGTGAATAATGTAGATGTAGCAGGTGAAGCTTATACAGAACTCTATATAAATGTACCAACTGAAGTAGGTAGAACTCCTACAATACTCTTTGATTCAATCTCTGATACGAATTATAGTCCATCTCTAAAAATACAAGGAACAAGTGAGTATATCCTTGGGCGGAACGCAGCAACAGTTCATCCGCAAGGATTAGACATTTTAGCTTGGTATGATTATGACCAACCACTTCAAGGCGGTGGTCCTGCAGGTTATACTGATCCTAATGCAAACTGGATGGATGAAGCAACACCACCTAATACAGTAGATGCTTACTTTACAGAACCAACTTCTTTTACAAGTGTTCTTAACGCTAACATTAGAAAATATCCTGGAGATTACAGTAATCCTACAGGTTATAATGGATCTGCTTATGTAAGAAGTGAACTTGATGGAATTAGTGTAGACTTTAATCCTAATGACTATCAGCAAATTGTTACAAATCCTGCTGTAAGTACTATACCTCAATTTAATGGTAGTGATTTAGCACAGTCATTTGAATTTAATGCGGTACTAGTTTATTATGACATGGTTGATCTTTCCGATTCATCTAAGACAACAACAAACTTATACGGTATTTTATTATTAGACAATATCACACCAACAACAGATGGTGGTTATATTCAAAGGTACCCAAAATTTAAACCTAATCCAACCACTGGGCAGAATGGTAATAGTTATGGATTTAAAATTAATTTAAGATTTGATGCTTCTCCTGGTTCTGCAGGTATTGATACTATTGTAAATGATTACAATACTTTTTCAATGGGTCTTTTCTCCGATGCATCTGCTCAGCTACAGGCGTCTGCTCAAATATTTCAGAGACAGCAACTAGAGATTGCTGATATGGAAATTAGATTGGCAGCAGTAGAAAATACTTTAAGTTCTGTTAGCACATCGGCATTCTTACAATCACAAATTGACGGTTTACAGATACAAGTTAATAATGCGTCATTAGCTTTTGCAAGTAGTACCACCTTATTGGATCTTATTGCTAAAAACTCTGATGAAATTCAAGCATTAGCTAATGGGGAGGTTACAACTACATTACAATATAATACAGCAGTAGTAAGACAAGGTCCTGGCATTACAATTAATACTAACACTCCTAATCAAATACAAGTTATAAATAATGTACAAGCATATAACTTAATGGTGCCGCAAGACATTAATGATGCACAGATTACTGTTGCTAATCCATTAAACTTAAATGTTGTATCTCCACGAGTATTTACTGATTTAGGAACTTATACTAATATGTTACGCCTAGACACTATAAATGAAGCTGCTGGGAATCTTGATATTTTTATTGATGACACGAGTGTACAGTGGAGAACTGGGCAGACAATGAGGTTAACTTTTAACAATGTTCCTTTGGTAGGTTCAAGAAATATAAGGATATACACAGATGCATCAAACAGATTAAATACTGGTTTATATGGTGTTTTGGCTGCAACTATACCAAATGCAGATTTAAGTACCCTTCCAATAATTGATTTAATATGCACTGAACAAGGTGTGTTAACTTTCGTCTATGATGTGGTCAAATAAATAATAAAATTGAAACTTAAATAATGGCTGAAAATAATTCAATACAGACAATGCTCCCAGAGTTGTTAAGACTCTTTAACAATTCACTAGAGGGCTTTGAGAAAGTTAATCAAGCGATTACTTCAAGCAGAGATTCTGTAACTGTTAACATTCAAAATAATGATGGAACAAATGCAAGAATTACTGTTCCTAGTTTTGGGTACCTTAAAAATTCAGTTGATAGATTAGATACAAATATTAATACTCTTACTAATTTTAATGATGCCAACAGTTCAATAAGATTACCTGACGGAACATTCAGAAAATTAGTTTTAGCAAAGCTACCAACAGAAGCACCTGATTTAACTGCAATGAATTCTGTAAATGAATTTAATGTTAAACCTAACTGGTTTTTTGAGGAGCTGATCAATCCATTACTTTACATTTCTTTTAATATTACAGGACAAGCACCAATTGATACAGAGAGAGCAATTGTTCAAAGATATATTTTAGACACTAACTCACAAAGTAAAATTAACTTTTTTCAGAATCAGTATAACGGTAGTGCTGATATTGCTTATGATACTTTTCTACAGCAAATAGTTGAAAAAAATATATCATATGTTTTAGATGAGGCTGTTGTTGATCTTCCGCCAAGAGACAAGAGGTTCTCTGGTAATTTTAGTGTATTAAGGATTGGTGAAGAATCAGTTACTGAAACAGTAAATGGAATAGAGCAAACGGTAATTCAATCTCTATACAAATTAAATAAAATATTCTATTCAGATACACAAACAGACTTTCCTGATACAGTACAACTTAAAGTTGGAGATAGTTTAGAAGTCATTTCTACACCTATTGATACTCGATATACTGTAACTCAAATTGATGCAAGCACTAACTCTGTAACCGTGAGATTGCAAGAAGGATCAAGAACAATCTCTATTGGAGCTGATATATTAAAAATAGGTTCTAGTTTAAACGATCTTGTTGAGGTTGATGTAACTGTTGGATTTAATGAAAGGTGTGTAACCTTTATTAAGCCTATAGATCCAAACTCTAAAATTCCTGCTGTTAACTGGTCTCCAGGTAGCGGGTTTTATACAAATGATTTAAATACAATTGACTCTAGTGGTAATCAACAAACATTAGCAAACTATTATCAAAATAATGCAGTTGACTTCGGAAGATACCTTTTATCCTTTGCATCAGATAAAATGCCAACAAGTAGAGAAGGTTTAGTTCCTAATGCACCGGTCCTATCGTCTGATGACTTTACTGTAACTTTAGTAAATGGTCAAGTTAGCAACTCAGATACAATTGTACAGCTTAAAGATTTAAATAATCAAAAAAATACTGTCCAGTCTTCACTAACTGAATTAGATACTTCTATAGCTCAAAGTAGAACTAAAATACAAACAACAAATTATTCTACTGAAGTTGAAAGGGATGCTGACAGGAATGCTTTACAAGGTTTAATTACAGAAAGAGCATCGCAAGCAAAATTGTTCTCTTCAGTAGTAACAGAAATTGATGCATCGGCTAGCGATAATTCAGTAAGTAGCGTATCACCTAAATATAGAGTAAGAGGGTTTTGGTCAATGCCGATTGAAAAATCTGCACCTGAAACTGGAGTTCAAGATATAATAAAATTTGAATATAGATATAGATATTTGTCTCCTGACGGCGCAGCTAATCCTGTAGATCAATTTACATTTACTGATGGGTCTGGGACAAGCCAAGGTGCTTTTTCTAACTACATTGTTGTTAATAGCATATTAAGACCAAGAGTTAAAAATACTATAACAGGATTATATGAATGGGTTGCTATAGATGATGATAATGCAGATTCAGTAAACATCAACCAATTAGACATACCAATTAGAAAAGGTGAGCAAGTAGAAATACAAGCAAAATCAGTTTCTGAAGCAGGATGGCCTTCTAATCCACTAATGAGTGATTGGAGTCCAGCAGTAAGAGTTGACTTTCCAGCAGATTTAAGTTCGGATAATGCAATTGAATCAATTTTAGAACAAAATCAAGAAGATCTTGCATCAGTTGCATTAAATGAAAATTTAGAATCGATAGGTCTTCCTACGCATTTGAGTAGTTCATTTACTGCAAACGAAACTTATTATGCTCACTCAACACCTGTAATAGCATCAGGGTTTTTGTCAGAGAATCAAACACCTATAGATTTATTTTCTAAATTAACATCAATGCAGAATCAGTTAGATTTATTTGCAGAGATATTAAGTAATGCTAAAGGAGAACTAAAAACTACTTTGGTTGATGATTCTGGTAATACATTTAATTTAAGACAAAATGCTGTAACAAAAGTGTTCGGTGGATTTTATGCTCAGGAAGTAAAAGATTTAGATGATCCAAGAGGAGCTATAATTTCAAAAACATATTTTATTAATGTTGCTAATACTTCACAAACTGCATTGCAATTAATTGCTAGGATTACTGGTAACCGAGGAAGAATGGTTAAGCAATCAGAAAATCCTGGTTCTGTTACATCGGAGTTTGCTAATGGTTCAGCTATCTTGCCAGCAACATATTCATGGCTAGATAATTCTGCAATTAACCAATCAAACAATAGAGCAACATATAGATCAGATGATGTAGATTATAACACGATTAGAAAGTATGACCTTACACCAATTCTTTTAACTAATCCTGATGTAACTGCTGCAACACAATATGGGCAAATGGTTTCATTACCACCGTTTCAGTCAACACAGAACAAAAATCAGTTTATTTATAGCAGGTATAGCGATGTTTCTGCTGAAGGTAATTTTTATTCTTATATTAATCCAGACTCAGTAGGTGGGGTCCTTGCTGGAAATTATACTTTTAATTTAGATACTATTGAAAATATTTATAGTGCAAATAGCGCATCAACTGTAGCAACACCAGGTACTGAATTTATTTGGGGTGGCGGTTTTACAGCAACAGGCGCACCAACAACACAACCTACATATCCTAATGCAAATGATGATGTAGTACAAGTTTCAGTTGCTCACCCATGGTTGACTAGCTATACTACTTATAGAAACGCCTACGTAGCATTAACTAAAGATATAGCAACTTTACCTGTAACTCAAGCAGGAGCAGTTGATTGTACATCGGCAGTAGCAGGAAATGGCACAGCAGCAGTTATGTTTAGACAGTCTAAATTTGCTCCGCTAAGAGTAGATGATACTTTTGGAAAACAACAAGCAATATATTTAAATGAAAATGTAAGTGATTTAATGGAATATGCAGCAGCTAATACAATTGTATTTGATAGCACACCTGCTCAAACGTTAGAGGCTAGCCCATCATTAGTTAATGTACAAAACTTATCTGATGTAACTGCTGGGAGTTATGTAAATTATTCTAGGAATGCAAAAACATCATTTGACGGGTTTGACCAATATATGTTAGGACAACAATCATGTGGTTCATATTTATTTGTAAGTTCAGATAATCATTTAAATATTCAAGTTGACGGTGATTCAATTCAATCATACGAGACTATCGCCTTTGGACAACAGAATGCTATAACTATACCATTAGTATTTCAATACAGAATGACTGATTATTTTGGAGTAACATCAGGATCTGGTTTAGGCAATATTGCCGGAGACTCTTCAGGTAATACTGTAAACTTAACATTTGCAAAAACTATAGGAATTGACATATATCCTAATAACAGCGATGTAGTCCAATTTGACATAGAAATTTCTGCGAAATATAGATCTGACCGTTTGAGTATTGATAATTTCCCTAAAGCGACAGTAACAAATAGTTTAAATGATTTAGAAAAAGTAGTAAGCTCGCTTTCCCCTTCATTGGCACAAGCACAAATTACAACCAGCGGATCAGAAACTAATAACTTCTTTAGTCAAGGCTAATGATAGAAAATTTGCAGTTTACATAATCATCCTTATTTTTATCTTTATCTTTTGGTGAATATATAAAAAAAAGTAAAAGATAAACATGCCTGATCAACTACTCGACAACGCATCTTATGGAATAATAAGGACTAACCCTAAACTTACAGGTAATGTTAAGGTGGTTTCAGATGGTATTGACATTTACTTAGAATCATTTTCTGCAAATACTGAACTATCATCACAGAGATTTAAAGCATTCAAGGTAGATGAAACTAGTACCTATGATCAGGACGTATTCCGATTCTTTAACAATGGCAAAGTTCCAATAGCTTCAGCATATGAGATAGGGCAAGAGTATGAAGATACTGCCATTCTTGCAAATTATAGAAACCAATATGAGATGCTCTACTGTGCAGGCACCAGGTCTGTTGCATCAGAGTCATATTCACAAAGTTTAGCAACTCTTGCGCCGCTATGGCTAAATAAACAAATACCTAATTCATTTGTAATTTTTAGGTTAGATGACCCAGCGGCTGTCAATAATGTAAACGCAACTTTTGAAAATGAAAATGGTACTAATGCACAAACTTCTGCTAACTTTTCAAAGCAAGTGCTAGAAAACTGTACTGCAATTAAAACATTTGATTTAAGTGAAGGTTCTGCTTTAGGATCTTACATTCGGAACTACAGGAACCAAGAAGAATTTCCAGAAGTTCCACTAAATGTTAGTTGGAGAAAGGATGAGCCGATTCTTTGGAATGGTATATCTTATAAAAGTGGTGGTTTTACAAGCAGTGGTAATTTTGCATATGAAGATATTGTAGTTAAAGATTCTACTATTATACAAGATGAGTATTTATTTACTCAAGGCTTTCAAAATAACGGAGTTCTTTTAGCTAATCTTTTAAACATGGAGTTTCTATTTGATGATCCTACTGCTAACGATTATTCTATCAACAGATATTTTGGTATGTATGTTAATGAAATAGAAGAAGGGCAGTTTGATATATCAGGAGAAGCGTTTTATAAAAATACCGAGAAGAGCCAACTTCCAACAATTAAAACTATAACTGAAGTTTCACAATATTTAAATACTCCATTTGAAATTACAAATGATGCAGGTATTTTGTTATTCTTAGATCCTACAAAAACAACAACCATAACTGGTTTACCAACCCCAGCTAGAGTTGATGAGGTTGAGTCAATATTTTACGTAAAAGATAAAATTGATAACTTTCATACAATTAAAAAAGGTTCTCAATGGGGTACAAATCAAATAAGACTATTTGATACTAAGGTTGATGTATCAGTATTTGCTGGTTATAAAGATCCAGATACTTTTGCTAACGCAAGTATTATTAATCATAAGGGCTTTGCTCAAATGTATCTTAAAGTAATAAGTTCTCCAACAGAAGGATCTAAAATATCTTTTTATGATGGTGTAACTTTAACTGGTGAAATATTTGCAGATAGCTCATTGGCAACAACACCAGGGAAATCGTTTGAGTCATTCTTTAATCCTAATGGTTCTATTCAAGAAATTGCACAATCAATAACATCGGCAATTAATACTGGGATTAGCGAAGAAGAGAGATTCTTTGTTGCAACATATAATGATAGCACTGTTTATATAAAGTCAAGATTTAGTGGAAGCAGGTTTAATCAATTAAACTTTAAAATGGATGATTCATATCCTGAACAGTTTACACAAATACAAAGTTACCCTACAGCAACCGAAGCAGCACCACTAAAAAACTTTGTTGGTGGCAATGATGTATCAAGCAGTTTACTTAAAGTAGAGTTAGGAGATCAAGATAGATTTATAAAAGGAAACTTTGTTCAGACAACTGGTGGATTTGCAACTATTGGAGATTGGGTACCATACACAGAAGAACCAATTTATGGCATCGGTAATCAAATTATAGGATATACTAATATAGATAAGTTTGCAATCATAACATGTAATGATAATCAAATTATGGTTACTAGGTCAAACCAAGTTGCCCTCTATTCAGATTATAGACCATCATTTGGTAGATTTTCATTTTTTAATGTTAGGGATTTTGACTTTGATTTTTATAGTCAACTGTATAGTGAAGAAGGCGAATTAGCGTTTGAAACAGAAGAATATAATCAATCAACGGCAGGGAGCAATCCACCTGAATATGAAGGTGTAAGTAGCAATCCACAGATTAGAGAGTTTTATGATAATGGAGGTTTCTATAATTTAATAGGTTTGTTAAGTGATGCCGAAGATGATAATCCTAGCGATGAGTATATTAAAAGTGAATACTTTAGATTAGAAGAAAACTTCTTAACATCACAAGCTAACATTTCTAGAATTGCACCATACATTAATAAATGGGCATGGGTAAATGATGGAAAAGATGTAAGAAATCATCCATACAGATTAGATGTAAACCAAGCATTCGGTTTAAATAATTTTGCACCTTCTAAATGGGACCTAGGACAAGAGGCTAGTGGTTTTAGTCATGAGTGGTATTATCTTGCAGAGTTTCCTGAATACTTTACACAAAGTGCAATTAAGAGTTCGTGGAGCTATATTGATACTGCGCCAGTTGACAACACACCCGCCAATATTCTTACAGGAGCAGTCCTAATACCTGGAACCTTTCAAGATGTTACAACAGATAAGTTTAATGATTATTTTATTATAGATAGATTTACCACTGGAGGAATTACTGAAATTGATAGACAACTAAGGTATGGGAGATTTGGTGGTGGAGATGAAAAGAATTTTGCAGAATCATTCTTACGAGGTGTTAGAGTTATTGCAAAGCAAAAAGCAATAGGAGCACAGAAAGCAGAGTTTGATGCTACATCGTTATCATATGTAACTGATGGTTCGTTTAATGATTATCGTTTTTCTGCTATACTAGTTCCAAATTTACCAAACACACCAGAAAATCAAGTTAAGTTTATAAAGAATGAGAAATGGAAAACTATAGTAATGTTAATTTCTATAGAATACAAAGATGAATGTTTAAATGATAGAACAGAACCTATTATAGATAGAACAACTTTATATTCTTTAAATAGTTCATTTGATACAGTCTCAGCACAAAACTGCGCACCTGATAAAAATACTGATGGTACTTACAAATACACGTCCGGTGAACTTAGGGGAGCTATTAGTTTTGCACAGTCATATTATAATCCAAGTTCTCAAACGTATACAATAAATGGGTCTCAAGATATAAACGGTGTAGTACCTGAATTTATAAATGATATAAGGGTTTTACAAGATGGAAGATATTCACCTATTAATTTTACAGTGGACGGTGATGTTTATAAAATTAGTGGTATTCAAACAATAACAACATCAAGCCAGCTTATATGCACAATATTTACAAAAAATGACAACTTAATATATCCACCATTAACAGATCCTAGTTCTAGAGCGCTACGTAGTGCCACGTACTTTATTGAAAATAATGGTTATTTAGAATTTGAAAATAGGTTAGGAGCAATTAGTTTTGGTTCAATATTTAATGATGTTAATGTTGGTAACCCTAGTGTTATATATGAAACTGTGAATAGTGCAGGTGAGCAAGTTAAAAATGCTGATGGTACACTAGCGCAAACATTTAGTATTCAGCTACGAGCACAAGCTGATATTCTTAAATCTGTTTATATAGGAATTTTACCTGATCCTGCTAAACCGACTGCGTTTAATTTAACTGATGTAGTAGGTTATGATTTATCTTTGAGAAAAATACCAAATGTTACTCCTATAGCTAGACATGCTGGTTATTATTCTCCGTATGCATTACCTATTTTATCATTCCGAGATCCTTATATGAATTTAGATTTTGGTGACCCACAGCCTGACTCTGCGTACAAATTAAAAGTATTGGAACTATGTAAATGGAAAAATGCACAATTTAACAGCGCTGATGCTAGTTTTGGACAAATACAAAATTTCTTTTATCATAAAGTTAATGAACAAGATCCGTCATCGGTTTTAGAATTATCTAGAGAAAGCGCATTTCCAAGTTTATACCCATTGATTAATGAAATAGGAATTGACTATAAAGATATGTATCTATTTTCTTCTAACTGGGAGCCGGCATATTTTATAAAAAGTATTGACAAGTCTATCATAGAGGAAGTCATAGGCACAAGATCAATGACTGAAAGAAAATCATTCTTTGGTTCTAAATATTTAAAAGTTCCTGAAACTATAATTTTAGAAACTTTTAAACCAGACCCTTTCATAAGAGAAGCTATTAATCAACCTAGCTTAATTGAAGGTACTTTTATGTATAAAGATATAGCATCAGTCTCAATTAATAAGAGAGTAATAAAAACATCAGGAACTGTAAACACTCGCGAGACTAAAACAGACCCTTCTACACCTACAGTAGAATTTTACTTATTTAATCAAAAGAGGCTAATCGAATATTTGTTTACTCCTATTAAAGCGCAGTTTATTAAATATGTAAATGCATTATATGGGTGGGGTGATTTAGAAACATTAGATGATGATGTGGATCAATACATTAGAGAAAATATATTAAAGCTATATAAAATAGACCAAGTAGATTTTTATACATTAGCTAGCCGTACTGAAACTCCGCCAGATTATACTACTGCTGAATTAACAAATGCAGAAAAGATTAAAGCAGGCTTATCTGTAAATGGAAATGTTTCATCAAAGACTATTAATACAAACCCATTTGATTTAAGGCTAATATATAATAAAAGAACAGGTTTCTCTGAATCATATGGGTTCAGCGTTACAATAGTTAAAAAATAATAGAAAAGAAATGCCAATCACTATACAAGAAATAATAGCATCGGATACTATTTCGCAGCTGGTCGACAAAACAAATTTTAATTTTGATCAATTGCTATTAAATGGTGGTGGTCCTGCTGGTCCTGCTGGTATAGCTGGTCCAACTGGTCCTGCTGGTGGTAGAGGATTTAAAGGAACTACTTGGTATGAAGATACAGCAACAACAGCTCCAGGTAATACTCCAATAGCAGTCCCTCCAACGGCAGCTCCATTAGTTAGCGATTATTATTTACAATTCAATGGTCAAGTTTGGGAATATAATGGAACTGCTTGGGTAGTTACAACTGTAGATTTAGAAGGGCCGACCGGCCCTGCTGGTCAGAGTGGTGGTTTTGGTGATACTTTTGGTTCTCCTGCAATTGGCAATCAAAATACTAGATATAATGGACCTATTGGTTTAAATAATGGCGCAAATGCCGACAACCAAGGTATTCCTTCTGTTATGATAGGCGGGGCCGTTAGTACCACAGTTCCATTAACAGGGATACCACTAACTGCTGCGTATATTATACCTGACGCAATTGCTACAGCTATAACATCAAGTGTTGCATCATTGGTAATTCATCAAAAAGATGCAGGTGGTCGATCAATTGTATTTCAAGGTGGAAATGCACCAGGAAATTTAGATAAATTTGAACAAACTAATCTGGCTCAACTAAGCACAATAAAAATAGGAGTTAATGACAGGTTAATATCAAAAGTGACTAAAAGGGTAATACCAGCAGAGGCCACTGCTATGAATGATTTAATTGGATATGTAGTAGAGTCAAATTTTAGATCACAAAGTTATACTGCAGGTCAACAGATTCGCATGGTTACTGGAATGGATTCAGTTACTTATGGAGTTACCCAAGAAAACTCTAATTTTGAAATACAAGTAGGAACCGGAGCTAACACAGGAGGAAATTTATTCCAAGTGTCTACATTAGGTACTGCCGGTAGTTCTTTATTAGAAATAGGTAATATCCCAGCTTTAGTTACATCAACTGCTTTGGCAGGTAAGTTTCAACTGCAATCAGGTGATACTCGATTTGTGACAAGTCCTACCAACCCTTTTGGTGTATATGCAGGAAGTTCGATAACTCTTAATACAATCTCAAACGTTGGTGATGCAACTGGAAGCATAAACTTACAGGCTGGAGTTGGAAATATTTCAGCAACAGCAACAACTGGAACAATTGCATTAACAACTGACGGAAGAATTGAGATTCGTACTGGATCAGCTTCTACACTCTATCCTAGAATTGATCTTGACAAAGATACAATAGTAGACGACACGATAGTCATAGCAAGTAATGCCAATACATCTATAACATTAGCAGAGGACAACATAACAACGCAAACCGCCACTACAGGTTCTACTATTAGCATTAATGCAGCAGGTACTGGTAATACTGTTAACATTGCTGCTTCACCAAGTTCAGGTAAAATAGTTTTAGGAGATTCAGTTGGTGTAAGTACAACACTACCAAAGATTGAGATGCTATTTGGTGGGCTTACTCCTGTTACAAATATTAGAGGCCATGTTCAATACATGTTAGATGGTACTCCTGCTAATGATGATATTGATATTGATAATCAGGCAATCTATATTGAAACTAAGACTAGTTTAGCTGGAGATGTAGTTGTGCGAATGGGCGGTGATGGCGTAGATCGTACCAATGGTGTAGCGTCATTGGCAGTAATGGCTGGAAACAACAATGCTAGTATGTATCTAGGGAAATCTGCTATCGTTGGTGGAACTGTATTTGGAGAAACAGATTTAGGACTTTATATAAATTCTACTCCTGCTTGGGGACAGGGCACTGCGATTAGTCCTGCTGCTGAAAAATTTAGAGCAACCGAAAACAGTACTAAAATTAATAATGTACTAATATGGGG
>TARA_R110000782_G_scaffold69570_2_pt1 | contig 17852 bp, 2 predicted proteins | sample TARA_R110000782 | Tara Oceans TARA_R110000782 (sample SAMEA4397859) | marine metagenome | biome: Polar Biome; feature: [SRF] surface water layer (ENVO:00010504); material: water (ENVO:00002006), including particulate matter (ENVO:01000060) such as... | depth 5 m | reverse complement strand
TGTTCCTGGTATGTTTATTGTATTTTGATGACCACCTAAAATTGATGACACCCTCGAATCTGTTATTGTATTAGATACACCAGCTCCTACATTAGACCAAGCTGAAGTAGTATTAACGGTATTATTTTGTCCACCACCAATACTTGTTCTAAATCCGTCAGAATTATTTACACCTAAAATAGGCTCAATTCCATTATTAGGTCCAAATCTATATGGTCCCGTACCTTGAGAATTACAGGTGTTAGCTGTATATACGATATTGCCACCTTGGACGATGTATTGTGAACCAGTAGCTCCAGTACAGTCCGTAATCATATATAATAGACATCCTGATGTGTATGCACTTACTACTGCACAATCTCCTGTAAATGAAGCTCCTGGTGCTGTAGGGGTACTCCAGATAGCATCTCCGGAAGCATTAATTGAAGTAAGGACGTCACCCGCTGTCCCAACATTCGAACCTGCCCCATGATATCTAAAATATTTAATACCACTACTAGAAGCTACATCTACATCCAATCCATTCATAAATGTAGTGTGTCTTCTATTAGCTGTTAAAGATTGGCCACCAATTATTGCCGCATAACTAGCTGTTACTGTATTTGATTGTCCGTTTACAATAGCTGCGTAATCCGCAGTCCCATCTCCAGCTATTTGGTTATTTTTACCACCTAGTATAGATGAAAAGTCTGTATTGAGTCCCTCACCACCAATGTCACCTAATATGTTAGAATCACCACCACCAATGAAGTTATTGTTTCCTGAGTTATTGATATGGTGATTAAAACCACCAACTATAGTATTGTATTGTCCATCATATAATTCATTATTTGCTCCACCACCAATGAAAGAACGTAAACTACTTTTCATTGTATTGTAATATCCACCTACTAATACTGAACCACTATCTCCTGTAAGAATATTGTGGTCACCACCACCTAAGAATGATTGATACGTTTTTCTTAGTAAATTGTATTGTCCTGAACCTATAAATGATTCGTCACTTGAAAGTATTTCGTTATATTCTCCAGACCCTATGAAACTTCTGTTGGTCATTGTCCCCAATTGAGTTGAACCACCGGGTTGTTTATTAATAGCCCCTAGATAGTTTTGATAACCAGAACCTATCATACTGTGGAAACCAGTTTTAATTGTATTTTGTTGTCCGTTTACAATTGCCGATTGGGTTGCTGCAGTCATCATATTACCCCATCCACCACCGATACTAGCATCGTAAGACCCGTAATGAATTGCATTATTTTCTCCTCCGGCTATATTAGTATGCCAAATGTTTGCCTGATTATTTCCTAATATTGGTTGAATGGCTCCTGTTGCCATCACACCAGAACCGTACTCATAAGGACTTGTACCACCAAATGTTTGACATGTATTAGCGGTATACGCAATATGGTCACCAACTAATAACCTACCTGGAGTTGTGGTTCCCGTACAACTAGTCACCATGTACAATATACAATTTATAGTGTATGCTGTAGCAACTACACAGTCTCCAGTTAATCCATTTATAAATCCTGGGTTTTGCCAAGATGCATTACCCGCAACATCTGACGTTAATACTTTACCTACACCTTGATTTGCGTAACTTCCATGGTATTTAAGTGGTCTATTAGTTCCGTCATATCCGTTAGTGTTAGCATCCAAACCTTTCAGGTATGTTGTTTCTGGAGAAGAAGCGTAATTAATTCCTCTAGCACCAATGATTGCTGCATATTCTGCATTCCTACCTATAGTATTTCCTGAACCATTAAATATTCCAGCGTATGAGGTATTTCCACCTATAGGAGAACCTATTGTATTCTCAGCACCACCACCAATTACACTACTGTGTGAAAAAACGGTATTATGATAACCCCCAACTATAGAACTTTGGTCACCACCACCCCATATAATATTTTCTTTACCACCAACTATACCTGCACTTGTAGCTCCTGTTATTATATTTTCTCTACCACCACCTAGAAAAGTAAATCCACCATTGTGCAATCTGTTTTCATAACCACCAGCTATTACGTCGTAATAAGTATCGCCACCAGTTAGTCTATTTGAGTAACCACCACCTATAAATGAATAGGCTGAATTTCCTAACGATATTTTTATGTTGGTTCCACCGATAACGTTATCGTAACCACCAGCGATATTGTTATATCCTGGACCGGAAGTATTTAACTTGTTTTCATAACCACCGCCAATATTCGACCACGCCATAGAATTTTTTATGAAATTATCTCCAACGATACCATTTCCTGGTAGGACCGTAGATATGGAATTAACTCCTCTATATTCATAAGGACTCACACCACCAAATGTACTACATGTGTTAGCTGTAAAGGTATTACCACTATTAGTTGTTATATATAGTGTACAACCAGAAGTGTAAGCTGTAGTTACGTATTGGTCACCAGAGAAAGAAAATATTCCACCGTCTGCCCATACAGCATCTCCAGCTCCCGTACTATCAACCAATACCTTACCAAATCCTGGGTTAGCTAATGCTCCGTGATATTTAAGATATTTTGCTCCTCCGGTTGAGAGTACTGAGTCTACGTTTAGTCCTCTGGTGTATGTTGTATATGTATCGTCTGATGTGAGTGATGGTCCGTTCATTATTACTGAACCGTCATGTTTAACCGTATTGCTTAATCCGTTAATAATTGCAGCGTACTGCACTCTAACCGAATTTGTACCGTAAACCTTATTGTTATTACCACCTAAAATAGTAGAATAAGTTGCTCCGGTAATTTTACCACCTGCACCACCAACTATAGTAGATAGATTAACTGTCGCTACAGGAGTTGCTCCCCCAACCATTGTTACTCCTAGTTGGTTTAAACCACCCCCAAGAATAGAAGAGTAATATGATGATGTGTTTATTGCATTCTGAAGACCACCACCAACATTACTATACATTGTATTACAACCACCCAATATCTTATTCCCTTGACCACCTGTAATACTAGATGTTATACCTGACAGAATGTTAGAACCTAACACTGGTTTAATACTATTAACAGAACATGCCCCACCAGTTGCGTATTCATATGGCCCATTACTAAATGTATTACATGTGTCAGCAGTAAATGTCACATAACCATTAACACTGATTGAACCAACTGTTGTTCCGGTACAATCTGTCATCATATATAATAGACAACCTTGTGTGTATGCACTTACAACTGCACAATCACCTGTCCACGTAGCTCCGGGCGACCCATTTTCCCAACTTGCGTTACCTAAAGCGTCAGAAGTTAGGACTCTACCTACCCCAGGATTTGCTGCTAATCCGTAGTATTTAAATGGTTGTTGAGTACCATTCCCATCTAATGTGTTTAATTCTAAACCATTAGCAAATACAGTGTGGTCTCTAGTACTAGAAACGTTTATACCGTTAAGTATGGTTGAATGTTTGTGTGTTACTGTGTTTTGATAACCGTTTAACACTGAGGAGTACCCATATGTTGTGTTATTGCCGGTTATCCTATTGTGGTGACCTTGTACTATTACCGAAACCGAATATCCCGATATTTTATTGTCAATACCAGAACTAATAGAGTTGTAAAGACCAACTTGATTTGCTTGGTTATTAAGTCCCCCACCTATATTAGAATAATAACCATCAGCAAGGTTATTACCTAGTTTTGGTTGTATGGAGTTAAATCCTGAACCAAACTCGTAAGGTCCTTCATTAAATGTATTACATGTGTCTGCTGTAAATGTGTTACCACTATTAGTCACTATAAATAATGTGCAATTAACAGTATATGCTGTAGTTACAAATTGGTCACCACTAAAACTAACACCCGGTGATGTGTTTCTACTCCAGACAGCGTCTCCACCTCCAGTACTGTCAGTTAAAACTTTACCAATACCTTGATTTGCGTAAGTTCCATGGTATCTGAATGGTCTTGGTATTCCATTATACCCATTAGTATTAGCATCCAAACCTTTCATATAGGTAGTTTCTGGTTTATTAGCGTAATTAATTCCTCTAGCACCAATGATTGCTGTATATTCTGCGTTACGACCTATAGTGTTTCCTGAACCGTTAAATATTCCAGCGTATGCTGTATTACCACCTGGATTAGCTGAACCAACGGTATTAGCTGTACCACCACCAATATTACTATAACTACTATATACGGTATTAACAGTACCTCCAACTATCGAACTATAGGCGTCAAATATCTTATTAGTACCACCCGCACCTATGAAACTAACAGTACCTCCAGTTATAATATTTTGTGAACCACCACCGATAAAAGCGGACTGACTATTTAATACCCAATTTCTAATCCCTGAACCTATACCTGCGTAGTATTGGTCGGCTGAACGTATTTTATTTTTATAGCCACCACCTATAAACGCATATCCCGTATTTCCTTCAGGGAACTTTATATTAGAACCACCAATAGTGTTATCATATCCACCAGCAATATTATTATATCCTGGACCGGAAGTGTTAAGTTTATTATAACCACCTCCACCAATATTAGACCACACCATATTACTTTTTACGTAATTATCTCCAACGTTACCATTTCCTGGTAGAACCGTAGATATGGAATTAATCCCCCTATATTCATAAGGACTAAAAGAGGCTCCAAATTCACTACATGTATCAGCTGTGTATGAGATATAACCATTAACCAATAACCTACCCGGAGCTGTATTACCGGTACAACTTGTAATTATATATAAAGTACAACCACTTACACCTGCCGTGTAAGCACTACTAACCACACAATCCCCACTTAAAGGTACAATAGGTATACTGGTATTTTGTAGTATATTACCGTGTATGTCGGTAGTAAGATAGACTTTACCACCTGTAGGTATGTTAGTTACTCTCGCGTTTCCTACAACATGTAAATTAGCTCTACCACCAATCCCGTCATTTGGTAGATTGGTTCCGATACCTACGTACCCACCATCTCTAACCATAAAACTTGTATTTGTTCCAGCTGGTATAGGTAATCCCGTCCCACTATACGTTACTGTAAATCCTGTTGTATTGTAATTACTTCCTTCCGATATAACCCTTAATGAATTAAATATGTTGTTTAATTGTCCCATTTTTTATCCTATTATTACTGTTTTCACATTGTTTAAATCCATACTAACAGCTATTTCTATTTGGTTTAAATTTACATAGAATATCTCAGCATCAATTTTTTGTTTATTTTCTGTCCACACATTTACTATAACATCCTCAGTACTTAATCCGTGAGTTATTGTTTCTTTTACATTAGCCGTATAGTTTCTTACATCTACATGTTTTGTAGTTCCTGTAGTTCCACCTCCTGTTGACCCTGAACAAGCCGTACTACATGGCATCCATACAGCATTACCGGTTCCGTCTATGTCGGTTAGTATTTTATTAATTCCTGGATTAGCGTAAGCTCCATGGTATTTGAATGGTGATTGTTGTGTTGCTCCTAATGGGTCGGTTGCGTCTGTATCCACATCCAATCCTCTCATAAAGACTGTAAAGTCTCTATTGGTGGTCATATTTGAACCACCCATAATTACAGAGTATTGGTTTACTACTTTATTTTGAAAACCGTTATAAATCCCACCATAACCTTTACTTCCAGTATCACCGATAAATATTTTATTTTTCTGTCCAGAAGAAATTACCGATAAACTAGAACCAGTAATTTGATTACCGACACCACCGACAATACTTGAGTAGACGTTGTTCACACCAAAGTTAGCTATCTTATTATTAATACCACCCCCTATGTTAGAGAATATTGTGTCAGCTTTATTACTACCTAAAACTGGTTCGATAGCATTTAAACCTGCTCCGTATTGGTATGGTCCTCCGTTAAACGTACTACAAATATCTACCGTATATGTTCCTCCGGTACAATCTATTAGATTTAAATCACAACCATTATTTGTTGTAAAAGCTGAAACTATTGAACACCCTGTTAAGTTTGCAACGTTAGGGAAGTTAGGTAGTGGTTGCCAGGTCGCATTCCCAGTACCAGTTGTGTCGGTCAATACTTGACCTACAGCACCGTTGTTGGCTAAGGCACCGTGGTATTTAAAGTACCTTGCTACACCATCCACATCATTTGTCTGAGCATCTAAACCTGTTACAAATGTTGTGTTAGTTTTATTACTTGTTCTACCCTTACTACCCAGAATAACTGAATAATCGTGTTGTACTGTATTATTTTTACCGTTTACAATAGAAGCGTGAGTTATTGGTCCATCACCACCTAGTGTATTGTTTTCACCACCCTGTATATTTGACCATTTTGCGGTTGTAATAGGTCCAATCGTGTTCCCACTACCTCCTACAATTGATGAGTGTGTTCCCCCTTTAATTACTTTATTGTCAACACCCCCACCTATAAAGGTATATATGTTATCTTCTAATAGATTATCTCCACCACCTGCAATGATTGAGTATGAACTTTGTTTTATTTGATTATTTGTACCACCAACTATTGTTGAAAGTGAACTCCCGGTTAGGTTGTTATCTCTTCCAGAGAATATTCCATTATAAACACCACTATACATTAAATTACTATAACCACCACCAATAATAGAATAATGGGTATCGTTTCCGTTAATTGTATTTTCCGAACCACCAACAATTACATGATGTGTCATTGACCATCCAGAGTTAGCTAACACCCCAATTCTATTGTGTAAACCACCTAATATGGAATGGTTTCTTCCTTTAGTGTATATTTTATTATTAAGTCCACCATCAATGTTAGAGTTAGTTGTAAATGGACCTACAAGGTTTTCATTCGCTGCATTAGGCAAAGGTAATGTTGTAGATATACTACCCGAACCTCCTCTATACGCATAAGGACCACTCATTGACGAACAAGTGTCGGCGGTTATTGTTCCTCCAGTACAATTAACTAAAGTTAACGTACAACCATTGTTAGTTGTAAATGCCGAAACTATACCACAATCCCCAGTCCAACTACTAATACCAGGTATTGATTGCCATACTGCGTCACCAGTACCATTCACATCCATTAAGAATTTACCTATTCCTGGTCCCGCACTAGCACCGTGATATCTCATTAGATGCGAACCCGTAAATCCTTCTGTCATGATATCCAAACCTCTCATGTATGTTGTTTCAGGAGCAACAGCTGTTAACCCTCTAGAACCGATAATTGCTGAATATATAGCTTTTCCACCTATTGTATTTCCTGAACCATTAACAATACCTGAGAATTGTGTGTTAACACCAACAGACGGACCTAAAATTCTATTAAATACCCCACCACCTATAAATCCGTATGAATTACGAACTTGGTTATTTAAACCACCAGCAATTGCACCGTATCCACCAGACTCTATAATTAGGTTGGACTCACCACCACCGATGAATGATTTTCCTGTTCCTGTTATTGTATTTTCATTACCACCACCTATAAATGAGTAACCTGAAGATGTTATTTTATTTATTCTACCACTTCCAATACCATCGTAGTAATGGTCTAGTCCTTGGATTCTGTTTTTATAACCACCCGATATTACTTGCCAACCACCATTACCATATGGTTGATTCACGAATGGATTCCCAATTACATTTTCATAACCACCACCTATAGCTGCATATCCTTGACCTCCCTGATTAATCTTATTGTGGGTACCACCTTGTATGTTATTCCATTGTGAACCTACCGGACCTATAAAGTTATCTGGTACTGTACCCGCGTTTGGTAATACTGTGGATATAGAATTAGTAGCTCTATTTTCGTAAGGACTAACACTACCAAAAGTATTACATGTGTTAGCCGTAAATGTATTACCACTATTAGTTGTTATAAACAATGTACATCCAGTAGTGTAAGCTGATACAACATATTGGTCACCTGAAATGGATATTGAGTTTCCTCTAGATTCTGCCCATACCGCGTTACCTAGACCATCTACATCCGTAAGAACACGTCCCGGTATTGTTGGGTTTGCTAAACTACCGTGGTATTTTAGATACCTTGTTCCACCATTATCTAAATCCGTGTCAATATCAACACCATTAGTGTATGTTACATGACTTTGTTCTGTAACTCTTCTATCTGCACCTATTACTGCTGAAGAATCATGTTTTACTTTATTAAATTTACCATTAACAATTGCTCCGTGACTAACACCAGACTCACCATAAATAGTATTTCCACTACCAGCTAATATAGATGACCAGTTACTATTATAATCAATTAAATTTCTATCACCTGTTAATATTGATGAGTAATTACTTCCTCGTTTTATTTTATTATGAAAACCACCAACAACACTTGAGTAACTGTTGTCAGTGTGAATACCATTCTGATTACCACCTAAAATAGAGTTAAATTGGATGCCAGTACCCATAATGGTATTAGATTGTCCACCACCAATAAAATGCCATCCAGTATTAGTTGTTGTGTTAGCTGATATGTAATTTCCGCTACCACCAACTATACTTGAGAATCCACCACCGTTACCACCTGCAGGACCCCAAGGAGTTCCTAAGTATATAGCGTTCATAAATCCACTACCTATAAAGTGAGCTGAACCACTTTCTATTTTATTAAAGTACCCACCACCTATTGTTGATGTGAATGCACTTACTGTGTTCATTATACCACCAGTAATGTTAGACCATTGTGAAGTTGTTGACGTGTGGTTACCTAAAGCCCCTATTGGTAATTTAGGAACTATTGTTTGGTTTCCAGCACCGTATTTGTATGGTGACTCACTAAATGTGTTACATGTGTTAGCTGTATACGTTATATTGCCATTAACTAAAATCCATGAAGACCCCGTACCTCCAGTACAGTTTGTCATCATATATAATAAACAATCTTGTGTAAATGCACTTACTACTGCACAATCTCCTGTCCAACCACCAACACCTGGAGTTAGATTGTCTGCCCATACAGCGTGTCCACTTCCCGTACTATCCACCAACACTTTACCCAATCCTGGGTTAGCTGGTGCACCATGATATTTAAATAATTGTGTTCCACCATCAGCATCAACTGTGTTAGCGTCTAAACCTGTTACAAATGTTGTGAAAACTCTGTTTGAGGATATTCCCCTACTACCCATAATAACTGAGTAGTCGTGCATTACTGTATTGTCTTTACCATTTACGATGGAACCATACTCTATCGGCCCATCTCCACCTAATGTATTATTTACACCACCTTGTATATTTGAGTACATTGCTTGAGCAATAGGACCAATGGTGTTTCCACTACCACCTACAATTGATGAGTACACACTAGAACCTTTTACTATATTATATCCACCACCACCGATGAAAGAATTTCCTGATTGGTTTACTTTATTATTTCTACCACCAACAATTGTAGCGTATGATGCTTTTCCACTATCAAATATGTGGTTGTAACCCCCACCACCTAAGAATGATTGAGAACTTCCCGTAATCATATTCTCAACACCACCACCAATCGTACTATATGTTAAATAAGGTCCATAAATTGAATTTCCAGAACCACCACCTATTGTAGACCATCCTTGACCTACTGCAAATGCTGAAGTACCTAGTCTATTTCCAGAACCACCACCAATAAAGTTATAACCATAAGACCCTTTAATATCGTTAGAGAAACCACCACCAATAAATGAAAATTGTGCTGATAATGTACTAGTACCTATAGTGTTTATTCTACCCCCACCAATAGATGATTGTTGGGATTGAGTTATAACATTCCTATAACCTGATAATATTCCACCGTCTGTAGCTCCTGAAATAACATTCTCAGTACCACCACCAATCCTTGCATTTCTACCACCAGGTATGTGGTTATTTGAACCACCTCCTATTGAAGCTCTGGGTGCAAGAGTTTGTAAACTACCTAATATTGGTTTTATTGAATCAGAACCAACACCGTACTCGTAAGGACTTACAGTACCAAAGGAATTACAAGTGTCAGCTGTTATAGTTCCACCAGTACAATTAATTAGGTATAAAACACAACCACTTGTAAATGCTGACGTTATAGGACATCCGGAAGTTTGTGGGAATACTGAACCGGCTACCCAAGCTGCATTACCTAAACCGTCTATATCTGTTAATACCTTACCTAAACCTGGATTAGCTAAGGTTCCATAATATTTAAATGATTGTTGAGTACCATCTCCAGCGTTTGTATTTAAGTCTAAACCATTCCCAAATGTTGTATAGTCTCTATCTGTTACTATATTTCTACCATTAAGGATGGTTGAGTATTCATGTCTATTGATGTTTTCATAACCATTTAATATAGTAGAGTATCCTAGAGCTACACTATCACCCAACACCCTATTGTGATGTCCTTGTACAATTACCGAAACTGAATAACCTGTTAGTTGATTGTCAATACCACCAACAATGCTATTCCAATTACCGTCAACCACCCTATTGTTTAATCCACCTGTTATATTTGAAGAGAATGCATCAGCAAAATTATTATTTAATACTGTTTCTATTGAGTTGAACCCACTACCAAATCTATATGGTCCATTGCTAAATGCATTACACGTATCCGCAGTGTATACTATATTTCCATTTTGGATTATGTATTGTGTTCCGGTTGCCCCGGTACAATCAGTTACCATATATAATGTACAACCCGAAGTATAAGCACTTACTACTGCACAATCTCCTGTCCATGAAACACCAGGATTTGTATTTTTTTGCCATTGAGAGTTACCTAACCCATCTGAATCTACCAATACTTTACCTAATCCAGGTTGTGCAAAAGTTCCGTGATATTTGAATTTTCTATCCCCGTCTTTACTATTTGTTAAAGCGTCTAACCCTCTAACGTATGTTGTTTGGGATTGTGTCGCTACTCTTGCGTCTGAACCAATTATAGCTGAACTCGCAGCGTTTCCTGATATTGTATTTCCAGAACCATTAAGAATAGCTGAGTAGTGACTATTGACCTGTCCAGCACCAGCACTAGCTATTGTATTGTACCTACCAGTGAATATACCGGTTTCTTGAGTTCCTGGTAATATCTTATTTCTATACCCCGCACCTATTATTGAGTCGGTACTACCAGTAATTATATTATACATCCCAGCCCCAATAAACATACCGTAGTGGTCAATACCGTGGATTCGGTTTTGGTAACCAGAACCTATCATATTGTACCCCACATATTGTATTTGTGATTGACTAGGAGAACCTATTATATTTTTTTGACCAGCTAGTATTCCGGACATTCCGACACCACCTACATTAATCTGATTGTCATAACCACCGTCAATATTAGACCAGTGACTGTTTGGGTGGATAAAATTTTCTCCAGTTATAGACACACCTGGTAGTCTAGTGGATATACTTCCATTACCACCCTTAAAGACATAAGGACCAGTCTCAAAGTTACAAGTATTAGCTGTATATGCTATATTCCCATTGATTAACAATCCTGTAGTTCCAGTACAGTTAGTTACCATATATAACGTACAACCTGAAGTGTAAGCACTTGTCACAGTACAATCACCACTTAAATTAATTCCACCAAAATCCCATACTGCATCACCCGCAGCGTTAATACATGTTAATACTTTACCAATTCCTGGATTTGCCGCTGTACCGTGATATTTGAAATATCTATTAGCTCCGTCCACCCCATCTGTGTTTGCATTAATACCTCTAGTATAAGTTGTTTCTGGTTCTCTTGCTGTTCTATCTCTTGTACCTAAAACTGCAGAATACATCGCTTTGTCACTTATAGTATTACCTGAACCATTTAATATACCACCATAGTGAGAATTATCTATTTTATTCTTTAAACCTCCTTGAATGTTGGAGTATCTGGAACCTAGGGTTACTATATTTTCAAATGGGTCAGCTGATATTGGTAGTGTTGTTGATATACTCTTGTCCCCTCCTTTCCATCTATACGGACCTGCTATGTTATCACAAGTATTTGCTGTTATTGTTGTACCTGTGCAACCACTAGTACCACCAGAAGTAAACATGTACAATATACAACCTTGTGTCCATGCTGACACAACTGGACAATCCCCAATAACTGAAGGTATTAACGGTAAGTCCGTCCATTGTGCATCTCCTCCACCTGTTACATCTTTTAAGAATCTATTTATACCTTGGTTGGCAAAAGTACCGTGATATGTTAATGGTCTATTCACCCCATCAACACCGTCAGTGTCAGCATCTATACCTCTAGTATATGTGGTTTCTGCGTTTATAGCTGTCCTATCTCTAGTTCCCACAACTGCTGAATAAATCGCTTTTTCAGTTATAGTATTTCCTGAACCGTTGAGGATTCCAGCAAAATGTACATTATTTACCAGATTTCCTAGTCCTCCTTGTATATTGGAGTATCGTGCTCCAGCAGTTACTATATTTTCAAATAGTTGACCTGTTAGGGGTAATGTTGTTGATATACTATCTATACCACCTTTCCATCTATATGGGCCTGTGAAGTTATCACAAGTGTTTGCTGTAATAGTCGTTCCTGTACATGCACTAGTACTACCAGATGCGAACATATATAATATACATCCAACTGTCCACGCGGAGACTACAGGACAGTCACCAATAACTGAAGGAACTAAAGGTAAATCTGCCCATTGTGCATCACCTGCTCCTGTTATATCTTTTAAGAATCTATTTATTCCTTGATTTGCAAAAGTTCCGTGATATTTGAATGATTTTTGAGTACCGTCTCCAGCGTTTGTATCTACATCTAAACCATTCATAAATGTAGTGTAAGCTCTATCTGATGTTAGGTTTTCACCACCCATTATTACCGAATAGTCATGTCCATTTAATATTGTATTTAATCTACCATTTAAAATAGATGCTGCTAGACTATTTTGGTTTATAGTGTTACCACTACCCCCTACAATTGATGAGTGATTAGATTCGTATATTCTATTTCCATAACCACCACCAATAATAGAACTTGTGGATGCACTTATTTCATTTCTGAATCCACCCACAATAACACCATCAGATGATACATTCTTTATAAGATTAAATCTACCACCACCTATAAATCCTCGCTTAGAATCGTATGTTGAATTTTCGTATCCACCAACAATTGCGGAATGTGATGTTCCTGTTACTTCATTGTACTCACCACCACCAATGAAATTACCATCTGAAGTAGACCCAAATACCGATAAACTAAGTATCTTATTGTACCGACCACCTACAATTGTACTGTATTGTTCTACACCACCACCATAACTTTGACCTACCGAGTTATTTTTACCACCAACAATTATGTTATTATCTTTAGTTGAATAAATTATATTTCCGAATCCTCCACCAAGGAACGCCTCATTACTACCTAATATCTGATTATAAATTCCTCCACCAATAAACGATTTAGAAGCTTGTATATTTTCACGTACCTGGATTAGATTGCTTAGACCACCCCCTATAAAGGAGTATCCTTGTCTTACATGTATTTTATTACTTTGACCACCAACAACAACACTACCCCCCAAGAATGTACCACTTCCAGCAAATGGTTGTATCTTATTTGACATACCACCACCAATAAATGATTTTGTAGAACCACTTATTGTATTACGTATACCACCACCAATTGTTGAGGAGTACGAGTTTCCTATCTGTGAACTAGTAATTGTATTACCACTACCACCACCTATGTGACTTATTTCTGAACCGTAGTGTAGATTTTCTCTACCACTTACAATACTACTTCCTACACTTTCAAATACACTATTCCAACGCCCTCCAACAATTATACCATATGTTGATGCTGTAATATGGTTGGATGAACCACCACCTACATGAGCGTAATCAGAATCTGTTATTAAATTATACGAACCTCCTACAATGTTACTTCTTGAGGAACCTGAAATTTTATTACCATAACCCCCACCTATTACGTCGTAAGTAGTAAGTGCAGACCCATCCTTCCCTATTATATTCTGTCTACCACCAGCGAGTACATTCCACCCATTATCTGTACCACCAGCAATTAAATTATCTTGACCACCACCTAGTATATTAGAAAGTGTACTTATTATTTTATTACCAACACCCCCACCGAGAATAGAGTTCCTCGAGTTTTGTATTGTATTCTCATATCCACCTACAACTGATGAATAAGTAGAAGCTGATACTACATTGTTTCTTTGGCCCCCACCAATTAGGGAGTATGTTGAGGTTGATGTAATTCTGTTGTGGTCTCCACCACCAATTCGACTATAGCTAGAGTTAAATGTTCTATTTTGAACCCCACCTCCAATACTAGAATATAAACTTTCACTAACGGTACTACCACTACCACCAAGAATACTACTATAATTAGAATTACTTAATATTTTATTGTGAGCTCCACCACCCACTACTGACCAATCAGCTGTTTCAATTTTTCCATACTCACCCGAACCTATAAATCCATAAGTTGAACCCACAGATAAAAGGTTATTTCGTCCACCTGCAATTGCTGAGAAGTTAGAGGCTTCAGTTAACTTATTATAACCACCACCACCGATGAATCCGTTAAGTATCCCACCATCAATAAGATTTACATGTCCACCCCCAATTATACTAAAGTTTGAATTACCTAGTATACGATTGTTTTGACCACTTACAATACCAGCATGTGTACTACCTGTTATGATGTGTTCTTGACCACCAACAATAACACCAGCATTATACCCATCATCATCTATCTTATTATTATCTCCACCACCGATAAAAGCGTAATCAGCATCGTATAATTTATTTAAGTAACCACCCATAATACCACCTGCTGTGGTATCGTTAATAATATTTTGCACCCCAGATACAATAGTACTATAGGTAGATGATGTCAGTGCATTAAGAAGTCCACCCACAATACTTGCGTAATCACTACTAACACCCAAAATTTTATTTTGAGAACCACCACCTATAAATGTAGTGTCTGAATTCTTATAGATAACATTATTACTTCCACCGACTATTGAGGCATAGTCAGCACCTAAGTTTTTATTAAATGAACCACCAAGAATTGCTGAATGTGTAGCTCCACTTATTAAGTTACTTTGACCACCAACAATAGTAGAATCTGTTGCCGCACTTGTAATTGTATTACCACTACCACCACCTATAAATGTTAAAGTAGAAAATAGTTGGTTTTTATAACCACCGACTATGGATGACAATTTATTGTTATATGTTGTACCAGTAAACCCTTCTGTTGGGGACTCGATTAAATTAAAAGCACCACCTACTATATTAGCAAGTTCTGTCTCCTGTAGTCTGTTGCCATGACCACCAACAATAATAGACTTAGTTGAGGCTGTGGTAATTGTATTACCACTACCACCACCAATTGAGGACCAATAAGAGTGTACTGTATTTCTTTCACCACCAACAATAGACGAAAAACTAGTTTTGTATGTTACACCAGAATAAACCAATATAGTATTTGTAAATCCTGTGTCTGTTATCCCACTATATGTTATTCCAGTGTATGTTTCTCCACTACAACCACCACTAACAGCTGGTGTTATTCCAGTATATGTAAATGCTGAGTAAACTTTATACACATAAGCTTGTTGTGCTGGAATGGTAGCTCCAAATACCTCACGTTGAAAGGAATATATTTCATTATATTCCCCACCACCAATAAAGGCTTGTGGACCAAATATCTTATTATATTTACCACCCACAATTGATGAGTGATTACTATTAAATGTGACTGCTGAATAGGCATATTCGGTAAAGCTTGAACCGGTATGTGCTGTTGTTACATAGGTAGTTGCTGACCAAGTACCACCTGTACACGCTGAGAATGTAAGTCCTGAATAAGTTATTCCGGTCCAACTAGTTGTAGCACTAGTACTTCCTGTGGCAATTGTTGGTAATGCATGTATGAGATTATATCTACCACCACCTATAAATGATTGTTTAGTGTAAATGTCGTTTTCTTGACCCCCACCTATATTGGAGAACAGTCCTGTTTCGTAAACTGTATTACCACTACCCCCACCTATATTAGATGAAGTTGCTTTTGCATAATTTATATCTTTTCTAGGTTGTATTGAGTGGAATCCTTCACCATATTCGTAAGGTGTTACGGCCGATAAGGAAATACACCATTCGTATCCGTCACTTCTAGTTATACAAATGGTATCTCCAGAAGTTAATGTAACATTAGAGATATAACTGTCTCCAGATGTTGCTCCACTTCCCCCACCAGCAACCCAAGATAAAACCCCAGCTCCGTCTGTTTGTAAGTGGTATCCTGTAGGTCCGTCATAACATGGAAATCTATAACTATTTACCGAATTAGGGTTAAAAGTTACCCCATCTGAACGTAAACCAATAGTTCCACAATCACAATCACCAAGTATTTGGTAGCTTTCACAATTACAACTTCTTACTTTTTGAGCCTGTATTCCATCAGCTAAATCACAATAGTTTCCACTAGATGATATGGTAATAGCACTAATTGAATCTGTAACACTTACACCTGATACTCCAATAAAACTTTTAAAAAGTAGTTGTCCGTCGTCTGGATTGATGAATTTGTTAAAGTATACTCCTACCCCAGAACCAATATTCTGACCTATAGTGTCGTTAATTTTTTTGTTTAAATATATTTGGTTGTCATCTAGTTCTACGTGTGTTAACGCGGAACCTTTAGGTACACGTAACGTCCAGACACTAGGATAAGGTAATATGGGCATAATAATCTATTTTACAATAAATATTACGGTAATGTTAAATATGCGTAAAAGAAAGGACTATGAAAAAAGAAAGTTGTGTTGTTCTTTTTTATTTAGGTATTTATACTTTTTATTCCCTAAGATTTTAACTATTTTTTTTGCTAAAGATAGGGTATTTAAGGTGTCTTCTATGATAACATATTCGTTCTTAGTGTGGTACTTGTAGTACCCCGCAGCAAAATTTAAACAACTAAAATCAAATAAATTTTTTAACATCATTGTGTCTGTATATGGGTGATGTAACCAATCAGTTATTCCATGTTCTAGTATAACTTCCGTAACTTCTTTTATAAACGTACCGTCACCTTCGAATAGTGGAACACCCATCAATGTCTTACTCATGGTATTATTTTCTGTAGAGTCAAATTGAATCGCGTACCCCACATCTTTAAAAAATTCAGGGTTAGCTTTTCTAGACCCATGACAACCAGTTTCCTCAGCTACCGGTAAGAATATTTTACAATTGTCTAATTCTCTTAATAATTCTAAGCATATAAAAACCCCAGCTTTGTCGTCACCCCCAATACCTGTCGGTTCTCCACTAATTTTTTCATAAGCCTTAAATGCTGTTTTAAACTCACCTTGTGCGTTAGGTAAACTTTCTTCCTTTACAACCATATCTACTTTTTGATGGACACTATCTAAATGTGCTACAAAACAAGGATAGTGTGTATTTGGTTTACACTCTCCTTTTGTTATGTAAATACTGCCCAAGTCATCTGTGGTTATTTTATCACATAAATTTTCAGCGTTTCCTATGACGTGTTGGATTAGTTCGTCTTCCTCCCAAGTATAAGTGGGAACAGATAATAAATCTTTAAGTCTTTGTGTTTGGTCATTCATAATACAAATATACAAAAAATTAAGTTATTAACCAAGTAAATTATAACTAACTTCGTATTAACTTTACTCGTCATCTATTGTTGGTAGGTACTGCATTTCAAAATCTAAATCAAACAAGTTTCCCCAACTGTGTTGATTATCCGATATATATGACATACAAGTATTTTTATCCACAAATGATTTATAGTAACCAGTTAACTCTTCTGTTGCCAACAATACAACATACCCGTCATTACTTAAAAATCGGGAATATATTTTTGTTTTGTCTAATCTATCAAAGTTTAATT
>TARA_R110000782_G_scaffold180847_1_pt1 | contig 18244 bp, 22 predicted proteins | sample TARA_R110000782 | Tara Oceans TARA_R110000782 (sample SAMEA4397859) | marine metagenome | biome: Polar Biome; feature: [SRF] surface water layer (ENVO:00010504); material: water (ENVO:00002006), including particulate matter (ENVO:01000060) such as... | depth 5 m | reverse complement strand
TCTTTTACCTGTTTCTTTATCCTCTATAAATTGTTCTTTATCATCTTCTATTTTTATTCCATTTACATGCCAAAAAATTACTTCAGCTACTGAATTCCCATAATGTTCATATACAAAATCTTCTATTAATTGGAAGTATAAATCTTCATACATTAAAAGGTTTATACCATATTCAGTGTATACTTTATCTGTACGTTCTTGTATAGATACTAATTTATTCATTATAGCAAGGAAGAATTTTTTATGTTTGTTTTCTGAATTTTTTATGTTTTCTTCCATTTGGAATTTTAACCCCCCAATAGTAATTGATTTTTTAGGGTTTTTATCTTTCATCTTTATCTTCTAATTCCTTTAATTTATTCTTATAATATTTTATAAGCCACCCATTCAAATATCCTTTCATTGCTAATTCTTCCTTAATTTTTTGAATATACTCTTTCATATCTTTATTAAATCTTTTTCATATGAACTTAAATTATTAATGGTAATTTTTAAATTGCCTAATTCAAATGTACCTACTTCCCCACTATCTTGGATGATAGATGAAAGTTGTTGGATTGTTTGGTAATCTTGTTGGTTAAAATTATTACCATCTATTTCAACTATTATATCTTTTCCACCATTAAACCAAGGTTGTAACGATTCTTGTAATTGAGGATTAGAGTTAATAATATTAACACATTTATTGTATACAGGATAAACTATAGGCTTCATTAAAGGAGTATGATTAACATTAGTACCCCATTTACGAATAAATTCTAATGTTGAATCATTCATAGCTTTTTTCCATTTTTTATGTCTTTCGGGATCACCATCAAAACTACCTGCTCCTCTCCCTGTTAAATGATATACTAATGAATTCCATGGTTGGATAAAATTAAATCCAGCAAGTAACATTCTATTAAATAAGTCTGAATCTTCTCTACACGAATGCATGATAGGATCATGTCCCCCTAATATGCCTAAAAATTCTGACTTATACATCATCCAAGGTGCAAATATACCTTCAGTTGTTTTATCATCTTCGAGGTGTTCATTAACGTACTGATTAAACTCAGTTTCCTTAAATTCTTCAGGCCACATTCCAAAATCGAGTAATATTTTTTCACCTCCATTGGGATGAATAGGGGGTTCAATTCGGGTTGAACATACTACTGTTTTTTCTTTAAGGTGGTTAAATGCTTTTAAATCAGCATGTTTGCCTAGCATCATGTCAGCATGAAATATCATAAAGATATCTGTGGTTGATTTTTCAACACAATAATCGTATGCTCTACCAATTCCATATAAGCTATTGCCTAAATCCGGATTAACGTAATAAGACACATTATATTCGTCTTTAACACTATCTAACCATTCAATAGTACCGTCTCCATCTGAGTCTACAAATACAATGATTTCATGATCATCTCTATAAGAATTTTTTCTTATAGAGGGAATACACGTTTTTAAATAACGTAAGTTAGTTTTACTTGGGATGCAAAATGTTATTTTTTCCATTAGTCTAAATTTAATAATTTATTAATTAATTCTATTTTTTTATCAGAGTTAAAATTTAATTCTTTATACGAAGCTTTTTTATAGTCCCCATATTGTTGGCATATTTCGGCCCCATGTAAAAATTTTAATCTTTCTTTCCATATTGTATTATGTGTTGCTATAGCATGGATTTCATTTTCACTCCAATCAAAAATTTTATTATCTTTATACCCTCTAGAAACCCCATCATCTCCATACCCTATTACTATCACTTTATCAAAATTCATAAACCAAAGAAGTTGAAAAAGTATTCCTGAGATATTCCCCCCAGGAATGAACTTTAGGGGGTTTGTTCCATACTTGTCTAGGCTTTCTTGTATGGTGGGACTTAAAGTAGGCCATGAATTACCATTATCATCTCTATACTCAAGACATAAATGGGTGTTTAAAACTTCTCTACAATATTCCTCTCCATGGTGGGTTGGTAATTGGCCTGTTGTAAAAGAAAAATTATATATTGGAAAAGAATTACAAGCTATAACCTTTATTAAATTTGGGTTTTGAAGTAGTAAATTTCTTTTACCTTTTACCCAAATAGGATTATTACTATACTCAAAATGGGATTGGTTCTTTAAAAGTTTTCCTCCTTTAAATTTATATAAACAAAATTCTTTATTTTCAAAGTATTCTCTAGCTATAGAATTATCAGCCGTTAAATATAGATCACAATTAGGGTAGAATTTAATATTATGGTTTACTGTAACTGTAAAATTATTTTTTATAAGGGTTTGGAGATCTTTTACTTGGGATACTGAGGGGCCACCTAGGATACAAAATGCAGTATGACCCTTAGCAATATCTTTCCAATTATTGTTGATATAAAACTTTTCCATAATTTTAAAACTTATCTAAATAAATAAAACCTGTCACATCTTTTCTATTAAACTGTCTTTCCTTAAATAAATCTTTATGTTTTCCTGGTTGGAAATGCCCATGAAAGCTATTTTTATATTCTTGGAAAACCATATTTTGACATTTTTTATTTAATAAATAGGTTATAAATTCTTCTTGTTTATCTTCTAAATAGAATAGACTAACATTAGTATAAACTAAAGAAGTAGATAAATCTTCTACATCTATATTATGGGGTTCCATAAAATCTTCCATACTACATTGATAGTATATTAAATTTGTAGTATCGCATACCCACTCAATATAGTCCCCTTTTACTAAATCAAAACCTACTAAATTATATTTATCTTGAAAGGGAATAAAGTCTCTTCCATTAGCACACCCAAAATTTATTATTGTTGTAATATAATCAGGTATAAGGGGTTTTATTTCATATGTAATATGTTCAGGAACATTTCCTACAGGATTCCGAGGATTATGTTTATAATAATGTTTAAACCAGCTATTTTCAGCATTATAGTTTTTAATTTCAAATTGTTTCATAATTATAGTTTTTAATTTTAAATTGTTTCATAACCACCCATAATTTTGTTTAATACTTAAATGTCTATGGATACTAAACCCATCCTTGCTCAGTCCTAAGGGATCATAATATCTACCAATATATATTTGATCTCCATTTGAATCAAAATTATCACACCATATATAATCATGAGGCCATAATATTTCATTGAAAGTTTTATAATGCATAATAAAAATGTAAGCTATTAAACTGGCAGGGTAAAGACTCTCATTAGATGGAGTTTTTCCTCTACTATTACTTAAAACGTTTTTAGGTAAAGTATATAGTCCAGATTCAAAAGATTCATCCATAAATTTTTCATTTTCATACCAATCTTGGGGATAAAACAAATTTGGATTAGTATCTTTTAAATATCTTAATGAAATTTTACTTTTTCCATTTTGGGTGATTGAGTTGCAAAATATGGATATCTGGTCTTTTAACATTCTATTTTATTTAAATATAATAAAGCTTTTTTATAAGAACAAACGTCTCCTTTACTTTGGTAAAAAGAAATTTTTTTAAATTCATCTTTTAATAAATCATATCTAACTCCCCATTTATTATGTTCAAACCATGATAGACAACAGGGGGAATTGTAAATTTTAATAGTATCAGTTAAATCATGAGTATAAAGTTCTTGTATAAAAGTTAGATACGCTCTATATTGGTGAAAATTAGATGCTACTATAATAATACTATCCCATCTATTTTTCAAACATAGCTTAATAACTTGTTGTGCCTGTTCTTTAGTATTTTTTGACTTATTTTCGTGGATTATATTTTTAATTTGAATGTTATTTTTTGTAAAAGTATTTTCAATATAACTTAAAGGGAAACTCCCATATTCTAATTTTAAATCATCCCCACTGAAAACTAAATTTGATGAATATTTTTGTTTATATAAATTACAAGCATGCTTTACTCTATTATCCCCATCCCCTTCTAAAATTATAATAGCATCACTTTTATTTACTACCATATTAGACGATAAAATTATAAACTTTTCTTTGATAGTCATATTACATTTTTTTAAAAATTATCCCAATATATAGGGTTACCTTTATAAATTTCAGTATTTAGTGTTTTGCCTACCACTATTTCCTTATATTTAGGTAAAATCCCTAACGCTGGTCTTAATACAGAAATATCTTCATTTTTAATTACAGCTCCTTTTTTTAAGTCTTTATTAATATATAATCCTCTCCTTTGTACATAAACGGTTTCATTTTCTTCTTCTACTACAAATTTTGAAGTACTACCCATAGCTAGTTCTAATTTACGAATATTGTCAACCATATTCTTAAACTCATTAAAATCCATTGAATGTGGGTGATCTGGTCCTTTGCCATTTTTATCTAAAGTAAAATGTTTTTCAATTACTTTTGCTCCTGTAGCAATTGCTCCTAAAACTACTACATCTCCTGGAGAATGATCTGAATATCCTGTTAAAAGATTAAATGCTGAGGAATATGTTTTTAAAACATTTATATTAGCACTTTCAATTTGGGAAGGGTAATTAGTTATACATTGCATTAGTACTAAATTTTTATTTCCTGTAGATTCTATCACTTCGATAGCATCATTAATTTCAGACATAGTAGCGTCTCCTGTGGCTAAAAATATAGGTTTTTGAGTTGAGGATATCTTTTTAATCATTTCTAACCATGTAATTTCTCCTGAGCCTATTTTAATAAAAGGAACATCTAATTCAACACATAAATCAACTGCTTCAAAATCATAAGGAGATGTTGAAAAATCAATTCCTATTTCTTTACAATAATCAGCTATAGGTTTATGCCATTCTCTAGGAAATTCTACACTTTTAAAAACTTCATATACTGATTTATCCCATGTACCATGAACTCCTTTTAATTTCATTTGTTTAAATCCACCGTCTGAAACTATTTTTTCGGCTTTAAATGATTGAAATTTAGCACAATCAGCTCCTGCTTCTTTAGCAGCTAAACAATATTTTTTAGCAGTTTCAAATGAACCATCAAAATTAGCTCCTATTTCAGCTATGATATATGATTTACTGTTTTTATTTAATTGGATATTTCCAATATTAATATTTTTATTAAAATTCATGTTTTTATATATTTTTAATTTATTTTTAATTTATTTTTTCCCATTGAATTAAACTTCCACAATTCATCCATCCTCCAATACTAAAATAATCTGGAAGAATTTTTGTTATCGTTATTTTATTTGTATTTTTTAATTTTAATAAAATTGGAAATAGATTTTGATTATACATAGAATTTCCAGTATAAGTTGAATTACCTCCTTCTAATTGAAATCCTACAGGTTCAATATGAGTAAATTTTAAAGATTCTACATTTAAGTTTAAAAAATCATCAAACATTTTTTCTTCTAAATAAGGAATTTGTTCTATTGAATGGTTAGAAAAAATACATATATTTTTATAGTTCTTAACTTTAATTAAATTAATTAAATTTTCCCAATCATAATAATTAAAATATGTAGAAATTATAGGAGTATTATAATTTTTTGATATTAAAGAACAAACTTCTTGTCCAGAAGTAGAAACTTCTCCTACTATAAAATCAACATGAGGATATTTTTGATTCATATATAAAGCAAATATATTTCTACCCCATCCTCCTCCAATTTCAATAATAACATCTGTGGATGGATTGATTTGGGATTCTATTATATCTGTAATGATATTTTTTTTCTCATTAGTTGCTTTATATAAAGATAATCCTGTTTCTATTCCGTTTTTAATAACAGATAAAAATAAATTTTGAGCCTCTTCATATGAATAAAATCTTTCAGGAGAAGGACTTAAATCCCAATAATTTAAATTATACCATAGTTCTTCTAAAGATAAATTTGTATTATCATTAATAAAAGATGTTAATTGACTCCAATATGATTCATAATCATGATGGTTAGGAGATGAGAATTTTTTCATTTTTTATTTATTTAAGTATAATTTTTCTGCTATTTCAAATTGCCAAGGCCAATCAATATCAAAACATTCAATTTCATCCATTACAAAAAATTCAGGGTCTTTAGGAGTTTTAAATGAACCCATATACACCCCATTTTTAAGATCTTCTGTGGAGCCAGCGTATAATGAATGAGCTGCTTCATAGCATGTTTCTACAAATTTAGTTTCTAATGTTGCTAAATATTTATCTTCCCCAAAAAAACGATTTATCATTTCCCCCTCATGATTAAATAAAAATGTTTTTTTCTCAAATACCCCAAATAAACCATTTGACTCTATTTCCAGAAAACGTTTAACAAAATTATCCATTGTTTTTACATTTAATAATGGATTACACCCATTAATAATTATAAAATATTTATAATTTAGAGTTTCAGTCCACTCATGAAATCTTTGTAGAGTTACTGGTTCTTGTAATGATTCTGAAGACCTATTAGTATGTTTGATTTTCTTTTTTTCAGCTATATTTATTAATTCTTTTTCACCTATGTGTAAATAAAAATTTTCTTTAGGAATTATTGAAGAATTAAGAATTTTATCTATTGCTATTTCAGTTAAGTTTGAGTTTGCAAAGGGTTTAAACATTTTTTTAGGAACTCTTGTAGATTGAGCTCTAGCTGGGATAATAAATGCTATATCTTTTATATTTTTCATGGTAGGTAATTAATTTCTTCTGGGGTTATACTTGGTATATTACAGTTTAAAATTACATCTTTTCTTTCTTTAAATGAATCATCAACAAATATAGGTTTAGGTTTATTTAATTTATTTATTATATCACTTTTCAATTCACCATCTTTAACATATACAGTGGGGTAAGAAGTATTTACTTTAACTTTACTGCGTGTAACTATTATAATATCTTTGTCAATTTCTAATAATTTTGCTTTAATATGTTCAAATGTATCATCATAATCTACGAAAAGAGTTTCATAATTCCAAATGAATTTTGGGGTTTTTCTATTAACTTGAACTACTAAATTTTGGTTCAAAATTTCAACATCAAATTTAAAGTATTGATATAAACTTGATAAAGTTAAATTAACACCATTTAACCTATTAATATTAGATCCTCCCCCTATTCTAGGAGCAATTTCTAAAAATTTTGGGTTACCATAATTATCTTCCTTCATTTGAAAAAACCAAGGACCTTTGAACTTAAAAACTTTATTAACTTGCCTTGCTATTGATTTTAATTCATTAGAAAGCACAATAGAAGTAGTTTCACTAATACCATTAATGATGGTTTTTCTTAATCTAGGACTAGTGTAAATTAATTCATTTTGACTATTTGAAAAACAATCTATTGTATACTCTCTTCCAGGAAGATATTCACAATGTAAATAATTTTGATCAATATTTAAACTTCCCCTAGATCCCTGACCTTTATCAGGTTTTAAAAATCCTGAATTAATTGTAGTGTATTGGGGTACTCTAGGTGAAAGTTTTGTTGATGTTAATAATTTTGTATAAGTTCTACTTTTAAAACGACAGATATTAACTATTTCCTTACTGCTCCCAGGAATTAAATGTTCTAGATCTGGGTGATTTTTTAGTATATATAATATTTCATCATGAGAAGGGAGAATAACATCTATATTATTATCCCTAATTATTTGTAGTATTTCTTCTACAAATTCAGGTTTTTCTATAGAATGTTTTAATTGTATGTAGTTTGAATATAAAGAATCAAGTTCATTATGAGCAGCCCCTATTAAATTAAAATTCTTATTAAATTTTAAACTGTGAAATTGTTCTACCCCTATTTGAGTAGAACAAGGTACTACTAATACATTTTTATTGAGCATATATTTTAAATTTACTTAAATCAGGGTATTGCATTTCTATGTCTTCCTGATGAGTTTTAACATCATTACAATAAAACTGACCCATTAATAATAATCCCCTAGCAGCTAATTCAGGCATCATGTAAAAATTCCACCCCAACATATCAAAATTATCATCATGGTATGAACATTCTCTTCGACCACTATATCTAGCTCGTTTAAACCAAAGATAAGCATCATAGTTATCAGTTAATATGCATCCTCCTTTACTTAATTTAAAAGTTTTATAAGGACCCGTAAAAGATAAACACATATGAGAACCTGGAATGTACATATCAGCTGTGAATCTTAAAGCTGAATCGTATATGTTAGTTGGTTTTAATGGGTAAGCTCCTTTAATACTTTTACCTTTTACTTTTTCAAACTTAACTTTAGCTCCAGCATGAATTATTTCACAAGGTACTGAAGGATAAGTTCTGTTAGGGATGGTAATAGTTTTACCTTCTACTTGCTCATATTTCATAGCTAAAAATAAGGCATTTGAAGCGTTATCCACAGTTATTGCATATTTAGCCCCTGTGTATTTTGCTAATTCTTCTTCAAATTCTTCAGTTACTTTATAAATTCCGTTTGCCATACTAATTTTCGTTATAAACTTCTATACATAAAACATTATCATCATTTACCATTAACATACTCCCATCTTCTAGCACCATTTTAGTAAATTGTCCCTGTTTAATGGTTTCTGAGATAATCCCATGGTATGTTCTTTTGATTCCACCTTTAAAATGGATTATTTGGGAAACTGTTTCCCCTTGTTTATTTACTGTTGATTGTAAATTAACTAATTTTCTATTTTGATTCATATATTGTTTTTAATTCTTTTTGAACATTTTGAGAGATTACATTAGGATCTTGTGAATATGCACTCCCATTTTTTTTAAGGGGGATATATTTATTTAAATATTCATTTTGATGAAAATATTTTCTATCTTCTAAAACTATACAATTTTCTAAAACGTATTGAGGTATGTTGTAACCTTTTTGGTTTAGTATTTTAAATTTTTCTTGTTGGAATAAGTCAATATGGTGGAAAATTCCTATACTTTTAGGGAGTTTCATTAATTTTGTTAACTCTTTAGAATGAAAATTAAACCACCCACCTGCAAATTTATGATTATAATTTTTTACAATGTTTATATTTTCTACATCACATTTAGTTTCTAACTCAAAAACATTAATATCATCGAATTTAATAGGTGAATTAATATATTCTTTATTACTAATTACATCCCATGAAGAATCCCACCATTTAGCTATTTGAGGAGTAATCATATAAGTTGGGGTTTCTTTTTCAACTATAGGGATTACATTTTCTAAGATATAAAAAATTTCTACTGGGAAATATATGTCAGGGTCTAACCATATTAAATTATATTCACCTTCATTTAATTCTAAAACTTTTCTTTGATGTTCACCCGAGCTGATAAATCCACTGTCATATTGGAAATTTACTTCTAAGCAAAAATCACAGTATGTTTTTATATGCATAAACCTATCAATAAAATATTGCTTGGGGAGTTGAGAAGAACCCCAATCAAAATTATTATCAGATAAATCTAATACTATATCTAAACAAAGATAACTTTTAGTATTAGAATAATTAGAAGCTCTTTTTAACTGGGTAATGGTCCTTTCCAATAAATCCATATGAAAGGGGAAAGCATAATATACTATTTTTGTTTTTTCCATCATGTATTTTTTCTAAAGATATCAACACTTTTTTTACCCTCCAAAACACTATCAAGATTATTAAGATTGTTTTTTAAAAATTTAAAGGCTTTATCTGCTGATTTAATAGTTTTTTTAATGTCCCTTTTAGTATGGGAAAATTGAATATAAATTACATTAGGAAAGAAAACCCCTTGTTTTACCATTTCTTGGTAAAAGATAGCTTTCATCCCTTGAGGGTCCTTATATGTTGAGGGGAATGATAAGTTTTGTCGAGGAGCACTTCCTGTTAATTCAATTTTGATATTGTGTTTTCTTGCTGATTCTTTAATGCCTTCACCTAACATATTCCCCATCTCCCATATCTGGTTGTAATTTTTTGTTTTTAATTCTTTAATTGTTTCTATAGCAGCTGCTAAGGATAAACATTCACCTCCAAACGTCATTGAGAAAAAAACATGATTTAATTCTTGCATATATTTCTTCTTTCCTGCTATGACACTAAGGGGCATTCCATTAGCTATAGCTTTTCCTAGACAACATAGATCAGGAGTAACCCCAAAATATTTTTGAGCACCCCCAACACTCCACCTAAAACCTGAGACTACTTCATCAAATACTAATAGAGTTTTATACTTATCACATAATTTTCTTACTCCCTCTAAAAATCCAGGATTTGGGCATGTAAGTGCTTGTGGTTCCATTACTACAGCAGCTACGGGTCTTTTTTTAAGTTCTTTTTCTAAACTTTTTAAATTATTATACTCAAAACTAGAAACAATTTTTTTCATTGATTTAGGAATACCGTAATTTTTTAACAAAACAGCATGCCAATCTCCCCACCCATGATACCCACAAACTACTATGTGTTCCCTTTTAGTATATGACCTAGCTATTCTTACAGCAGCTAAATCTGCATCCGTTCCATTTTTCGCAAATCTAACTTGTTCGGCACAAGGAATAACTTCACATATTAGCTCAGCTAGTTCTTGTTCTAGTATTGTAGGTAAAGAATGGATGATTCCATTTTTTAATTCTTTTTTAATAGCTTTATTAGTATTTTTATGGTTATATCCTAAAATAATAGGGCCTAACCCGCACATAAAATCTAAATACCATCTACCATCTAACCCCTTAACATAAGCTCCTTTTGATTTTGTTGCAAATTTAGGGTACACTCCATCAACAAACTGGTCAGGACATTTGCTTAAAGTTTGGGTGCCTTTAGGCATTAGTTTAATAGCATTATCCCATAATATCTGTTCTTTATCTTTAACTTGCATCTTTTAATCCTTTTTCTATTAGAATTGATAAATCATCTACGCTGTCATTATTATGCAAGGATGAATTAAATTCTAACCCTTTATATTTATTCTTATATGAATGTTTTTTAGAAGTGTATTGGGGTAAAACTGTTAGTAATTTTTCAGTTATTTCATAAGTAAAATCTAATTCTGTTTTAGCTAACATATCTTCATGAAATTTTTCTCCAGGCCTCATCCCAATAACATCAATAGAGGTTTCATCTAAATTTAATAGTTTTTTCACAGATTCTATAACTGTACTCATTTTAAATGATTTAATTTTAGGAATAAAAACTTCTCCTCCCTCCGAGTAATATAAGCTATTTAATACTGTATCTACTGCATCTGTAAGGGTAAATAAAAACCTTGTACATTCCATAGAAGTTACTTTAATTTTTTGTCCTTTATTTAATAAATCTACCCATAAAGGGATAAAAGAACCCCTTGAAGCTATTACATTTCCGTATCTAACCGAAGAAAAAATAGTAGAGTTAGAATTATAATCATAATTAGTAAATATTCTTTCAGCTATAAATTTACTTGAACCATACACATTAATAGGTTGGCAAGCTTTATCTGTAGATACCAGTATACACTTTTTTATACCATTTAGTAAAGAAGCTCTTGCTACATTTTCAGACCCTTGGATATTAGTTTTGACACACTCATCAGGATAAAATTCCATATCATCTACTCTTTTTAGAGCTCCTGTATGAATTACATAATCAGGTTTATGGATTGATAAAGTAGTATTTAACTTTTCAAAATCTCTTACATCACCAATAACCCTAATAATTGATGGGTCTTTCCCAAAAGCTAAAGCTTGTTTACCTTCATCCCTACTATATACGATAATATTGCAAGAACACATATTTTTTAAATATTTAATTAAAGCTTTTCCTAAGGAACCTGTTCCCCCTGTAATTAATATTGTTTTGTTTTCAAAAAATTTTTTATTCATTTTCTATAAAGTTAATAATCCTCTTTGAGGATTGGTTATCGTTGTAATCAGTGTAATATTTTAAAGCGGTATTATTATTAGAACGCTTACTCATAAATGTATGGTTTTCATCGTAAGAAACCAAATTTTCTTTAATTTTTTTTTCTAACTTATTATTTCTAATTTTAGTTTTTATAATATAATCTTTTGTTATAAAGCTTTCAAATTCTTTAAATGTATCAAAACCTAATATATTTTTCCAAAAGTTAAATTCATGACCTTTAAATTTATCTATATCTAATTCATCATCTACCCCTATAAGTGAATGATTTAACACAACCACGTTTTTATTCATAACTAAAGGCAGATACATAACTGAACTAAATATGCCTATATTATGAACAGATTTACTAACTAATTCTTTGAACTCATTATTAGTATCTATAGTTTTAATATTTTTAAAATCATCTGGAAAGTCTGTTTTTTCTGATGGGTGATATTTGTAATAGATATCCCACTCTGGGTATTTATTAACTAAATCTTGGTATATATTGATTATTTTAATATGGTGTTCTCTTTCCATAGATCCATACACTATCATAATATTATCTTCTTTTAATTTAAAAGAATTATTATCAAATCTGGGGTTACCAGTTATTATAGATTTTTGAGCCCACCATCCTGCTTGTTTTTTAGTTTCTAAACACCATTCACTATGGTCAAAAAAAACATCAATACCATTACTAGGATAACTTTTTCTACTTGCTATTTCTAATTTAGTTTTTATATGGTTATGAATCCAAGATGAGTTTTCTACACACCCTATAAAACAACCCCACTGTTTAAATTCAGATAATATAGTTTTTTCAGGTTCCCAATTTTCACAAGTAATCAATAATACATCTGGCCTAAATGGTAATTCAAATCTTAAAGTTTTACTAGGATAAGTTTTATTTGAAAATTCTACATTAGTATCATATTTAAAATGATTTAGTGAATTGTGGGGGTATAATTTGATATTAGCATCATTATATAAAAAAAAATAGGGTAAATTTCTGTTTTTTAATTCTAAAACTACATTTTTTAAATCTAAATAACTTCTTTCATCTGATGCAATTATAAGATATCTATTCATTGTCTAAATCGGTTAAATTACTAGGTCTAAATGCTAGTTGAGGGTGGGATTTGCCATAAGTTGGGATATGAATTTCCCATTCTTTAAATTCAATATTTTTATCTTTTAAATATTTGTAAACTTCCTTGGAAATTTCTAAAGTTTCGGAATCTGAGATTTTCATATCATGCCATTCTCCCCAAAACTCATTTATTAATCCTATACTACCATCTTTAATCATTTTACTAAGAACTTTATATTCAGCCCCTTCAATATCTAATTTAAGAATCAAGTAGTCATTTTCATCAAATGTTTCTAAGATCCATGTTGAGAGATCAAAGCATGGGATTTTGATACTATGTTCTTTCCTTAAATTATTTAAACTATTTAATAAAGATGATCCGTCTGTGTATTCTTCAGATAGGTGGAATGTTTTAACTTCATTATTTATCCATACTGCGGAGTTTTGAATGTTAACTGTTGGATTGTCTTTATGGATTTCTTGTAGTTGTTTTGCTAAGCCTGGAATAGGTTCAAATGAAATTGTTATAATATCATCCCCAAATCGTTGTTTAGCAGCTAAAATGGATTCTCCACAATGAGCCCCACAATCTATAAAATATCTATTCATCTATATTTGTTTTTATAAGAATCTATAATACTCATATTTTCAGAAATTATCATTCCATTCTCATCAAAAGAAGGGTATTGATTCCATTTTGTAATCCATTTTTGAAAATTATCCGCTTCTGATTTACGTTGTCTTTCTGAGGATTGGCCTTCATTTTCTTCTAATCTATGGGATCCTCTTGCCCCAAAATGCCATACTACAGATTTAGTAGTTAAAATTAGTTTAAATTCTTTTAACAATGATCTTAAAAAAATATCCTTATCATCCCAACTTGAGGGGGAAAATAAAGGATCATTTCCTCCAATATAATCCCAATCTTTTTTAGTAATCAATCCTGATACTCCTTCTCCCAGATTTATTTCAAAATCATTCATTTCAGAAAGTTCTTTGGAATATTCTAAGAATGGAATTGGGTTAAAATTATTATAATAAGATCCAAATGTATTCATTGGTATTATTAAAGTACCTGGTCTTGTAGACTCATTAAAAATATTAGGCTGTATTCTTTGGCTAAATATCCAAATTTTGTCTTTATATTTTTCATGGGTTTTTAATAAATTAAGATCCCAATTTTTAGAAACATAAAAATCAGAATGAAGAAAATTAATATATTTAGTTTTAACTTTACTAGCACAAAAATTCATTCCTCCCCCAATCCCTAAAGGTACATCATTTTTATCTATATAATATTCTAAATCATAACTTTTCTTATTTTCTTTTAACCACTCATCTGTACCATCATTGCAGTTTTCAGCATGAATTACAAAAGGAGCATCTTTATAATAACTATTTTCTCTAACTGATTGGATAGCTAATTTTAAATATGGTAAATTATTATATGTACTAATGCAATGTGTTATCATAAAGAATTGTAATAATTATTTTGTTTTTCTTGTCTTTCTATTGTTTTGTGGTGCAGTAAGCAATATTCTTCTTCAGGTGGTAATTCAGACATAACTTCAAATCCTGTTAATACCTCATGTACTTTATTTACCCATTTTATTTTAGGATCATTTCTATAAATTCTCCATTGATAGTCAGGAAAATTAACTTGTTCTTTATTATCTACTCCCCACCCCCATTTTTGAATATGTTCTTGAGTTAAGCCTTTTACTGTGTTAATTCTAGGGACTCTATAAACATCTACAGTTTTATTCATTTCTGATATTGTCCATAGATTTTCTACTAAATATTTGGGTGGAAGTTCATCTGCATCAATTTGAAAAATATAATCCCCAGTACAAAAACTGTTTAGTTTATTTTTCCAATCAGCAAAGTGGCCTTTAAATTCCCCTGACATCCAAGCAAATTCACCATTAATAGATTTTGCTCTTAAAAATTGTTCTATTCCTTCATGACCGTTATTAATGTCATATAATACAACAATTTCATCTTCATGTCTTTTATGTTTTAAAAGAAAGGGTATAAGTTTTTGAATTTCTACAAACTCATTACATACTGTTATTGCATAACTTATTTTCATATCTTAACTTGGTAATACCCCAATATACGAAAGAGCATCTATAAAATCACGTTCCTCAAATTGTTTCATTGTAGTCATGTCCATTCTATGTTTGTAATATTTATCTTTTTTTCCTGGGATTGGGTATTTTGATTTTTCTTCTTCTGTTACCTCTACAGCTTTAACTGCTGCCCATTTCCAATTTTCTGTTGTGGATCCATTTGCAAACACCATTCCTTGTTTTGGTAAATTTACAGTTGAAGGAAACCATACTTGACCTGTTTTATCTTCATGTCTAAGATCTTTATACAATTCAGGTAAAATCTCTAACTGGTCTTCCATTATTTCCTCACCTTCTCTCATTAAAGAATTAGATTGAAAACCACAACCATAACAAAAATAATTATTTATATCTTGGTTTACTTCAGTTACATAACATGCATCTGATTCACATCTAGGACATATATCTAATTTATCCATTTTTATATCTTTTGTAATTTAGGTAATTTAAGTTTAGGCATTTTGTCATCTCCTATTTTTTTAAGTTTTGGTAATTGCAGAGAGACTTGTTGAGGTGCTGCTACTACATTTTCTTCTAACATCTTACTAAATTTTTCTTTCATTTTTTTAAATGTAAAATTTTCTTTAGCAAAGTTACCTTGTTGTTTACCCCTATGAATATAATCCTTATAGTTTTTATGCATGTCTTTTAATGCATTTCCTAAAGACATTTGATCAACATCAAACCACTTTGATCCTTCTACAAACCAATCATTCCTAACACTTGGATGAATATCACCTAAAGTACCTGGAAGTAATACACTCATATCGGGTTTAAGAAAATCTATATGACCAGACCAACCGGTAGCTATTATAGGTTTTTTAGTTTGTGTAAATTCAAGTAATGGTCTACCAAATCCTTCACCTTTAGTTAAACTAACCATACATTTTACTTTAGGATGATTGTATAATTCATTCATTTCACTATCTAAAAGATCTCCATGAATAATGTATATTTTAGGTAATTTTCCCTTTACTGTTTTTTTGATTTTGTTTATTTTTTTCAATAAATCTTCTTTATCCATATAAGATACAACACCCCCTGAGGTTTTCATTATTAATGCTGGTTGATTTTTTTTATTTTTAAATGTTTCTAAAAAGGATTTAACTAGTAAACCTACATTTTTTCTATCATGTCCAAATGCTCCTTGCATCCAATGCCCCACAAATAAAAAACAAAATGATTCTTTTATTTCAGGTAAATCTAATATCTCATTTGTTTTTTTATAAACATTTTCATCAAAACCCTCAAATAAAACCTCTGTTTTAGTAGATAATTCAATATTTTTTACAACTTGTTGAGTCTTATTATCTTTTTGTTGAAATTTGCTATTTTTTAACACTTGAATAGTATGTTCAGATGATCCTACTACAATGTTCATCCTATTGCAACCCTCAATCCATTCAGGTTTACATAAAGTAGTTTCAATACCAGCAGTCATTCCTATGTTATAATGCCCCTGGGGCATAAATTCATTTGGTATTGTTATCTGCATCCAAATATCTGGTTTTGGGTATTGTTTATTTGGTTCAGGTTGAAACAAATGTTTATTTAAAAACCCCCATTCTTCATGATCTTCTATAAAACCCCAAGGTGTAGAACCCCACCTTTGTGATAATATTTTTACATCATATTTATCCATTTCAATAATAGATTTTACTACGTCTCTTGATCTTGCTCCATAACCTGAATAGGTATCTATTGGGCAACTTATTATAAATGTTGGTTTCATATTAATATACTAAATTATGGGTTTGTACTTTTTTAATATCTTCGTCTGTATCTATTACTTCAAATGCTTCTCTAGACTGCCAAGTATTAAATAATTCTTCAGCAGCTTCAATAAATCTTTTGCCCTGAGACTCAGCTGTGAATCCTGCTTCTTCACTTAAGCACCATTCTCTAGCTTTAGCCCCTATTTCTTTTCTTTTTTCTTTACCTAAATCATATACTTCTCTTATTCTATCAGCTGCATCTTCAGCTTTACATCTATCATCCCAAATATAAGGTGTAACAGGTGATCCTTGAATTGATCTAGAAGTTGGGTAAACTGGGAATGCCCATTCACCATGTTTTTTGTATCTTCCGGTATTATTAGAAGGTATTTCAGGAGATGGTGTAAACCATTTTCCATCTTCATCTATAAATCTCATTTGATCTTGCATCCCCCCCGTTGAATTAGCTATAATAGGATTGCCTGCTAACATTGCTTCGGTTAAGGTTAACCCCCACCCTTCATTTGATGTTAAAAGAATTTGACAATCTGTCATATTATATAGCATATTTAATTGCTCAGTTGACCATCTTTTTTCATCAACTACAATAGCATTTGGGTATTTTTCTTCAAATAATAATTCTATAATAGCTTCTAAATCTGTACCTGCTTCATGTACCATTTCAGTATGGAGTAAAAATCTACATTTATCAGCTTTTTCTTTAGGAAGTCCATCTAAAAATATTTTAAATGCCCACATTGTATCAGGTAATTGTTTTCTTCTAATATTTCTAGAATTAAAAAATAAAGTAAAATCTATTTCCTCTTTACCAAATAAATCTAGTTTCATTTTTTTTACGGCATCTAATTCTTCAGTATCTTCTAAAGGACGATAAATCTTGTGATTTAAGCCATGAGGTAAATATTTTATAACTTTATTTTTAATTTTATCACCTAAAGCAATTTTATTAATATTTACAGTTTGTTTTGATATACCCATTAATAAATCACAAGACTCATAAAATGCTTTATTGTATAATGGAGCTGGGTAATCATCCCAAATATTAAGATACATAATAGGCATATTTTTTCTAATCTCACTTTCAGCATTAAATAGCCACATGAAATATCTAGGGTCTGTAATAAGCATAAGAGCATCTGGTTTTTCAAACTTAATTAATTGTCTTACTAATTCAATATTACCATAACCATCTACCGGATATAGCTTTACACTAGCATCATCTAATCCCGATGTTTTATTTATTTCACCGGATAAATCAAATATTTTACCCTTATCAGGATGTTTAATAGCTCCTGCAATTTGGGCCCAATTAAAATGTTGAGCAGTGTGAATGACTATTTCCTTAGCTACTGTAGCTATCCCAGAATGTACTCTCATATCATCGCATATTAAGAGTATCTTTTTTCTATCCTCTTTGGGGATATATTTAAAATCTTTATTCATGTATTTGTTTTTTATAACTCTAAATTATTGTGGTTGTTAATCGTCTTTCTAAAATTGTCATCTGTAAGATACAAATGAATAGCGCGGTCGGCAAGTTTCTGG
>TARA_R110000782_G_scaffold24264_4_pt1 | contig 18312 bp, 13 predicted proteins | sample TARA_R110000782 | Tara Oceans TARA_R110000782 (sample SAMEA4397859) | marine metagenome | biome: Polar Biome; feature: [SRF] surface water layer (ENVO:00010504); material: water (ENVO:00002006), including particulate matter (ENVO:01000060) such as... | depth 5 m | reverse complement strand
CCGGCGGGTGCCGTCGGCGGTGATCTCCACCAGATACACCCGGCGCCCGGACGGGCTGTCGAAAGTTTCCGGGCTGGACAGACGCAGGGCCGGCGAGACCGCGTCGAACCCGGTCGCCCGGACCATGTCCCAGAGTCGGTCCCGCTGGGCGTCGGTCAGTTGGCGGGCCATCTCGGGGCGGACGGTCACCGAGGCCCCCTGCCCCACGGCCGCCCCGAGGCGTCCGTCCGGCTCGACCACGTACCGGGCCGCCCGCTGCCCGGGCCGGCGCACGGCGCCCTCCGGCGTGTAGACGGTCAGGCCCAACGCGAAGTCCGCCGGGCGGGCGTCGGGCAGTGGCCGGTCTGTGGGACGCGATGAGACGCAGGCGGTCAGGGCCAGCACGCAGGCCAGGGCGGCGAGCGGGCGGGCGGGCGCGAGCGACCGCGTGATTGTTCGGGCGAGACTCTGGGCGAAGCCCGGCGTGTTCGGCATGCCGGGAGTTTACGAGCCCCCGCGCGGCGGGCACCCCCGACCCGGGCCCTATCCTCTTGGCCCTATGGATATCTCCCTCCGCTGGCTGAATCAGTACCTCGAACCCGGCGACGTGACAGCCGCCGAGGCCGACGCCCTCCTGACCGAGGCCGGGCTGCCCATCGAGTCCCACACCGCCCTGGACAACGGCGACACGGTCATCGATGTCGAAGTGACCAGCAACCGGGGCGACTGCCTGGGCCACGTCGGCATCGCCCGTGAGATCGCCGCCGCCCGGCACGCCAAAGCCCGGCGCACGCTCAAGCTGCCCGAGATCGACCTGCCCAAGGGTGGCAAGGACGTCGCCGAGGCCGTCACCCTCGACAACCGCGTGCCCGAGCACTGCCCGCTGTTCACCGCGCGTCTCATCCGCAACGTGAAGATCGGCCCCAGCCCGGCGTGGCTCCGGGAGGCCATCGAGTCCATGGGCCAGCGTTCGATCAACAACGTGGTCGACGTGACCAACTTCATCACCCTCGAGCTGGGCAACCCCTGCCACGTGTTCGACCTCAAGAAGCTCAAGGGCGGCCAGCTGGTCGTCCGCTTCGCCACCAAGGGCGAGAAGGTCAAGACCCTTTACGCCGGCGAGCACGCCCTGCGCGAGACCGACCTGGTCGTGGCCGACGCCGAGCGTCCCCAGTCGCTGGCGGGCATCATCGGCGGCCACGACAGCCAGGTGGACCAGTCAACCACCGACGTCGTCTTCGAGATGGCCACCTGGGACCCGGTCACCATCCGCAACACCGGGCGCCGCCTGAACATCCGCACCGACGCGGCCTACCGCTTCGAGCGCGGCATCGACCCCCGCACCATCGACTACGCCGCCCGCAGGGCGGTGCAACTGCTCTGCGAAGTCTCCGGCGGCGAACTCGCGGCCGGCGTGCTCAGCCAGGGCGCCCGGCTGCCCCAAGACCGCATCGTCGAACTCCGCGTGGCCCGCGTGTCGCAGGTCCTCGGTGTGGATGTGCCGGCGGACGAGATGACCGAGCTGCTCAACGCCCTGTCGATCCGCACGGGCGTGGCCCACGAAGGCGTGCTGGCCTGCACGATCCCTCCGCACCGCTCGCACGACCTGACCCGCGAGATCGACCTGATCGAGGAGGTCGCCCGCGCCCGGTCGCTGGGCGCGATCCCCCTCAAGGAGAAGCTCGGCGTGACGGTCCACCCGCCGCAGCGGGCCGAACGCCTGCAGGAGGACGCGGCCCGCACCCTCGCGGCCCTGGGCTTCCACGAGACGGTCACCTTCAGCTTCACCAGCCCGGCCAAGGGCGCGGTCTTCCTGCCCGGCGGGCTCGCCGCCGTGTCGGTCGATGACGACCGGCGCAAGGCCGAGCCGACCCTGCGCCCCAGCGTGCTGCTGGGCTTGCTGGGCACCCGCAAGGCCAACGCCGACGCCCGGGCCGACCTGCCCGGCGGCGTGCGCCTGTTCGAATGCGCCGCCACCTTCGCCCAGGTGCCCAACTCCCGCGAAACCGTCGAGCGCCGGGCGCTGGCCATGCTGGCCGACGTCGAGTTTTCCGGCAAGAAGCCCGGCGTGGACGACCTGCAGCGGGCTGTCCGCGTGATGCGCGGGGCGATCGACGCGGTGGTCCGCACCTGCTTCGGGCCCGACGCGGAGGTCTCGGTCGATCCGGTGGCGCCCACGCACCGCGGGTTCGACGCCAAGGCCCACGCCCGCGTGTTCGTCACGGCCGCGGGCAAGCGCCATGAGCTGGGCTCCTTCGGCATCATCTCCGAGGAGGCCCGCAAGCTCGAGGACCTGGACACCCCGGTCGTCGGGGCCGAGCTGTGGCTCGAGGTGCTCACCGCGGCCCCGATCCCCAAGACCACCATCCGCCCGCTGCCCCAGTTCCCCGGCATCGAGCGGGACCTCTCGCTGATCGTGCCCGAGTCCACCCCATGGGCAACGGTGGGGGCCCTGGTCGAAGCGTGCGCGCTGGAGCGGTGCGTCGGGGCGGAGCTGGTCTCGGTCTACCGGGGCAAACAGGTCGGCCAGGGCAAGAAGTCCGTGACCGTCCGGGTCCGGTTCCGCGACGAGCAGCGGACCCTCCGTCACGAGGAGGTCGATCCCCAGTTGGAGCGGCTCACAGCCCGTGCGAAAGCGGATCTCGGGGCCGAAATCAGGGCCTGAGCGGATCTCCGCGGGAATGTGCGACCCGCGGACGACTTGTTCGTATACTGGGTGCGTCCGGAAACGGACCACGTTCGGGGCATTTCTGCCCACGATCGGCGCATTTCCGAGGTTCACCGGGGGTGAGGGATCCCCGGGCTCGGATCAAACCGTGCCACCCGGGTCTTCGGCCCGCGTGGCCAGCGTTCTCGGACCTTGGTCCGGGCCGCCGCCCCCCCGCGCCCGATCCGCCCGGACCCCCACCGGCCCCCGCCGGACGGGTCCGAGGCACCCGCGACCGATACAGTCATCACGCGGCGGAGCGATCCGCGATGCCGCAGGAGGGACCCGATGAGCGCCATGGCCAGCAAGCCCGAAACCGCAACCTCCCCCTCCCACGCCGCCCATGACCGCCCCCTGATCTGGGTCAACGGCGAACTGAAGCCCAAGAGCCAGGCGATGGTCTCGGTCTACGACCACGGGCTGCTCTACGGCGACGGCGTGTTCGAGGGCATCCGCGTCTACAACGGCAAGATCTTCAAGTGCGCCCAGCACATCGAGCGCCTCTACGCCTGCGCCAACCGCATCCACCTCGACCTGGAGAAGCACGTCTCCCGGGACGAGATGGTCCGCATCCAGCGTGAGTGCATCAAGGCCAACGGCATCAAGGACGGGTACATCCGCCTCGTTGTGTCGCGCGGCGTGGGCACGCTGGGACTGAACCCGTACCTGTGCCCGGAGCCGGGCGTGGTCTGCATCGCCGACACCATCCAGCTCTTCAAGCCGGAGATGTACGAGAAGGGCATGCGCGTCGTGCTCGCCAACCGGCCCAAGACCCCCATCGAGTGCCTGGACCCCCGCGTCAAGAGCCTGAACTACCTCAACAACATCCTGGCCAAGTGCGAGGCCATCCACCTCGGCCAGAAGCTGGGCATCACCAAGGCCGAGGACCAGCTCCTCGAGGTGATCATGCTCAACACCGAGGGCAAGGTCACCGAGGGCTCGGGCGACAACATCTTCATCATCAAGGACGGCCAGATCTTCACGCCGCCGAGCGAGGCGGGCATCCTCGAGGGCATCACCCGCCGGTTCGTCATGAACACGCTGGCGCCCGAGTGCGGCCACAAGGTCGTCGAGAAGGACTTCGAGCTGTCCGACGTGCTCAACGCCGACGAGGTCTTCCTGACGGGCTCGGCCGCCGAAATCATCGCCGTCCGCGAGGTGCTCGAGCACACCGACCTGAAGGTCACCGCGACCCACACCATCTCCGACGGCGAGGGCCCGATCACCAACGAACTGCGGACCAAGTTCCGCCAGATCGTCACCTCGGACAACGTGCCGGAGGATTGACCGTTCCCGTCCGCTAGGATCGGCGCGTGAGCGAGTCGATGGCGTCCAATCCGGGACGGGTGGCGGCGGTCGGGGTGTGGCTCGGGCCCGCCCTCGCACTGATCGCCTATCTCGCCCTCGCGGGCGCGGCGATGGACGAGCCCGCGCGTCGGCTCGCCGCGGTGACGGTGCTGATGGCGGTTTGGTGGATCACCGAGGCGATCCCGCTGGCCGCGACCGCGCTGGTGCCGCTCGTGCTGTTCCACCCGCTCGACATCAGCCCGATCCGCGCGGCCGCGGCGCCGTATGCCGATCCGGTGATCTTCCTGTTCATGGGCGGGCTGATGCTCGGCAAGACGCTCGAGCGGTGGGGGGCGCACAAGCGTCTGGCCCTGCACGTGATCCTGCGGGTCGGGGTCGGGCCGAAGCGGATCGTGGCCGGCGTGATGATCGCCGCGGCGATCATCAGCGCGTTCGTGTCGAACACGGCGACGGCGGTGATGATGCTGCCGATCGTCGTGACCATCGCGACGCTCGCCGGCGGCGAGGGACCGGAGGGCGACCCCTCCTCCCCGAAAACACAGCGGTTCGCCGCCAGCCTGCTGATCGGTCTGGCCTGGGCGTGCAGCATCGGCGGGCTGGCCACGGTGACCGGCTCGCCGCCCAACGGGATCCTCGTGGGGTTCCTCGGCGAGCGCGGCGTGAAACTGACCTGGGGCGGCTGGCTGATGATCGGGCTGCCCGTCACGCTGCTGCTGCTGCCCACGGCGTGGCTGGTGCTGGTGTTCGCGGCCCGCAAGGTCAAGATCACCTCCATCCCCGGCGGGCGCGAGCACGTGCGATCTCTCCTGAGCGATCTGGGGCGCCCGTCCCGACCCGAGAAGATCACCATCGGCGTGTTCGCGCTGACCGCGCTGGCGTGGGTGCTGCACGGCCCGGTCACGACGTGGCTCAACGCCGATCGGCCGGCCGAGGATCGCCTCGCAGGCCTGCACGACGCCGCCATCGCGATCGCGGCCGCGGTCGTGCTGTTCCTCCTGCCCGCAGGCAAGGGCAGCGAGCGCGGGCAACGCGTGCTCGACTGGGACACCGCCCGGCAGATCCCCTGGGGCGTGCTGCTGCTCTTCGGAGGCGGTCTCTCGCTGGCGGCGGGGTTCGGGGAAACCGGGCTGGACGTGTGGCTGGGATCTCAGCTGGCTGGCATGGGCTCGCCGCCGGCCTGGCTGGCGGTGCTCGGCGTCACCGGCCTGATCGTCTTCATGACCGAACTGACCAGCAACACGGCGACCACGAGCACGATGCTGCCGGTGCTGGCGGCCGCGTCGGACGGTCTGGGGATGGACGCCGGGCCGCTGCTGATCGCGGCGACCATGTCGGCGAGCTGCGCGTTCATGCTTCCGGTCGCGACCCCGCCGAACGCGGTGATCTTCGGCTCGGGCCACGTGACGATCCGTCAGATGGCCAGGGCGGGGCTGTGGATGAACCTGATCTCGATCGGGGTGATCACGGCGTACGTGTCCCTGCTGGGCCCGTGGCTGTTGTGAGGGGCGAGTCTTTGAACGCAGCGGCCGCGGAGAGCGTGCAGAGTTTCAACGCGACGATCGCGAACAATCGCGAAGCGGCGCCGGAAGTTCTTGAAGTTTAGGTTTCAGAACAACAAGTGTGTTGGGGCTCGTGCTGAAGGTTGGATCCCCGAACCGCGTGCACCGCTTCGAACGCTTCGCGATCTTCGCGTTCAAAGTCTGCTTTGCGGTCTCTGCGTGATCTTCGCGCCCTCTGCGTTGAGATCCCTCCCGCTCACGCCGCGACCGGCTCGAGCGTCCGCAGGCGGTCCGCGCCCCTCCCGGCGACGAAGATCAGCTCGGTGTTCCGCACCCGGCCCACCTTCCCGACCAGCTCGCCCTTGGGGCTGTGAATGCCGATCTTGCAGCCGATGTAGCGGTCCATCTCGCGTTCGAACACCGCCACCGGCCCGCGGTGCTCGAGCATGGAAACGAGTTCCTCCCGCCCGAGGTAGCCCTCGTCGTTGAAGCTGAGCACCACGGTGGACACGTCGATCGCGTCGAGCACCGCCCGCATCGCGTCCCCGATCGTGCGCCGCGAGTTGAACGGGCTCTTGCGGGTCTTGCAGTCCACGCGTTTGCACGCCTTGCCGAACACCTCGGGCTCGTCGCCCATCGCGATGGTCTCCCACACGTGGTAGTTCGACAGGTAGCTGTGCTGGTTGTACGGCGGGTCGAGATAGGCCACGTCGCCCGTCAGCGTGCGGGCCGCCTCGAGCGCGTCCATCCGCACCGCCCGCGAGCCGCCCGCGGCCGGGCGTTCGACCATCTCGGGCAGGCGCAGGTGCAACCGGTTGTGGGCCCGCGGAGCCCACTGCTTGAGGTAGGCCATCTGCACGCCGGTGGTCGAGTCCACGCGGTCGGCGGCCTCGATCAGGCTGGCCAGCAGCACCGCCCGCATCTCGTCGTCCAGGTCCATCGCGTCGATGCGGGCGCGGGCCGCGTCGATCCGGGCCCCGTTGTCCGGGTGCAGGAACCACGACCGGCGGCAGTACATGTCGGTGATGTAGCCCGGCGCGGGCTCCAAGGCGTTGAGCTCGGCGATGAGCGCCCCGGCCCGGGCGCCCACACGCTCGGGGTCGGCCTGGACATGGGCAGTGGCCAGCACGTGGGCGAAGGCGGTGTGGTCGTTGCTGATCACCCGCCACCCGGCCCGCTTGAGGGCCATGCCCACCCGGGCGGTGCCCGAGAAAAGATCGATCGCCGATCCCGCACGCGGTGCGTCCGAAGCGCACGCGGCGACGATCTGTTCTACGAGCCGGCGTTTGGAGCCTAGATACTTGACCACGGGCCTGAGATCGGCCAGATGGGCCGTTCCACGCCAGCCCGGCCGGTTGAGCGCGGGCGTGGTCAACAAGTTGTCCGGGGCTAGCATGCAAAGCCCCCTCCGACCCAAGGGGGCGAAGGACCATCCAGTGACCGACAGCAGCGAACAAGCGTCCGACGCCACGCCCCAGCGGGCGGCGCGCGCGTCCGAGTCCCACCACCATCACCACCGCACGAGCAAGGGCCTGAAGGTCGGCGTCCGCCTGGCCATCATCTTCGTGCTGCTGGTCGCCTCCGGCGCCGTCTTCGGGTTCCTCAAGGCCACCAAGGCTGACAGCCGCGAACGCACCGAGCCCGTCCCGCCGGTGCTCGTTCGCGCGGTCCCCGTGCTCCCCCGTGCGGTCGACCGTGTCTGGGAGGGCTACGGCACGGTGCGGTCCATGAGCCGGGCCCAGGTCGCGGCCGAGGTCACGGGGCGGGTGATCGAACGCCCCGCCGGGATCGAGCCCGGGCGGACCATCGCCGCCGGCGAGCTCCTCCTGGCCATCGACCGAAGCGACTACGAGGCCGCCCTGACGCGGGCGACCCGCTCCGCCGAGGCTTTGCGCTCGCAGATCGACGGGCTGGCCATCGAGACCGAGCGGATCGCCAGCCAGATCGCCCTGTCCGACGAGGAGATCGCCGCCGCCGAGCGCGACATGGAGCGGACGCGACGCGCGATCGAGCAGGGCGCCGGTTCGCCCGGGGAGCTGGACGCAAAACTCTCGGCGCTGCGGCGTTCCCAGCGCGAGCAGGACGCGCTCCGTCAGCAGCTCGAGCTGATCCCCTCGCGCCGGCTCGCGCTCGAGGCCGAGCGCGCCGCCCGATTGGCCGACCTGCGCCTGGCCGAGACCAACCTGGCCCGGACGCGCGTCCGCAGCCCCATCGCGGGGGAGATCCAGAGCGTCGGGCCGCGGGAGGGCGACTTCGTCGCGGCCGGCACGATGGTGGCCGAGGTCGTCGACCTCGCGCGCGTCGAGGTCCCCCTGCGTCTGCCGGCGTCGTCGGCGTCCTGGGTGGGACGCATCGTCGGCGACGAGGGCACCGTCAGCCTCTGGACGGGCCCGGCGGTGGGGCGGCCAGACCACGTGGGGCGGATCACCCGCCTTGCGCCCGAGGCCGACGCGGCCAGCCGCACGATCACCGTCTTCGTCGAGGTGGACCAGGACCCAACCCGCACCGACCGGCTCCTGCCCGGGGCCTTCGTGCAGGGGCGGGTCCGCACGCCCGACCTCGTCGAGCGGGTGGTGCTGCCGCGCCGATCGATCCGCTCGGGACGGGTGTACCTGATCGGCCCGGAGGAAGACGCCGGGCGTCTCGTGTCCGTGCACGCGGTCGAGACGGGCTACGCCCTCGACGCCCGCTTCCCGGAGGTCGATCCCTCCGAGACCGAGTGGGTGGTGCTGGCGCCGGGGACCGAGCCGCCCGCGGGCTCGCTGGTGGCCGTCACCGCCCTCGAGCAGCTCCAAACCGGCGTGCGGGTGCGTCTGGACGGGCCGGCCCCGGCCCGGACCGGCACCGACGCGCCGGCCGTCGGGGAGGGCTGATCCATGAGCCTGGCCCGTTTCGGCGTCCGCAAGCCGGTGGTGGCGAACCTGGTGATGTTCGCGGTGATCGGCGCCGGGCTGATCTTCGGGCTCACGCTGCGCCGCGAGTTCTTTCCCTTCATCCAGTCGCGGGTCGTCAGCATCACGGCCCCGTACCCCGGCGCGGCCCCGGAAGAGGTCGAGTCGGCGCTGGCCAAGAAGATCGAGGACCGCGTCGCGGACATCACCGGCGTCAAGGAGATCGTCACCACCGTCTCCTCCGGCCTGGCCCTCGTCCAGGTCGAGTTCGTCGAGGGCACGCCCATCGACCGGGCCGTCGCCGACGTCAAGCGCGAGATGGACGCGCTGCAGGACCTGCCCGATCAGTCCGACCGCATCATCGTCGACAAGGTCGAGCCGAACCTACCCGCCATCGTGCTCTCCGTGTCCGGCGACGCGGACGAGCGCACAATGAAGGAGTTCATCCAGCAGTGCCGCGACGACCTGCTCAGCCTGCCCGAGATCACCGAGGTCGCGCCCGGGGGCTTCCGCGTTGACGAGCTGCGCGTCGAGGTCGAGCCGGAGATGGCCGTCAAGCACGGCATGAGCCTGACCGAGATCGCCGACCGCGTGGGCGCCGCCATGGCCGAGCTGCCCGGCGGCGCGGTCCGCGGCGCGTCCTCGACCGTGGCCATCCGCTCCATGGGCGTGGGCGAGCGGGCCGAGGAGGTCCGTTCGATCGTCCTCCGCGGCTCGGGCGAGGGCGGGCTCGTCCGCCTCGGCGACGTCGCCACCGTCACCGACGGCTTCGTCGACAACGACCTGGCCATCCGCTTCAACGGCAAGCCCGCCATGACGCTGACCATCTTCCGCGTCGGCGAGCAGGACGTCATCGGCATCGCCGACATGGTCAAGGCCTACGCCGCCGGACGCCGGGGCGAGCCGATCGAACTGACCGCCGGCGAGCGCATCGCGCTGTTCATGCAGGAACAGAACGCCGGGCGCCAGGCGGAATCGAGCCTGAAGAAGGCCCGCAAGGCCCGGGCCGAACGGGAAGAACTCGGCCTGCCGCCGGGCCCGGTGCCGGAACTGATCCCACGCGAGATCGACCCGGGCATGGTCTCGGACCGCTACGCCGCGTACGCGCTGGGCCTGGAACGGTTCCGGGTCGCGCCGCCCCCGGGCACGCTGGAAACCTCGACCGACCTGGCCCGCTTCGTCCGCGGCCGCCTCGACCTGCTCACCCGCAACGCGTTCTGGGGCGGCATCCTCGTGTTCCTGACGCTGGTGCTGCTGCTCAACTGGCGTATCTCGTTCTGGGTCGCGCTGGGGCTGGTGGTATCGGTGCTGGGCACGCTGGCGGTCATGTCCTGGGCGGGCGTGACGCTCAACCTGCTGACCATGTTCGGCCTGATCATCGTGCTGGGCATCCTTGTCGACGACGCCATCGTGGTGGCCGAGAACATCACCACCCGGCACGAGCGGGGCGAGCTGGCGCTCGTCGCGGCCGTCCGCGGCACCGACCAGGTGCTCTGGCCGGTCGTCTCCACCGTGCTGACCACCATCTGCGCCTTCCTGCCGCTGGCCCTGATCGACGGGCAGATCGGTGACTTCCTCGGCGTGCTGCCGGTCGTCGTGGCGTGCGCCCTGACGGTGTCGCTGATCGAGTCGCTGTTCATCCTGCCCGTGCACATGGGCGAGAGCCTGCGCTCGGCCGACCGCGCCAAGCTCCGCCGGCGGGACAGCCGCCTGCACGCCGTCGAACGCCGGCTGGAGTCCGCGCGTACGTGGTTGTTCAACGGCCTGATCATCCCGCGTTACGCCCGGGTGCTCGAGTGGAGCATCTCCCACCGATACGTGACGCTCGCCGCGACGATCGCGGTGCTGGTGGTCTCCGCCGGCATGTTCGTCGGCGGCCGCCTCGAGTTCATCTTCTTCGAGGAAGACGACGCCGAGACGATCAACATCACCGTGGTCATGCCCATCGGCACCTCACTGGCCCGCACCGACGAGGTCGTCTCCCGCATCGAACGCATCGCCCTGGCCCAGCCCGAGATCGATTCGATCTTCGCCCAGGCCGGCGCGGTGGGGGACCTGGAGGGCGACGGCTTCGGCTCCAGCGCCTCGCACGTGGGCCAGATCATTCTTGAACTCACCCCCGTCGAGCTGCGCGAACGCCCCAGCAGCGAACTCATCCAGGCCATGCAGGACGAACTGGGCACCGTGCCCGACGCCAAGAGCATCCGCATGGAGGGCGTCTCCGGCGGCCCCGGCGGGCCCGCGCTGACCTTCACCGTCACCGGCGCCGAGGGCGCGCCGCTTGAGGAGGGCGTCCGGCGTATCAAGGCCGTGCTCGCCCAGTTCGACGGCGTGTACGGCATCTCCGACGACGCCGACTCGGGCAACCGCGAGATCCGTTTCACCCTGCGCGACGGCGCGGCCGAACTCGGCTTCACCCGCGCCGGCCTCGGGCGGCAGATCCAGGCCATGGTCTTCGGCCTCGAGCCCTACACCTTCGCCGGCGACCGCGAGGACGTCAAGGTCCGCGTCACCACGCCCGACCGCGTCCGCCGCTCGCTTGCCGCCCTGCAATCGCAGTACGTTTTCACCCCCGACGGACGCCCCGTCCCGCTCAGCGAGGTGGCCCTCATCGAGGAGGCCGAGGCCGACGCGACCATCCGGCGCATCGACCGCCAGCGGGCCATCAGCGTCACCGCCGACGTCAACCGTGCCGCCGGCAACCCCGACACCATCGCGGCGGACGCCCAGCCCCGCCTGGCCGATCAGATGGCCGACCTGCACGGCGTCCGCCTGATCCAGCGCGGACGCCAGAAGGACGTGCAGGACTCCTTCGCGTCGCTGCCGCTGGGCATGGCGGTCGCGGCGGGCCTGATCTATGTGATCCTCGCCTGGCTGTTCGGCAGCTTCACGCAGCCGCTGGTGGTGATGTCGGCGATCCCCTTCGCCACAATCGGCATGATCTGGGGCCACCTGATCCTCGGCTACGCCCTGACCTTCCTCTCGCTGATCGGGTTCATCGCGCTGGCCGGCGTGGTGGTCAACGACTCGCTGATCTACATGGAGTTCTTCAACGACGAGCGACGCAAGGGCCGCAGCGTGCACGACGCCGGCATCGCCGCCGGGCGCGCCCGCGTGCGGGCGATCGTCCTGACCACGGTGACCACCGTGCTGGGCCTGACCCCGCTCATGCTCGAGCAGAGCTTCCAGGCCAAGTTCCTGATCCCCATGGCGATCACGATCTCGTTCGGCCTGCTCAGCGCCACCGTCATCATCCTGCTGGTGCTGCCCAGCCTGCTGATGATCCTCGACGACATCGCCCACGTCGCCCGCGTGGGCTGGACGGGCCGGCTCGACCACCCGCGGATCAACCCGATGATCCCCGACGCCGACGTGGCCGAACTGGAGCGCAACGGCGGGCCGCGGGGAGCAGACGGGCGTTGATCGTCGATCCCGTCGGATGCGCTTCAGCCCGTCGGTCGCGCTTCAGCCCATCAGTCGCGCTTCAGATAGATCGAGCCGCGCTGGTTGCCGCGGATGATGGAGAATCGCAGCGGCTCTTCCAGCGTCCGCCCCTCGATGAACGCCCCCAGCTCGCGGGCCGTGTCGAAGGACCGCCCGTCCACCTCCACAATGAAGTCCGACGCGCGGAACCCCGACGCCGACGCCGGCGTGCCCGGAAGCACCTCCGAGACCAGGTACCCGCCGATCTCGCCCGTCCGCGTGCCCCGCCGCACCGGCAGCTCGAACGGCACGATGATCAGGCCGGCCCGGTCCAGCCGTTCGCCGCCCGCGGCCACCGCCTGCGCGGTGCCCCGGTCCTGCATCACCGCGCTCGTGGTGCGCCGCACGCCCGCGCGGTAGTACGCGATGTCCGCCGGCTGGCCCGGCTCGGAGAGCATGATCGCGTTGCCCAGGCGCGTGACGTTCTCGGTCCGGCGCCCGCCGAGGCTGACGATGATGTCGCCCGTCTCCAGGCCGGCCAGGGCCGCGGGCGAGTCGTCCAGCACGCTCTCGACCAGCACCCCGCCCTGGATGCCCAGCTCGAAGGCCACCTGCGGGTCCAGGCGCCCCATGCTCACGCCCAGCCAACCCCGGTCCACCCGCCCGTTCTCGATGATCCGCTCCATCACCACCCGGGCCACGTCCGACGGGATGGCGAACCCCAGCCCGCTGCTTCCCCCGTCCCGCGAGGCGATGGCGGTGTTGATGCCGATCACGCGTCCCTCCAGGTCCACCAGCGGCCCGCCCGAGTTGCCCGGGTTGATCGCCGCGTCGGTCTGGATGAACTCCTGGAACCGCGTCGGCCCCTCCTCCATCGACTGCGGGTCGATCGTGCCCCGCCCCTTGGCGCTGACGATGCCCGCCGTGACCGTCTGCTCGAACCCGAACGGGGAGCCGACCGCCAGCACCCACTCGCCCACGCCCAGCCCCTCGGAGTCGCCGAACGACGCCACGCGCAGCCCGGGCGCGTCGATTCTCAGCACGGCCAGGTCGGTCTCGGCGAACGCGCCGATCAGCGTCCCCGTTACCTCGCGCCCGTCGGCCAGACGCACGGTGAAACTCGTCCCCTGCGCCACCACGTGCGCGTTGGTCAGGATGTAGCCCCGCGGGTCCATGATCACGCCCGAGCCCACGCCGGTCTGGGCGCGGAAGCCCCGCCGGTTGTTCTGCTCGGTGATGATGTGCACCACCGCCGGCTCGATCGTCTCCGACGCGTGCCGGAACGCCGCCGACAGGTCCCGCGCCGAGACCATCGCCCGCTCACGCTCGATCGCTTCCGAGACCGAGGGCTGGGCCCACCCGGCCAGGCCGGCGGGCGCGGCCCCCGCGAAGGCCAGCAGGAAGGCGGACAGGGCGACGGCGTGCAGCGGCTTGCGATTCATGAGACCTCCCGGGGCCGGCGCGGCCCGCAGACTCCTACCTGATTGGGACGCGGGCGGTTCGGGTTGCCCGCCCGGGCGAGCGACGCGGTCAGGCGATGCCGTACTCGGCCCAGCTCGAGCTGGTTTCCGTCACCCGCACCCGCTCCAGCACGAGATCGCTCGACAGCCCGAAACTGTTCCCGTGCTCGTCCGTGTACGACGCACCCCGGGCGATCTCCCCGGCCACAAAGTCATAGATGCGCCGGGCCAGCGCTTCCGTCGTCGGGTCCTGGTCCTCGAAGACCACCACCCGCGTGCGGTTCGTCTCGCACAACTGGCCCAGCACCGGGTCCTTGCTGTTCACCGCCAGAGCGTGGTCGTAGCGGTCCAGCTCGTCCGTCACCGCCAGTTTCAGGGCTTTGAAATCGCAGACCATGTCCCGGTCGTCCAGGCGTTCGGACGCGATCACCAGGTCGATCCGGCGGGAATGCCCGTGGGGCAACCGGCACCGCCCGGGGTGCTTGGACAGCATGTGGCCGGACTCGACTTCAAACGACTTGCAGACGCGGTAGATCATTCGGGCGGGCATCGTCGGGAATGGTAGGGGGCATCAAAAGCGGCCAAGGCTCGCGCGGGCAGTCCCGAGAGACCGGCTCAGGTCCCCATCGTGTCCCCGAACAGCCGGATGTGCAGCCGGTCGCCGTAGCGCCACCCCCGCGTCCGGCAGGTGTCCACCACCCACGCCACGCTGGCCGGGTCCGGCACGGTCACGCCCTCGGGCATCAGCACCACGTCTTCGGGGCGCCAGCCGCGGATCCGCCCCAGCACGGAGTCGATCTCCGGCAGGTCCCCCGGCCCGGTCACGACGAACTTGAGCTGCCGGTCCGGCGTGGACGTGACCAGCTCGTTGAGGCTCGAAAAGTTCAGGCGGCGCGCGTCGTGCCGCTGCGCCCACTTGCCGGACGGGTCCCGCGGGTCGCCGCTCGGGGTCGAGTTGGCCAGCTTGGGCGACAGGCTCATCAGGTGGCACTTGACGCCCGGCAGCGTCACCGTGCCCGCGGTCTCGATCGTGATGTGCATGCCCCGTGCGTGCAGCGCGTGCGTCAGCGGCACGAGCTGCCGGAAAATCATCGGCTCGCCGCCGGTCAGCACCGCGTGGCGAACACCGCTCCGGTGCGCATCCTCGACGACCTCCGCGATCGTGCGCGATTCGGATTGGGGATTCCAGCTCGCATAGGGCGTGTCGCACCAGCGGCACCGCAGGTTGCACCCCGCCAGACGCAGAAACCAACTCGGCACGCCGGTCAGTTTGCCCTCGCCCTGGATCGACACGAACGCCTCGGACACGGGCAGCGTGTCGTCTCGCCCGGCATCGACGGGCGCGGCGGATCCGTTCTGCATCGGCAGGGAGACATCGCCCATCACACACCCCCCGCGTACCGGGTCGGATCGGCCACGCCGGCCCGGACGAACCCCTCGCGGCGCAGGCGGCAGGAGTCGCACCGCCCGCACGCCAGCGTCGCACCGCCCTCGACGATCGGGTCGTAGCACGAGTGCGTCATCGCGTAGTCCACGCCCAGGCGCACGCCCGTGCGGATGATCGCGTCCTTGCCCATCCCGATCAGCGGCGTGTGCACCGTGAATCCGCGCCCCTCCGCGCCCGCCTTTGTCGCCAGGTTGGCGGTCTGCTGGAAGCTGGCGACAAACTCCGGGCGGCAGTCCGGGTAGCCCGAGTAGTCCACCTCGTTGACCCCGATGAACAGGTCCTCCGCCCCGAGCACCTCGGCCAGCCCGAGCGCGATCGACAGGAACACCAGGTTGCGCGCCGGCACGTAGGTCACGGGGATCGAGCCGGCCATCGCGACCCCGTCGCGGTCCTTGGGCACCGCCACCGCGTCGTCGGTCAGCGCGCTACCCCCGAACGAGCCGGTGTCGAGCGGGAAAACGCGGAACGAGGCCGCCCCGAGCGCCGCCGCCACGCGCCGCGCCGCGTCGAGCTCGTGCCGGTGCCGCTGCCCGTAATCGAAGGCGATCGCGTGGCAGTTAAAGCCCGCCTCGCGGGCGATCGCCAGCACGGTCGCGCTGTCCAACCCGCCGGAGAGCAGCACGACGCCCCCCCTGTTTTGAGGCGGCGCGCGGTCCCGGTGCGCGGTGCCCTCGGCGGGCCGGATTGGCAGATCGGAGGCGGACATCGGGCAACGGTACGCCGACGCCCGGGAATCGCTGCCGGGCGACGCACCGATTTTTGCACACCCCGGGGCCGATTCTGGTAAACTGGGATATGCCGATGTCGCTTCTCAGCGCGACGGTTCTTCGAGTTCGCCCGGCGGGGGTGACGAGCGATTTCTGCCCCGTCTGTCGCCAGGAGCGCCGCTTCCGACTTTCCATCGCCGACCAGCGGCGCGTGGTCCTCCTGATGGACCGCGGCCGGATCGGCCACGAGCACCACGAGCTGACCTGCAAATCCTGCGGCTGCAAGGTCGAGCGCCCGGCCGCGGAGCGCCCGCTCCAGCACGTCCCCACCGGACCCGCGGCGGAAACCTTCGAGCCCGAGTGCCTGCCCATCGTGGCCCACCGCATCGCGGACTGCACCCGCATGGAGGCGGCCCGCAAGGCCAACAAGCTCAAGCCCGAGGCGCGCGAGGAGATGATCCGCCACGCCGTCCACTGCTTCGCGCGCATCTACGACGAGGAGCCCACCGCCCGCATCACCCCGCTGGCCAGCGGGGCGCTGTTCCTGGCCACCATCGTCCTGCTCGGCGTGGCCATGTTCGCGTTCTTCCGGCTCGACCACCCGGTGGTGGCCGCGGTCTTCGCGCTGACGGCCGTGGGGCTCTGGGTCTGGCTGTGGTACTGGATCGCCACGCACTCGCCGCGCAAGAGGGTCCGGACATGGCTCGCCATGGCCCTGGCCCCGCTCGACCCGAGCGAGAGCGAGATCCGCCAGGCACGGCGCGAACTCCAGGCCATCCGCGTGGGCGCGGGCTTCAAGATCCGCCCCAACAAGGTCCGCGGCAAGATCGACCAGATCAAGCGGTCCGGCATGGTCCCCGGCTGATCCGCCGATCGACCGCGCCCGACCCGATCGCCATCGCCCCACCGAGAATAGGTTCGAACGGCATCGCGGTGACGCGATTGATGCCGGGCCATGGCGCTCGAACATGGTGCAGAACAACGGCCCGCCTTTGGGCGGGCCGTTGCGAGGAGATACCGAAAAAGTCTGCCGATGGACTCAGCGGCGGCGACGGGCCGCGACCAGCCCGCCGAGGCCGAGCATCGCGACGCTGGACGGCGCGGGCGTGACCGTGAAGGTCAGCTCCCAGTCGGCCAGCGGGCCGCCGAACTCACGGACTTCCATGTAGTAGGTGTCCGCGCCGAGCGGGCCGACGGCCTGGGTGACCAGGAAGTCGCTGCCGACGAACGAGCCGCCGACGCCCGGGCCGAAGAGGACCGTGCCGCCGTTGCCGGCCGCAGCGCCGGTCGAGAAGTTGAAGCCGGAGGTGCCGCCGGTGGCGGGGGTGTACGCGCTGAGCACGATCGACTGCAGGGTCTGACCCGCGCCGATGGTGAAGCTGAACACGTCGTACCCGTCGCTGGGCGGGGTCGACGAGCCGAGCGTGCGGCCGCGGACGATGTTGTCGTCGACCACGAAGTTCAGGAAGGTCGGGGCGGTCGGGTCGTTGGACAGGTTGCCGTCCACGGTCTCGTCCCAGATCACGACGGCGGCCGAGGCGGACGCGGCCATACCGCCGACCACGGCGAGTGCGAGCAATGCCTTCATTTCAAGATCCTCTCGTTTCTCTCATCCTCGCCGAGACGAACCGGCGGCGGGTCCGGGCGCCCCCACGAATCGGGCGCTCCTGCAATTTACCCGACTTTCGACCGGAGCGAAACCCTCATGTTCGGGATCAGGTCGAAAATCCAAGCTGTCGTGCGTCACCTATTCAGGGGATACTTAGGCAATCCCGCGCAGAACAACGGCCCGCCGGAGGGCGGGCCGTTGCGAGGAGATACCGAAGAGGTCCGCCGATGGACTCAGCGACGGCGACGGGTCGCGACCAGGCCGCCGAGGCCGAGCACCGCGATCGCGCCGGGCGTCGGGACGGGGCGGAAGGTGAAGTTGGGACCGAAGCGGCCGAGCGAGGTCGCGCCGCTGAAGGTACCGGGCAGGGCGAAGCCGCCGTTGGCGGCGAGCGGCGAACGGCCGCCGCCGAAGTTGATGGCCGAGGCCATCGTAACGCTCGACGCGCTGCTGATGTAGCTGTCGCCGTCGGTCGAGGTGTAAACCGCGCCGATGACGTAGGTGTTGCCGGTGGTCAGCACCGTGTCGGCGACGCTGCTGTAGGTCCAGGCACCGATGACCGAGCCGCCGGGACCGGCGACGCCGTCGATGAGCAGCGCGCCGGAGCCCAGGTTCCAGATACCGACCTGGTGGTTGCTGGTCAGGCCTTCGAGGCCGAGCTGGGTATCGCCGTTCCAAACGCCCAGACCGGTCACAAAGATGTCTTCGTTGACGGTGAACTGCCAGCCGACCGTGTCGCCGGCGACGGTGCCGCCGAAGAACGACCCGAACTGAGAGCCCCCGGTGAACCCGGTGACGGCCTGGCCGTGGGCCAGACCGGCGGTGCCGGCGACCACGATGGATGCGAGGATGCGTGCTTTCATTCTTCTCCCTTTCTCTCAAAGTCTGACTGTGCGAACGGAACCGAGCCACGAGGCGGTGTTCCGAAAGACCGAGTGATCAAGGATCCCCACGAATCGGTGGATCCTGCCCACCACCACAGCCTACCGGAGACCCCGATTCGCACAATCGCAAAAGCAAGCAACCTCGCTGAAATTCTTTGGTTCGCTTGCGCTCTTGGCGTGCGTCCGCAATCGGTTCGTACAAACAGGTTATAAACGCGCTTCCCGGCCCCTGTTTAGGGTAGACATAAGTCCGAGGTATTCTCAAACCGGAACACCAACGCGGTGCGGCGAGCGGTCAGCCCAGCTTGCGGAGCACGCCCGCGTGGAACCCGCGGCCTTCCTCGCGGAACTTACGCTCGAAGTTTGTTCCAACGAGTTCGCCCGCGCGGGCCGAGCCC
>TARA_R110000782_G_scaffold236489_2_pt1 | contig 18323 bp, 14 predicted proteins | sample TARA_R110000782 | Tara Oceans TARA_R110000782 (sample SAMEA4397859) | marine metagenome | biome: Polar Biome; feature: [SRF] surface water layer (ENVO:00010504); material: water (ENVO:00002006), including particulate matter (ENVO:01000060) such as... | depth 5 m | reverse complement strand
CCAAAAATCAAGGTTTTAGAACGTTTTGGGAAGAAGGGGTGGTGCGCTTAGGTGACTCGAACACCTATTGTAGTATTTTGAAACTAAAAGACATTTTCTTATTAAGCTGAAAATTGCCCCCAATCTTGCCCCCAAATTTTTTTTAACCCATTTTAAGTGCACATGATTTGTCGCTTGGCGGCGGGCGTCAAAACTTTTTGCCAGAAGATCCTTCAATGCGGCTTGGTCCAGCATCGCATCGTCCAGATGCCGCTTGAGCTTGGCGTTCTCGCACTCCAGCTCCTTGAGCCGCTGTGTTTCCAACACACCATGCCGCGGAGCCAGGTTGGCGATCTTCGCGCCGGCCTCCGCTTCCTTCAGCACGCCAATGATCTGCTCTTCCGTGAACCTCGTTCGCTTCATCTGTCCGTCCTTCTCGTAGGGCCGGACTCTAAACAAGCTTGGAGGAAAATCAGAGGGGCACGTCAGTCGCAAATTTTGGGCGCCGCGCGTCCAGATCGTACAAGGCATCGACAAGATCCCGCGAAAAGCCGGGCGCAGTCTATCGCGATGTCTCTGGGCGTTTTGATTGAATATAAGCCTCAATATCAACTTCGACCACCTGCATCGGACGCGCGCCCGGCGACAGCACGACGTCGTGAAAGTCGCGAATGTCGAACTTTGTGCCGAGACGCTTCTCGGCCTGGTGGCGCAGCGCCCAGAACTTGTCGTAGCCCGTGCGGTAAGCAAGCGCCTGCCCGGGGATATTCACGGCGTAGCGCAGCGATTCTGAATCGATTTCCATGTCGGAGAGTGAGGTGACATCCCGCATGTATGCCCGCGCCTTTTCGAGAGGCCAGCCGAAATAGTTCATGCCGGTGTCCACGACGAGGCGAACCGCGAGGAACATTTCATTGACGTACCGTCCGTACAGGGCCTCCGGCGTGTCATAGAGGCCCAGCTCTATGCCGAGACTCGCTGCGTATTCTCCCCATCCTTCATTGAAGGCGCCCGCCCTGTAGTTTTGGCGGAACGGAGAAAGCGCCGCGTTTTCCTGCTGAAGCGCAATCTGAAAATGATGCCCCGGCACGAGCTCGTGATAAATAAGCGTGCCGGCGTTCACCAGCGACCGCTTCTCGAGATTGGACCCGTTATAGTAGTAGAGCCCGCGCGGTTCGGCTGCGTTGGGCGGATTGTAGTAGCCGAACGTCTGCCCCGGTTCCGCCGCCAGCGGCAGGCGGCGCACGCCGTAAGGTGCCTTTGGCAGCGCGCGGAAATAGCTTGGGACCTTGGGTTCGATCGCGCTGATATAGCGCTGATAAGTTGCTTCCACCTCGGCGGGTGTCTTTGCAAGAAAACGGGGATCGGTGCTGAGCTTGTCGTAGAAAGCGCGCGAGGTTCCCGTGAAGCCAAGCTTCGTACGGATATCCTGCATACGCGCGGAAACGTCCGCAACAGCTTCAAGCCCGTGGCGGTGCAGCTCTTCCGGCGTGAGTGGCATCGTGGTGTAACGATGGATGAGCCTTTGATACGCAGCCTTTCCATCGGGATACTGGCCGATGCCGACCGCGTTCGGTGCTTTCGCTTCATATTTTTCGTCAACCAGCGTTTGCAGCCGCGCGTAGGCAGGGTCGATCTGCCCGGCCAGCACCGCGCCAATGTCTGCCAGCATTTTAACGCGCGCGCCCTCATCCAGCTGAGCTAGCCGGGTATCTGCCGGGCGCAGCGTGCCCGCGCCGCTCGCCAGTGTCGTCCACGTCGAGCGCACAACAGGCAGAACGGCTTTCGGCATATAGATGCCGCGATCGATTTGAGCTTCGAGCTTCGCCACGAGCGTATCGAGCATTGTCGCATAGGCGCGAACAAGACGTGTGTAGTCGTCTGCATCGCTGGACGTTGCGAGCGGGTGCGCCGCCATGACCTGATGGACCATGCCGAGCAGCATGGGTGCCTGATAGGGGGTGAGGTCGAAGGTCAGCCAATATTCGGTTTCATCCGGCGCAATATCTGAAAGCTCGAACTGCAGAATGCGATAGGTTCGGCGGTCGCTCTCACCAAGTCGGGCGGGATCGATCTTTGCAAGTGCCGCTTTCCAGAGAGCTCGGTGCGCGGTTTCTTCGCGCAGCGGCGCAAGTGAATAGTCAGCGAAGCGAGTGATTGGTTTACCCGCCCGGAACTGCGTCATGAATTCCGTTGCAAGTCGTTCTTGCTGGATCGCGTTTTCGATCGCGTGCAGGGTGCCGCTATCGACCGCTGTGTCCACGGCTTCCTGCGCATGAGCCATCAATGGTATCGCGGACGTGCCGAGAACGAGCAGAAGTGCGCATATTTTCCTGTTCACTCTATTCCCTCCCATTGGAAATCTTCACGCGCTTCCGGCGCGTGCGAGGTCTTGAGGCAACCATCGGATTGCGGCCCAGAAATGCCAGGCACCCCAAATCCCCGTCAGTCCCGCAAAGGCGAGGGCGTAGCGAAGCGACTGGGCCGGATCGGCGATACGCGCGGCGAGAAAATCGGAGAGAAATCCGATCAACTGCGGGGCGATGGCAAGATTGGCCATGTTGGCCGTGAACAACAGCACGGCAACGGTGAAACCGCGCATGTTCGGGCGCGTGAGATTCTGGATGAGAGCCAGGGTCGGCCCGATCATGACATTGATGAACGGCACAAACAGCCAAAGCAGCAGGATCGCGTCAGCGCGGCCGGTGACCAGATGTGCAGCGACCGCCGGTACGGAGATGAACAGCGTCAGCCAGGCTGCGAAGTGGCATTGCCACTTCGGATCGCGCTTCGCGAGCTTCAGCATGAGGAAGGTTGCGGCAACCATGGCGATGCTTCCCCCAAGGCCGTTCATAAGCCCGACCTCGACCCCCGCTTCTCCGACGGAAAAGCCGTGCGAACGGCCGAGGAATGCGGGCGTCCACCACACGAGCCCACCGCCGGAAAATGTCGCGACGGTGCCGCCCGCCAGCACATGAAAGAGGGAGCGTTGAGAGCGGATGAAACTCAGGGCGTCCCGAAAGCTCGTCCGGCTCTCCTGCACTTCTGTACCCGGATCGCAGGCGCCGCGTCGAGGCTCGCGTACCGTAAACAGCAGGATCAGGATCGGAATGCTGCTGCATGCGAAAATGACAAGCGCAGATCGCCACCCGAAATGCTCTGCGAGGAGACCGCCTCCGATGCCGCCGAGAGCCGAGCCGATGCAAACGCCGATCGCGTATATGGACATCGCGACGACGCGTTCAGACGGCTTGAAATAGTCTGCCAGTATCGAGTGCGATGGCGGCGTGCCGCCCGCTTCGCCGACGCCGACGCCGATGCGCGCAAGCAGAAGTTGCCAGAAGTTCTGCGCGAGCCCGCAGAATGCCGTGAATATCGACCAGATGGTGAGCGCCCAGGCAATCATGTTGCGGCGGTTGACGCGGTCCGCAAGGGCGCCGAGCGGCAGCCCCGCGGTTGTGTAGAACAGGGCGAGGGCAACGCCCGTCAGAAATCCGACCGCGCTATCGGAAAGGGCAAACTCCGCCTTGATCGGCTCGATAAGCGTTGAGAGCACAAAGCGATCTGCGATGTTCATCGCGTAGACAAGCGTCATGACAGCGAGAACCCACCAGCGGGAGGAGATGGCGCGCGCCGACGGGGATGCGGTTGCCGACACCTCTGCATCTGAGTTCATGACGCGACGACTCCGACAGGAAGCACGAGAGGAGTCGGTGGCGCGCAGCACGGGTTACTCCTGCCTCCGATCCCGTTCGCAACGTACCGGCTCGAACAGCTTCGTCAATACAGAAATGTATGTTGTTTTCGGACTCAGCTGGCAGCGATTTCAGCGGCGCGCAGGGTGTTTTCCAGCAGGCAGGCGATTGTCATCGGCCCGACGCCGCCGGGAACCGGCGTGATGGCGCTAGCGACCCTTGCCGCTTCATCGAACGCAACGTCACCGACGATACGGTGGCCGTTCGTGCCGTCCGCGGATTGCAGGCGGTTGATGCCGACATCAATGACGACCGCGCCGGGCTTGATCCAATCGCCACGTATAAGGTTCGGAATCCCGACGGCGACGACAAGAATGTCGGCCTCTCTGCAGAGGTCTGCAAGGTTTTCCGAGTAACGATGCGCTATCGTCACGGTGCAATCCTCTATCAACAGCAATTGTGCCATGGGTCGCCCAACGATAACGGAGCGCCCGATCACAAGCGCCCGTTCTCCGCGCAAGGGAATGTTGAGCGTGTGAAGGAGCCGGATGCATCCCCAGGGCGTGCACGGTGCAAGCGTGGGTTCGCCGATCGCAAGCCATCCCGCGTTCGTGACATGGAAGCCGTCCACATCTTTGGACGGGGCGATGGCAGCCAGGACGGTGCGCGTTCCGATGTGTGGAGGCAGCGGCAGCTGGACGAGGATTCCATGCACTGCTGAATCGCCATTGAGGCGTTGGATCAATTCGAGAACAGTCTCCTCGCGTGTCTCCACGTGAAGCCTGTATTCCATTGTTTTCATTCCGACCACGCGGCACTGCTCGCCCTTGCGCCGGACGTAGATGGCGCTGGCCGGGTCTTCCCCAACGAGAATGACGGCGAGCCCTGGCGCATATCCATGGCGCGCCTTGAAATGGTCAACACGCGTTTTCAGGTCTTTGCAAAGTGCGGACGCAATCGCTTTGCCATCGATGATGGCTGCGTGTGCGGCGGAGCGACCGGGACCGACCTGCGCATGGGGGCTGGCGTTTGCTTTTTCGAGGCGGTTGGCGTTGTTCATTTCGGGCTTCTGATTTTGCATGGACTTTTCCGGAAAAATCCATACATTAGTGTATGTGAATGGCAAGCGTCGACATCGATTCGAGCAAGGCTTTGTGTCTGTGCTGCAGCGCGTTTCGGGCAAAGAAATCTGAATGCGCCGAAAGCGTAACATGCTGCAAAATAGGAATTTTGATTCGTGTTCGGCGACGGCGTATCGCCGGTATGCAGGACAGCGGCCTTCACGGAAAGTACAGTGTTGCATGTAACGTAGCGACTGGCGCACACTCGTCGCTGTTGATTCGGGAGGGCGGTCTGATGATCATTCTGGAGAACGCACGCGTTTTCGACGGACATTCTGCGGAGTGTGCAGAAGGCGTCTCGATCGCCATCGAGGGCCAAATCATTCGCGAGGTTTCCGAAAAGCCTCTGTCCTTCCCGGAGGCGCAGCGCATAAACGTCGGCGGCCGTACGCTCATGCCCGGGCTGATCGATCTGCATACGCACGCCTATGCATCCGACATGAACGTCAAGCGGGTCGACGGCGCAGGCGACCCATATCGTACGGCTCATGCCGTTCGCATGCTGGGTCATGCGCTCGACAGCGGCTTTACCACCCTTCGCGATATAGGTGGAGGGGACTGGAGCCTGTCAGAGGCTTTGAAGGACGGCCTTCTGCGCGGCCCGCGCTTCTTTTACGCCGGCAAGATCCTATCCATGACCGGCGGGCACGGCGACTTTCGCGGCCCGGGAGAGGCGCATCATACGCACGGTTACTGTTCGTGCGGGGGAGATGCCAATACGCTGTGCGTGGTGGTTGACGGGGTCGATGCATGTCTCCGCGCGGTGCGGGAGCAGTATCGACGAGGTGCGCACTGCATCAAGATCATGGGATCGGGCGGCGTGGCGTCGCCGACCGACCCCATCTGGATCAATCAGTTCCGCGAAGACGAAATTCGCGCTGTGGTGAACGAGTGTATGGAACGCCGGAGCTATGCGGCGGCGCATTGCCATCCTCCGAGCGCGATACGGCGGTGCGTGGATTTCGGCGTGCGCTGCATCGAGCATGGAACGCTGATTGACGATGAGACCGCGGCATTCGTGGCAGAGCGTGGCGCATACATCGTCCCGACAATGGCGATCATATTCGCTATCCGCGAGTCTGGCGCAGCGCTCGGTATGCCGAAGGACAGCGTCGACAAGTTGAACGAGATGTTCGACGAAGCTCTCGCCGGGATGGATCGCATGCGTTCCGCCGGCGTGAAGATCGGCTTCGGTACGGATCTTTTAGGCGAGGCCTACATTCAGCAGACGCGAGAGTTTCTGCTCCGGTCCGAAGTGTTCAGCCCGCTCGAAATCCTGAGACAGGCCACCTCCATGAGCGCCGAAATCCTGATGAAGAGCGACCAGCTCGGCAGTGTGAAGGTCGGCGCTTTTGCTGATCTAATTGTTGTTGATGGCGATCCGCTTTCCGATATCGGGCTCCTCGCCCAATCCGGGGAGCGGTTATCCCTGATCATGCGGGACGGCGAGATCGTGAAGAACCTCCTAAACTGAGGAGGCGGCGACTTATTCGCTTGTTTTTTTGACCCGTGATCTACGCGTCACCGGGGGTTCGGATGCGTCCGGATTGGCTTTCGTGGTTGTCCTGGACTGCTGCATCAGAAGCCTGCCCAGTTCCGGTGGCGCCTCGCGCCCGGTAAGGACCTGATAATAGGTCGGGACCAGACGTAAGCGTTCCCCCGGCTCTTCATCCAGATCGAGGGCCCAATAGCCGATCTGATGGAAATAGGAGACCCGCGCCCTGACGACGGCTTCGTCTTTCGGCAGCCCATCACGCTCGAAACTCTCCTGAAGAAGGTCAAGCCAGGCGCGATCCACGCGTTTCACGGACTGAGCCACTTCAGGCGCGCGGCGAGCCCAGCCGCGTACGGCCGTATCGAATGAGAGAACGCTGGGGTCTTCGCTAAGCCAGATTCCGATGATGGCGACCATGTCTGGCGCGGCACGCGCGCCGCGTGCCCGAACCTGCGCGATCTCGAAATAGTTGCGTGCTTCCCAGTCGGTAAGCAGCGCGTCCAGCAGGTCCTTATGGTTCTCAAAATGCCAGTAAAAACTGCCTCTTGTCACGCGCATCAGCTTGGCGAGGCGGTCGATCTTGATGTCGTCCACGCTGCGTTCGACAAGTATTCTGCGCGCTGCGGATACCCAGTCTTCTCGAGTCAAGGGTTTCCGGGATCTTCCGCGTTTCGGACTGGGTAGATGCATGGAATCCGCATGCGCCCCGCCGAATCGATTGTCTAGAGGAAAGCGTCGCTGAGGTTGTGCCCGCATATGGCGGCGCTAACTTACAGAAAAACATACATCGAAGTTTGTTTTTTGCATAAAATTTGGCGTGAATTGCTCTTCTCGTTGGAAGGTGCCTTATTATGCGTTTTTCATTGAAATATAATAAAACACTGTAAAATCAGTTAGATAAATAGAATTCATGTGCCCGAATGGCCGTTGCGAAATCGGCATTGCATCGCGTGAAATTTTATTAGACACTACTGCATGGAAATCGGGAGAAAAAAAGAGGGGTACATCATGCGCTTAAAATCAGTATCGCAGTTCAGGGTCATGGCTTTGGGTGCGACCGCGGTGGGAGCCGTTCTGGTCGCATCGGCTTCGAGTGCTCAGGAGGCCGGAAGCTCGGCGGACTATGGTGAGATCGTCGTCACTGCGAGCAAGCGCGCGGAGCGCCTGCAAGACGTTCCTGCGGCAATAACGGCGGTCGGGGGTGAAAAGCTCGAAACGCTCGGCGTGCAGAACTTCCGCGACTATGCCAGTCTCGTCCCCGGCCTCGCGCAGCGGGATACCGGCCAGCCCGGCGTCGGCACGATCATTCTGCGCGGTCTGAACTCGGGGCCTCAGCAGACCACGAACACGGCGGGCTACTACATCGACGACACGCCTTTCAGCGCGAGTGGATATCTTGGGGTCAGCGCGCTGATGACGCCGGAGCCTGAACTCGCTGAAATCGAGCGCATCGAAGTTCTGAAGGGGCCGCAGGGCACGCTTTATGGCGCCGGCAGCCTCGGTGGCCTGATTCGTGTCGTAACGCGGAAGCCCGACCTCACGGAGTTCCGCGGCAGCATGCGCGGCGAGATTTCGCACGTAAAGGGCGGCGAACTCGGCTTCCTGCTGCGGGGCACGGTCAACATTCCGGTCGTGCAGGACCTCGCCGCGATTTCTGCGACGGGCTACTATCGGCGGATGTCGGGCTTCGTTGACAACGTGGGGACGGGAACCAAGGACGTCAATCGCAGCAATCTGGCCGGTGGGCGCATCGCGCTGCTGGTCGAGCCGGCGCCGAATTTCCGGATCAATCTTAGCGGCCAGTATCAGGATATCGAGAACAACGGCTATTCATCCGTCGACCTTCTGCCGGGTACATTCACCCCGCGTTATGGCGGCTACACCTACAACGACTTCCTGGATTTCGGCGGCGAGGTGAAATATCGGCTTGTCAACGCGACCGCCGAATATGAGATGGACGCGGGCACGATCACTGCGTCTGGCAGCTACGCGAAATACGACGTCGACTATGCCGGGGACGTGACGACGACATATATTCCCATTGCGCGTGGTGTGCTTGGCCCTGTGTCGGACGCTGTGTTCGGCGTTCCCGTGGATACGCTCCTGCCGGCATCATCCCGCGCTGGGAGCTTTTTCAATCCGGCGGCGGACAAGTATTCGGCCGAACTCCGCTTTGCCTCGAAACGTCTCGGTCCGATCGAGTTCCTTGCGGGAGCCTTTTACACCAAGGAAGACAGTACGTATCTGGCGAACATCACGCCGTACACGGCGGCAGGTGTGCCCTTCGCTTCGCCCTTCAATTATCTCATCAAGACGACGACGACTTCGAAGTACGAAGAGATTGCGGGCTTCGGTAATCTGACCTTCTACCTTACGGACAATTTCGACGTGACCGGCGGCATTCGCTACGCGCACAACACCCAGACATCAGGAACAGGCGGTCCGGGCGCTCTTACCTACTTCCTGCCGCGTGCGGCGTTGACGTTCGATTTCAGCGACAATGCCACGACGTATCTGGGGACGGTCCGCTGGCGCCCGATGCGCAACCTGAGCTTCTACGCGCGCGCCGCGAGCGGCTATCGCCCGGGCGGGCCGCAGACGAACTCCGCGCCGCCGCCGGGTGCTCAGTCGTTCATCCGATCGGATACGGTCTGGAACTATGAAGCCGGCGTGAAGGCCTCCGCGCTCGACGGCGCTTTCACGATCGATGCATCGGTGTTCCATATCGATTGGAAGGACATTCAGCTCAACACGCTCTCAAACGGCTTCATTCTGGGAGGCAATGCCGCAAGTGCAGATGTTGACGGGCTTGAGCTTCAGATGCAGGCGCGTCCGAACGACCTGCTCACGATCGGGGCCAATCTTGGCCACACGCGCGCAGTGCTGACCGCGATTACTCCGGAAGCCGCGGCGGTAGCCAGAGCCGCCGCAGGGGATCGTCTGCCGCTCACCCCGCCGTGGACCGCGTCGCTCGTCGCCGATCAAAAGATCCCGCTTTCTTCGAGCGTGACGGGGAATGTGGGTGCAACGCTCCGATTCCAATCGGCGATGTTTGCCACCTATCCGGGTCTGGATCCAAACCCGACCCAGAAGCTGCCAGAACTTACGACCGTCGACCTTCGTGCAAGTGCCGCGTTTGATGACCGGTTCACGGTTCAGCTGCGCGTGGACAACCTGTTCGACAAGTTTGGCTTTACGAACATCGACGGCGCTTCGGGTTCGGCGACGGTCATTCGGCCGCGGACGATCTCGCTTGGCGTGAGCGCCAACTTCTAGGAACACGTCCAGACTTGGTGGCGACGATTGTCGCCACCACATTTTTCAAAGATTGGGAGGGATAGCATGGATCGACGTCAATTCATGGCGGGCGCCGCGGTCGGCGCTGGGGCAATGATCACAGCGAAGCAGGCCGCCGCCGAGCTTCCGCAGGCCTCACAGGATATGATGCAGCGCTATGTTCGCAATCCCGGCCCCAAAACGCCGGTGACGAACGTGAAGGCAGCATGCAGCACAGACAATGCGATTGTCACCGAAGCAATTCTGAAGGTGCTGCGCGAAGGCGGCAATGCTGTCGATGCGGCGATCGCCGGCTGCATGGTGCAGGCCACCGTCGAGCCCTTCATGACCAATCACACCGGGACGGTGACCTTCCTGTATTACGAAGCGAAAACGGGGAAGCTCTACCAGCTTGACAGCACGGGCACTTTTCCGGCCGATCTGCCGCCGTTCCGCCCGATCCCGCCGATGCCGGGCAGCGGCTATGCGGCCTATCCTCCCTCCGCGGTCATTCCGGGATTCATGCCGGGGCTCAAGCAGATGTACGAGCGCTTCGGGAGCAAACCGTGGGCTTCGCTGTGCGAGGATGCGATCCGCTGGGCGGAGAGCGGGCACCCGGTCTCGACCTTCGAAGTGCAGGTCAACGAGTTCGGAGCGAATTTCTACAATTATTTCCCTGATGGGCGGCGTTTTTTCGCGCCGGACGGCTTCCTCGTGAAGGTTGGCGACATGTTCGTGAACAAGCCGCTGGCGGCAACGCTGCGGAAGGTCGCCTCGGAAGGGCCGGATCACATGATCACCGGCGCCTGGGCGAACGATTTTATCACGCGCGGCAATTCCATGGGCTGGAAGATCGAGAAGCGGCACATGACCGCCACACCGCCGCGCTGGCTGGAGCCTCTGCGTTTCAAGCACAACGAGTACGAGATCGTCAGCCTTGCACCGCCGCAGAACCAGGGCCTGCGGATTGCGATCACGCTCGGCATCCTCCGACATCTCGGCATCCGCAACGTGGAGCCCGGTTCGGGCGAGCATTATTTCTTCATGGCGCACGCCTTGCGCCACGCGATCTATCATGCGGGCTTCAGCGGGGATCCGGTGGCGGTTGCGGATTATGATACGGAAGCGTTGCTCGACGAAAATTTCTATGCCCACGCAGCCCGACTCATTCGCGGCATCATGCCGAGGGTCGATCTCTCCGAACACGTCAGGATGACCGGCGGCCCCAGCCCGCTGGGCGGCCAGCCGACGCCGGGGGCGGGCAATCAGCTCGACAAGCAGCCGAGCGGAAGCTGCGAACTCGCAGTCGTCGACGCCGAGGGCAACTGGGTGCAGATGATGAACACGCTGCAGTCCGGCGGCATTCCCGGTGTCGTCGTGGGCGGCGTGCCGATGGTGGGCAGCCATTGCACTTTCAATCAGCCCGAAACATCGATGATGCAATTGCTGGCGCCCAATTCACGCATGCGCACGGTGATGGGCAACACGATCGTGCTGAAAGGCGGGAAACCGGTGCTTTCGCTCGGGTCGCCGGGGAACGTCCACTGCACGGTGCCGCAGGTGCTGACACATGCGCTCGACTTCAAGATGAGTCCCTATGCTTCAGCGGATGCGCCGCGTCTCCTGCCGCTGACTGATCAGAGCGAACTGGTTATCGAGGATCGCGTTTCGGCAAAGGCGATCTCACGCCTTGCATCGCTCGGCGTCAAGGTGCGGGCGCTCGGCGCATACGATTATCACATGGGTTCGTTCCAGATGTGCTTCCGCGATGCGCAGGGGCGGCTTGGGGCCGCCGCAGATCCGCGCCGGATGGGCGTGGCGGATGGCCTTCGGTCATGAAGGCAGGGGTAACGCTGCTGCTGGCGCTATCGGCAGCAGCGTCAGCGCAGGCCGAAACGCCGATGGGGGAGGCCTATGCCAGGGCGGCAAGGGTTCTCGATGCGAACCTCATCGGTGCGATCCGCAATGCGTATGTGACCCCGCACTGGATCGGAGAGGGAGACCGTTTCTGGTATCGCCGCGACGGTGCCGATGGCCCCGAATGGGTGATCGTCGAGTCCGCAACGGGGCGGCGCACGCCGGCCTTCGATACGGCGCGATTGCGTACCGCCGCCGAGCGATCCGCAAGCGGTGTGACGCTTCCAGCCGTGCTCCCAGTCACGGCGCTCACGGTGTCCTCGGTAACGCTCACGCTCGCGGATCGTGCGTTTGAATGCGCGCTGCCAGCCTATGCCTGTTCACCGGCGTCTTTGCCTGCGGCCATGCCGGATACGGGGTGGGCGCCGGACGGGCGCCACGGGTTGTTTGTCCGGAACCACGACCTGTACCTGCGGGCGCGGGACGGCAATGAAACCGTCCGGCTCACCAGCGACGGCGCCGAGCACTTCGCTTATGGCGCGCTTTCCGGTATGTCGCTGATGGCGGTGCCGCTGATGCGAAGCCAATCGCCCCGGCCTCCTTTCGGAATCACGTGGTCGCCTGATGGCGGGCACTTCATGAGTACGCGGTTCGACGAGCGTAAGGTGGAATCATTTCCATTCGTGGAAGCCGTGCCGCAGGACGGAAGCTGGCGCCCCAAGCTGTGGCAGCCGCGGATCGCGCTTGTGGGCGACGCGGAACGGGGTGACGTCGAAGCCGCGATTTTCGATGTCGCGAAACGCAGCAAGACCGTTATTGCGCTCAAGGACGGGTGGCGTCTTTACGGGCAGGTATTTCATTGGTCGGCTGACGGGCGCAGCGCCTACGGGCTCGTGACGATGGCGGCGCTGAAGGCGATCGGTCTTGCGGAAATTGATCTCTCGACCGGTGCCGTGCGGATCGTCGTGCAGGAGGCGACGCCTAAGTGGGGGCGGTTCAATGCCTTCATCTATAGTCAGCCGAACGTGCGTATTCTCGAAGCCAGCCGGGAAGTCCTGTGGTTCTCGGAACGGGATGGCTGGGGACAGGTCTATCTTTATGATCTTGGAACCGGGAAACTGAAGCGGAAGTTGACGGCGGGCCAGCGTACGGTTCGCGACATCATCGGCGTGGACGAGAAGCGCCGGCAACTTTTCTTCACCGCGGGGGGAACGGACGCTGATCCCGACCCCTACTTCATCCGTTTGTACAGCACATCGCTCGATGGCGGCGCAGCGCGGCTCCTTTCGCCCGAGACCGGCGTGCATCTGGCATCGCGCGTCCCAATCGGCAATGCTGCGCCGGGTTCCGCTGCCACGGCGGCACTGTCTCCGGATGGAAACTGGATCGTCGAGAGCCATTCCGCACTCGACCGTCCACCCGTGGCTGTGCTGCGTTCTGCGAGGGATGGCCGCGTCGTGGCTGTGCTCGAGACAGCGGATGTGAGCCGCGTCGCCGCATCCGGCTGGCGTGCACCGACGCGCGTGAAAGTCCTCTCCGCGGACGGAAAAACGCCTCTGTGGGGGACAGTGTATTTCCCGCCGAATATGCGGCAGGGGCAGAAATATCCGGTCATCGACGCGATCTACGGAGGCCCGCAGGTCACGAACGCGCCCGCTGACTACCGCGAGGCGGTGGTGACGATGAATCCGCGTTCGCGGGCCAGCCTCGCCGAACTCGGTTTCATCGTGGTCACGATCGATGGACGGGGGACGCCGGGACGATCGAAGGCCTTCAACAACGAAAGCTATGAGGTGTTCGCAGAGCCGGAACTCGCGGATCATGTCGCGGGTATTCGTCAACTCGCCGAACGCTTCGGCAGCTTCGACCTTGATCGCGTGGGCGTCTACGGCCATTCGTTCGGCGGCTACACGTCGGCACGGGCGATCCTTGCCTATCCAGACTTCTACAAGGTTGCGGTTTCGTCTGCCGGGCCCCACAACTTCCAGGGATTCTATCCTGTCGAAGGCCTGTTCCCTGCCGCCGACTATGGAGACGGGAAAAACATCCGGCCGAATCCCGCAGCGGTGCCGCCGAATTATGCGCGGCTGGATCTGATGCCTCTTGCACCAAGGCTGAAAGGCAAGTTGATGCTGGTCTACGGCGAGATGGATGAAAATGCCTTGCCGAGCGTGACGCTGCAAATGGCCGACGCCCTGATCAAGGCGAACAAGTCTTTTGATCTCATGTATCTGCCCAACCAGACGCACGATTTCTTCCGGACGAGTGCATATTACACCCAGAGAATGTGGGACTATTTCATCGAACATTTGATGCGTGAGGAACCTCCCGCCGATTTCCGGCTGGAGATTGCCGCGCCTTCTCAAACGACCGGCTACTGATCCGCGGCGAAAGTGAGGATTGACCATGATGACGCGACGTACCGCGACGACCGGATTGCTTGCTGCCGCAGCGACCGCCGGTGTTTCGCCCTCTCTCGCCGTTGCAGGTGGCAAGGTGGATTTGTCGCCGGCCCGATGGCCCGCAGGTGAGTACGACAGTTTCATGACGGCGCAGGGCGTCGACCGAACCCGCGCGGGTACGGCGAAGGGCACAAGGGGCGCTGTGACGGTCGCGTACAATGGCCTGGCGGCGCGCGCGGGCCTCGAAGCTCTCAAGCAGGGCGGCAACGCCATCGATGCCGTCATGACGGGCGCACTTGCGCAGGTCGCGCTGACGATGGGTGCGCCGATCAGCTATTTCGGCATCATGTCGCTCGTCTACCACGAGGCGAAGACGGGTAAGACCTACACGATGAACGCCGAATGGAACACGGTGCGCGGCGAGACCGACCCCATGTCCATACCGGGACAGATCGACTTTTCGAGCACGGAAGCGCTGCAGGGCAAGGGTGCGCCGAGCGGCCGCACCGCGCTCGTCGGGGGTTTCATGAAGGGGGTTGAGGCAGCCCATCGCCGGTTCGGCCGGCTGCCTTTCGCCAGCCTCTTTGACCCCGCCATTTACATTGCGGAGCAAGGTATGCCGGTTACGCCGATGCTGGCGGGCATATTCCGCTTCCGCGACAAGGACATCCGCCGCCTTCCGGAGACGCGCACGACGCTCGTGAAGCCGGACGGCAGCGCCTATGCAGAGGGTGATCTATTTCGCCAGCCTGTGCTCGCGCGTACGCTGCGTGCGGTGGCACGCGACGGCGCCGATTACATGTATGGGGGCGCGTGGGGGCAGAAGCTCGTCGCGGCAATCCAGGCTGACGGCGGCAAGATGACGCTCGATGATCTGAAGGCATACGAGGTGATCTGGGCGGATCCGCTGGAGGCGCCGCTGCGGAAGGGATATTCGATCCGGACGAGTCCTGGTCCGAATTTCGGCGGCGTGTCACTGATAGAAGCGCAAAATCTTGCCGAGGCGGCTGGTCTATGTGGTGGTGAGCATTGGACGAAGTCGTCGGCGGCGCTCAAGAAAGCGATCGAGATCACCCAGCTTTTCGGTATTTCGATGTTTCCGAAAGAAGTGCAGGCGGCGATCTATCCCGGGATCGATTTCGGCGAAGACGTCCGCGTGACGAAAACGCACGCCGCAGCGCTCTGGAAGCAGATCGAGGAGGGCAAGACTTTCACGAAGTGGAAGCGCACCACGCCGATGCATTCCGACGACATCGTGGCGATCGACAGCGAAGGCAATATCGCCGCGATAACGCATTCGATCAATTGCGTGAATTGGGGCAAGACTGCGATCTTTGTTGACGGCATCTCCATTGGTGATCCGGCATCGTTTCAGCAGGCGATGATCGCGCGCGTGGCGCCCGGGGACCGTCTGCCTGCACCGACCGAGACGGGCATCCTGTTCAAGGACGACGTGCCTGTGCTGGGCTTCGCTTCCATGGGCGCAGGCTTGCATCAACGCACGTTTCAGGGACTGCTGAACTACACGTGCTACGGCATGGATGTGGAGGAGGCTATCAATACCGCCGATTTCTATCTGCCGATGGTCGATCCCATGACTGGGGAAACCACGTTGACAGTTCCGGAAGATCGGTTTGACAAGAAGGTTCTGGAGGGAACCGGCCTTGCCTGGCGCGTCGTTCCGCTCGAGGAAGCGCGGTTGGGCGGAGAGGGGAAATGGGTTGCGATCAGTCGCGACCCTGCAACCGGCCTCCTCCATGCAGCGTCGCACAATCGCAACAACAGCGCTGCTGTCGCATTTTGAGTTCGTGATCGACCCGCTGGACTGGGGTTTAGGTGGTAATCGAGCGTTGGTGGTGACAGCGCCACGACAAGCCGAGGTCGCCGATAGCCGAACGACCGAACGGGCACCCGCCGAGCGACCCTCACCGGTGCGCGCACTGCCCGATCATCTGCCGCGCGCCGAACGGCGGATCGAGCCCGAGGCCGGCAGCTGCACCTGTCCCGATTGCGGCGGCGCGCTGCGCCCGCTTGGCGACGACAGCGACGAGCAACTCGACATTGCTCCGGTTCAGTGGCGCGTCATCCGCACCGTGCGGCCCAAGTATAGCTGCCGCGCCTGCGACAAGATCGTCCAGGCGCCCGCGCCAGCGAAGGCCATAGCACGCGGCAAGGCCAGCTTCGCCACGCTCGCCCATGTCGTCGTCCACAAGTTCGATCACCATCTGCCCCTATATCGCCAGGCAGAGATGATGGCGGCGCAGGGCATCGACATCGACCGCTCGACCCTCGCCGGATGGGCGGGCCAAGCCGCGCATCTGCTCGATCCGATCGTCAGCCGTATCCGTGAGGAAGGATTGAAGGCCGCCAAGCTCCACACCGACGACACGCCGGTGCCGATGCTCATGCCCGGCAAGGGCCGGACAGCGGTGGCGCGGCTCTGGGCCTATGTCGTTGATGACCGCGCATCGGGCGCCGCCACCCCGGCGCTCGCCTGGTATCGGTTCACCCCCGATCGCAGCGGCATCCATCCGCAGAGCGAGCTAGGGTCATTCACCGGCCTTCTCCAAGCCGACGGCTATGCCGGATATGACAAGCTCTATCAGGGCAGTCGCATCCGCGAGGTTGCCTGCTGGGCGCACTTCCGCCGCAAGATCTTCGAGAACCACCAGACGAGCCCGACGACGCTCACTTGCCTCCTGCTCGATCGCATCGCCGGGCTTTACCGGATCGAAGAGGAAGTCCGCGGCCAGCCGCCCGATGTCCGGCGCCGACACCGACAGGAGCAAGCCAGGCCGCAGATCGACGCGCTTCGCGGCGCGATCGACGACGCCCTACGCCGCCTGTCGCCCAAGTCCGCGATGGCGAAGGCGCTCGCCTATGGTCGCAAGCGCTGGGACGCGCTGACCCGCTACATCGACGAGGGCATGGCGGAGATCGACAACAATATCGCCGAGCGCGCGATCCGGTCCATCGCCATCGGCCGCAAGAACTGGCTGTTCGCCGGATCGAAGACCGGCGGCGAGCGCGCCGCCGCCATCTATTCCGTCATCGAGACGGCCAAGCTCAATGGCGTCGAGCCGCAGGCCTATATCACCGACGTCATCGAGAAGATCGCCTCAGGCTGGCCCGCCTCCCGGTGGGACGAGCTCATGCCGTGGAACTGGACAGCGCAAAGCACGCCCGTCAGCATGGCGGCATGACCGACCAGATCGCCCGGATTCGCATCACGCTCGAAGACTTGAAGCCCGCCATCTGGCGCCGCGTCGAACTTCCCGTCACCAACAGCCTCAAGACCCTGCACCTCGCGATCCAGGCCTGCATGCTCTTCGAGAACTACCACCTGTTCCGGTTCGATATCGGCGATGCCGCCTATGGCATCCGCTTCGACGACGATGATTTCATGATCCGCACCCGCGACGCCGCCAATATGCGCATCGGCAAGCTCGTCGAGCGCGGCATTACCAGCTTCACCTACACCTATGATTTCGGGGACGATTGGCGCCATCGCATCGAGATCGAAGAGATCATACCCGCAAATCCCGGCATCGATTACCCACGGTTTGTCGATGGCGAACGTCGTGCTCCACCCGAAGACGTCGGCGGAACCCCAGGATTTGAGGAGTTCCTCAATGCCATGGCCAAGCCGCGCCATCCCGAGCGCGCGTCCATGGTGCAATGGTATGGCGGCGTCTTCGATCCCACCGATATCAGCCCCGACGAGATCAACGCACGCATGGCGAAGCTCGCCAAGCGACGGGCACAGGGAAGAGCCGCCTACACCGACGCTAAATCCCGCGACAGCTAAGCGATGGCGGTTTCCTGACCACGCTTACGATGAGCATTCACAGCCCCGACCTTCCGGGACAGGTTGTCGGCAACATGAAGTGCGTGTTCGGCGATGTAACTTTCAACCGACAGTTCCACGAGTATGCGCATGAGTGCGCTCACAGCATTGGGATGCTCACGTAATGACAGCGACTGTAACTCCTCCCATACTGCGCGAGCTCGTTGCTGGGCAGCAATCCATTGAATATGAGGAGCGTCGGTAGGGATGAAGGTTGTCTGCGGCGGACGTGGCGCAGGTTGAGCCGCAGCGCGATGCGGTCATTGAGCAGCCCGTCCCAGGCGAGCTCCATGACCTGCTGCGTTATAGGATCAAGTGCTTCGAACGCCTCCCGGTAGGGCCTGCCGATCTTGATGATATGCCGGATGGCCCGGCGCATGTGCCAGCGCACGCGCCATTCGCCGATGCGCAGTTCTGCGGCGATCTCGGCGTAGGACTTGCCCTCGACCCTGTGGGCGAGGAACACCATCAGTGTCCGCTCGGGCAGCTTCCGCAGCCATGCCCGCATCACCGCGTGCCGGTCGCGCTCCAGCGGCACACCGGGTTCGGATACAGATTTGCCGTTCATCATGCCTCTCCCTTCCAAAAGCCGCGGCCCCGGCCGGAGGTCGGGGGGCGGGCGGCAGGAACGGGATCCGGCGGCCCGCATGA
>TARA_R110000782_G_scaffold102483_10_pt1 | contig 18441 bp, 22 predicted proteins | sample TARA_R110000782 | Tara Oceans TARA_R110000782 (sample SAMEA4397859) | marine metagenome | biome: Polar Biome; feature: [SRF] surface water layer (ENVO:00010504); material: water (ENVO:00002006), including particulate matter (ENVO:01000060) such as... | depth 5 m | reverse complement strand
CCAAGAGCGTGAATCCGCTTCTCAACTTCATGCCGGTTGCTCCTTTGTCATCCCTGTTTGCTTGTGTGCGTTGGCCGCGATTCTCACGGGGCCATGAACGGTCCCGGTACGTAGTCGATGCCCTTCAGGCCCCCGAGCGTCCAGCGGTACCGCTGGCTCAGGAGGGTGGGATCACCGAAGCCACCCAGCGGCAGCGGGAAGGTGTGCAGAGGAACGTATTTTTGTCGCCACTCCTGTTTGCCGAAGTTCGCGTTCCACGAAGGACGAGCGTCGCCCGAGGGCCGGTCGTTGAGCGCCCCGTCGAACATGAGCTTGTCCGGGCGGGCGTGGTCGTACGCGAAGTACGGCGAGCCCGCCTGCTCGCGGTCGAACTCTTCGTAGAAGTGGACCTTCGAGCTGGGGAACGCAACCTCCGCGTAGTTGCGCCCCTCGGCATGCCGGACGTTTGACCCGCCCGCGAACAAATGCGGCGTGTCCGCCACGGGTGTGTAGACCGGCTGTCCGAATCGCCCGTCGCCCTGCCAGGCAGAGATCGTGGTGTGATAGCTGGAGGTGTAGGCCCACCGCTGACGCACGCCGACGTCCGTCCAACCATTCGGATCGTCGTAGCCGGCGGTGTCGGAACCGGGCGCGTACGGGATGCCGTTCGTTCGCGTGATGTCCGTGGGGTTTGACTGCCATTGCAACAGGTTCGCATCGGCGGGGTCGGCCACCATCGCGTCAGCGAAGGGTCGGTTGAGATAGTCCTGCAGCACCAGCAGGATTGTCCGTTTCTGCGGGATGCGATTCACCGAGTTTTGGAAGCGTTCGGGGCCGGTGGTGCGGCCCGTCCATCGCATCAGTATCTCGGTCTGTTGCCACGCGGCGGCTTCCATGTCGTTGAACGCACTCCGAGACTTCCCGTCGGGCATTTCGAACGTCGTGAACGTCTCATCGCCCCGCGGACCCATCCAGGTGAACGAAAAGATCCGCCCCCCGTGGTCCTGAGCGTACATCGCAGAGCCCTGCCCGATGAACATCAGGTTGGCCGCGCTGCCCACGCCGCGGGCCTGCGAGCGCGTCATCTTGACGGCCGGCGCCAGCACCCCCACCAGCAGCGAAACCACACCCACGACCGCCGCCGTCTCCAGCAGCGTGAATCCGCTTCTCTTTCGCATCGCGTCAACTCCCTGTCGTCCCCAGGTTGCCCGCCCGATCCGCACATGCCCGGCGATCAGTTCCGCGATTTCTTGGCCATTCACCTCACCCGCCGGTCCAAAATGGCCGCGCCGCCCCGCTTCCCCCCCCTCCCCCCTCCGTGCCTTCGTGCCTGCGTGCCTGCGTGCCTTCCCCCAAAAACGAACAACCGCCCGGTGGTGGGTCGGGCGGTCGTTCAAAGGGCCTGCCGGGGTGCGCTCGGTCGAGCGGTCCGATGGGTTCCGCGTCCCTGCGGATCCCGCCTTCCTTGGTGGGTCGGTGCTCGCCCGCCCCCGTTGGCCTCCAAGATGTCTCCGGGCTCTCACCCGGACCCCCGTCCCGGACGCGGCCTTGCGTCCGACCGGGGGGCACACATCAATCCATCTTCTGAACTGCCCCGCGGGGATCCGTCCCCCACCGTGCGTCCGTGCTTTCCTTCTTTATGGACGCGCCCGACCGCCGAGCCGATCGGCCAGCGACGCCATCGCGCCCAGTTTGTCCTTGAACTCGGCCTGCCAGGCCCCGCGCGAACGCACCTCGAGCCGGTCGCCGGCCCCAAGCACCATCACCTCGCCGGGCAAGCCCAGCGCCTCGACCTGCCACGACACCAGCCGGATGCGGTTGTTCGCGTCCACGTCGACCTGCTCGGTCGCGGAATGCAGGATCAGCTCCAGGTCGGCCTGGTCCTGATCGGGCGTCAGGCTCGGATCGCGCCGACCGGCCCGGAAGAGTTCCTCGTAGACCCGCTCCGGGTACAGGCGCAGGCTGTTGGTCTTGACCCACGGGACGCAGAACCAGGTCGAGCCGTCCTTTTCCGGATCCCAGCGAGACCGGAACTTGGCCGGGATGGCAAGCCTCGACTTCGCGTCGATCGTCGCCTCGGCCTGTCCGGTGAAGATCACGACTGCTCTCTCCCGCTGCCCGCCCGGTTGCCCGGGGTTGTTGCGTCGACACGAGGACCGCCTGCGACCGATGTCCCATGAAGAAGGCCTCCTGCCGTTGGTGGTCCCGTTCCCTGTGCGTCTGACGTGCCCACCCCCGCGGTCCCCGCGAGGGCATGCGTGGGATTCTCGCCCACTTCGACCCACAATGCAAGACCGTCGCCCCATTCTTCACAAACTGTGGACAATCTGACCCTATCATGCACCGATCATGGCGCACGAACCGCGCCCGCCCCGCGGCGGATCCCCCCTTTGGTGATGGCTTGGGTTCCCCCCCGGCTCAGTCGCCGGCCGGCCCGGCGGGCGCAGGCGCGGGATCAGCCGCGTCCGGGCCCAACTCGCGGATCAACCAGGCCCGGGCGAAGCGCCAGTCGGTCGAGGCGGTGGCCCGCGAGATGCCCAAAATCCGTGCGGCGTCGGCCTCGCTCAGGCCCCCGAAGAACCGCATCTCGACCAGCCTGGCCTTGCGCTCGTCCAGGCGCTCGAGCCGGGCGAGGGCCTCGTGCACGGCGAGGAGCTCGTCGGGCTCGGTCTCGCGGGGCTGATCGCCCTCGGCCATGGTCAGCGAGACGCGGGCCCCGGCGCCCCCGCCCCGCTTGAGCCGGTTGCGCCCGCGGGCGTGGTCCACCAGCACGTGGCGCATCACCCGAGCGGCCAGCGCGAGGAAGTGATCGCGGCAGGCCGGGTCGTCGGTCGCCTGCTCGGCGAGGCGCAGGTACGCCTCGTTGACGAGCGCCGTGGGCTGGAGGGTGTGGTCGTCGCGCTCGTGCGCCATCAGGCGTTCGGCGATGCGGTGCAGCTCGTCGTGGATCAGGCCGCAGAGATCGCGTTCGGCGTCGGGCTCGCCGGACATGGTCCGGTTGAGCATGCTGCTGACCGCTGATGGATCGATCGTCGCCACACCGAGTCTCCCACGCCGGATCGTATCAGATCTTCGGGCCTTTCACCCCCCCACTGTTCGGCAAATCGCGGGCCCGGAGGCGGGGATGGACCGGAAAACTCGCCGGGGATCTGGCGCGCCGGGCCCGTTCGTCGCGTTGTTGGCAGAACCACACCGGAACGAACCCATCACACGGAGGAATTGCCATGATTGTCCGAAGAACCACCGCCGTCGCGCTCCTGTGCTCGCTGGCCGGCCTGGCCCCCCTGGCCGCGGCCGACGTCCTGACGGTCGGGCCCGGCCTGGGGGTGTTTGACCACCTGACGGTCACCGCCGCGATCGCGGCGGCGGCGGACGGGGACGAGATCGTCATCGAGCCGGGGCTGTACCCGGAGAACCTGCTGATCGACAACAAGGACATCACGCTGCGGCGCTCCGACACGCCGGGCGAGGTGGTGCTGTTCGGGCAGTCGCTCGGGAAGGTCGTGTCGATCAACGCGGCGATCGTCACGCTGCGCGACCTGACCATCACCGGCGGGCGCTCCAACGCGGGGGCGGGGGTCACGTCGGTCTCCAACTCGTCGGTGATCATCGAGCGTTGCATCATCGAGGACAACCACTCGGACACGCCCAGCGGCGTCGGCGGCGCGGTGTACGCATCGCGCAGCCTCACGATGCGCGAGTCGGTCGTGCGGAACAACTCGGCCATCGACGACGGCGGCGGGCTGGACCTGCGCGGCACGGGCCCGCACCTGGTCGAGGACACGGTCTTTGCGGGCAACTCCGCGGGCGACGGCGTCGACCCGGCGGGCGACACCGGGGGCGCGGCGGTCGTCAGCGCGGCCGTGACGTTCCGCGGATGCTCGTTCGTCGGGAACGGGGCCGCCGGGCGGGGTGGGGCGCTCGCCGTTCTGGAGGACATCACCACGCTCGAAAGCTGCACCTTCGACGCCAACAGCGCGCCCCGCGGCGGGGCGGTCTGGGTGTCCGACGGCGACGTGGTGCTGGCCAGCAACTGCCTGTTCACCGGCAACGACGCGTCCGCGTTCGGGGGCGTGGTCTACAACGAGCAGGTCTTCGACGCCGTCAACTGCACCTTCGTCAACAACACCGACAGCAGCGACAACGACTCGTTCGAGGGCGTCCGCAACGACTCCATCACGCGCCTGCTCAACTGCGTGGTGGTCAACCCGGGGCCGGGCAGCCACGGCGGGAGCGGCAACTTCCTGCCGCGATACTCCATCGTGCCCGAGGCCCCGTCTTCGCCCGACGCCTCGGGCAACTTCGACGCCGACCCCATGTTCGTCGACGCCGCGGGGGGCGACTTCCGGCTCGGCGCGGGATCGCCCGCGATCGACGCGGGCGACTCGCTCAACACCCCGGCCACCTCCCAGGTCCCGGTCCTGGGCCTGGCGAGGGACCTGGACGGCCTCGTCCGCAACCTCGATGACCCCGACACCGCCAACAGCGGCGTGCCCGCGTGGGAGCTGAACATCGACCTGGGGGCCTACGAGTTCCAGCCCGGGCCGGACTTGGGCCCCGGCTGCTCGCCGGCCGACATCGCCGCCCCGTTCGGCGTGCTCAACTTCTTCGACGTGGCGGCCTACATCGCCGAGTTTAACGCCGGCTGCCCGTAACACACCGCCGGCCCCGGCCCCGGCACGAGCATGAACCGCAATCCCACGGGCGGTCCGGCCGAAAGACCGGGCCGCCCGGTTTGCAGGTCCGTCCCCGCCGCCCGCCCCCCGTCCCCCGCCCGCCGGGGGCGCGGGGATTCTGATAGGCTCGGTCCATGGCCGAAGTCCGACGCCGTTCCCTGCTGCCCGGCGGGATCGTGTTCTTTACCGTGTCGTACATGGTCGTCTGCTCGGCCATGGCCCTGCGCCAGGGCAACGCGGAGTTCCTCGCGTACGCCGGGGCGATGGTGGTGTTCATCACCCTCGTGCTCGCGCTCAACGCCCGGGCCCGCCTGTCCCACACGACGCTCTGGCTGCTCTCGATCTGGGGCGCGATGCACATGCTCGGCGGGACGGTGCCCATCCCGGCGGCCTACGCCGACACGGACAGCAGCCGCCTGGTGCTCTACGCCCTGCGTCTGCACCCGTCGCTGCCGCGCTACGACCAGATCGTCCACTTCTACGGCTTCTTCGTCGCCACGATCACCGCGTGGGAGGCGCTGCGCCAGACGCTCGGTGCGCGCCCGGGGCTGGGGCTTTCCGTGGCCGCCGCTCTGATCGGCATGGGGCTCGGTGCGGTCAACGAGGTCCTCGAGTTCATCATCACGCTGGTCGTGCCCGAGCACGGCGTGGGCGGCTACATCAACACCGGCTGGGACCTGGTCTCCAACGCCCTGGGCGCCATCGCCGCCGGGGTGCTGACGCTCAACCGGCGATGACCGCGCGGCCGACCGCCGGCCCGATGGTGCGCGGGCCGGCGGTGTGTCCGGACGGCGATGAAGGGCCGGATTCAGCCCATCGCGACCACGGCCGTGGGATCGCTGAGCAGCACGATGACGCCGGCGGTCATCCCCGCCAGCACCACGCCGATCAGCACGAACACCAGGCATCCCTTGCCGGTCTCGTACTTGGTGGATTCGGTGGACACGTTGACCGCGGGCGAGGCCCCCGCGTTCTTGCTTTCCTGATTCATCGGGACGGACTCCGCCCGCGCAGGCGCATCGGCCGCACGGGACTCGCTTTCACCTGTGACTTGTTCGTGAGCCCCCGCCGGCCGGAACATCGGCAACGGGCGCGGGGGCACGGGGAATCGGACGCTGAAACGGGACCGCGTCAGAGGGACGGGGGTCCGCGCGTCCGGCGTCCGCGTGTCAGGCAGGTGCCTTCACCGGGCAGCGGAGCGATCCCGAACGCCGGGCGGAACACGCCGGCCCGGGCGGGGAGCAGGACCTGAACCACCGAGGCCCGCGTGGGCGGTGACCCGCCCGAGCCCCCGGCGCGCTGTTCGGCCGAGGCGATCGGGCTGCGCCCGTTGTCGATCCACAGCGGCGCGTTGCGACCGGTGTCATCTTCGACCGCGATGCCCGAGCCGACGCGGAGGCCCGCGTCGGAGGCTCCGAACGCGCCCGCCGCCGCCCAGAAGGACAGCAGCAACACGCCGAACAGGCCCAGCCTTGAAGCGCCCGAACGCACCGAATCCTCCCGGCGTCTCCGTGCGGCCGACCGGCCTTGCACGGAACGAAGAATGCTATACATCCGCGGGCCGGGCGCTGTTCCCGCGGCGCCCGGTCGGGCGTGCGAATCGCATGATCGGACCACGGCCCGCCGTACGATCGCCGTACCGCGCCGAAGGATCCGCCGCGCGGCTCCGCCCCCCACCCCCCCACCACGCTCGGGAGATTCCGCCCATGCTCGCCTGGACCCTGCTCTTCGTCGCCGGACTGCTCGAGATCGGATGGGCCGTCGGACTCAAGTACACCCAGGGCTTCACGCGCCCGGTGCCCACCGTCCTGACGGTGGCCTCGATGGCGGCCAGCATGGCGTTGCTCGGGTTGGCGGTGCGGCACCTGCCCATCGGCACGGCCTACGCGGTGTGGACGGGCATCGGAACGGTCGGGACGGCGCTGCTGGGCATCTACTTGTTCAAGGAACCGGCCACCGCCGCCCGTCTGGTCTGCATCGGGCTGATCGTGTCCGGCATCCTGGGCCTGAAGTTCCTGGCCCCGACGATGCCCCCGCCGAGTCAGGCCGAGGTGCCCTAGGGTTTCGGCCCACGATTACATCGCGGGTTGGTCGGAACGGCGCGAAACTACCCTGTTTCGGAGGGTTTGGACGCGTCGACTGAGGCGAACTCCGACCGTAACAGTTACTTGGCAGCCCAATAAATCGAGCCTTTCTCGCGATTTTTGCCGGTTGAGAGTGGATTTCCCTATGCGAAACAGTTACATTTACTGTGCGTGGGCACTTTGCCCAATCACACATCTGACAGAGAGAGAAAGAGGGTTTCCATGAAGTCGATCTTCGCTACCGCACTCATCGCCGCCGTCGCCGGCTCCGCCACCGCGGGCCTCGAGCTGACCACCAACGGCGGCTTCGAAACCGGCGACACCACCGGCTGGTCATACTTCGCCACCCCGGCGTCGTCCTTCGGCGTCGACAGCACCAGCCCCTTCGCCGGCAACTTCAACGGCAACCTCGTCAACAACACCGACGGCTCGGCCGCGGTGATCAAGCAGGCCAACATGGGCATCGGCCAGGTCAACGCCGGCGACGAGATCACCATCTCGTTCTGGGCCAAGAACATCAACGGCGTCGGCGGCGTCAACTTCGCCGAGTTCTTCTCCGAGATCGACGGCGGCGGCACCTCGTCGGCCCAGATCCTCGGCGGCGCTCCCCTCTTCGCTTCGCCCACCGACTGGACCTTCTACCAGTTCACCACCTTCGCCGGCCCCGACGTCTCCGGCGGCGTGACCCTCCAGTTCACCGCCACCACCGGTGCCATCATCGGCTCGACCTCCCAGCTGCTCATCGACAACGTGTCGGTCACGGTCATCCCCGCCCCCGGCGCGATGGCCCTGCTGGGCCTCGGCGGTCTGGTCGCGATCCGTCGCCGCCGCTGATCCAAGCCGAAGAATCCTGCGATTCATGACAGAAGCCCCCGCGTGCCATCACGCGGGGGCTTCTGTCATTCAGGACCAAGTATCGCGGCGGTCAGACGATCGCGGCGCCCATCCCCCGCACCGCCGCGTTCATCGTCGTTAGGTCCTGCTCGCTCAGCTCGATCGTCCCGCCCTTGGCGTTCTCGATCGCCTGCTCGCGGTTCCGCGCACCGACCAACGCGTGGGTCAGGCCCGGCTGGTGGGTCGTCCAGGCGATGACCAGCTGGGCCGGCGTGCAGGCGTGCTTCTCGCAGATCGGCGCGAACGAATCGAGCAGCTCCTGGACCCGCTTGCGGTTCTCGACGCTGAAGCGATCCTTGCCCCGGCGCAGGTCGCCCTCGGGGAAGGTGCGGTCGGGGCCGACCTTGCCGGTCAACAGACCCAGCGCCAGCGGCGAATACGCCAGCACCGCGACGTTGTTTTTGCGGCAGTACTCGAGCTGGCCGCCCTCCATCTTCGTTCGGTCGATCATGGAGTACTTCTCCTGATCGGAATCGAGCGGGCCGACGGAGCGGTAGCGGTCCATCTGCTCGGTCGTGGCGTTGCACACGCCGATGGCCCGGACCTTGCCCTCTTCCTTGAGCCGCATCAGCGCGCCCATGGTGTCCTCGTAGGGCGTGTCCTCCTCCTGCCAGTGGGTCTGGATGAGGTCGATGCGGTCGGTCTGCAGGCGCTTGAGGCTCAACTCGACCTCGGCGCGGACCGAGTCGGGGTGGTTGTAGATGCTCACGGGGATGTGGCCGTGGTCGTCCGGGCCGGCGGCCGTGGAGCGGAACATCGGGCGACCGCCGGGGGCGTTGGCGACCATGCCGACCTTGGTCGCCAGGACGACCCGGTCGCGCCGGTCCCTGATGGCCTTGCCGACCACGATCTCGGAATGGCCGAAGCCGTAGATCGGGGCGGTGTCCAGAAAGTTGATGCCCGCGTCCAGCGCGGCGTGCACGGCGTCGATCGAGTCGGACTCGTCCGCCCCGCCCCACATCCAGCCGCCCATGACCCAGGTGCCTAGCGCCACCACCGAGCCCTGGATCCCCGATTGTCCGACCGATTTCATCCGCATGCGAGCCTCCTCCGTGTCCTGCCGGGCACTGTAGGGGCTCGCCACGCGGGCGCATGACGCGTCAGGAGGCGCATGACGCGTCAGGAGTCGTCCCAGTCGTCCTCGAGGTGCTCGACCTTGAACCCCTCAACGATGGCGCGGGCCTCGTCGGCGCGATCCGCCGGAACAATGACCTTGACCCCGCCCGGCGCCTCGGCGCGGAACCCGGCGGTGTGGATGCCCAGCATCTCGCAGGGGATGCCGGCCTCGACGATCGCGTTGCGGGCCATGGCGGCGGCGAACTCCGTGGGATACGTTCCGATCACCACCGGGGGCCTGCCGTACTCGCCCATCACGCACCTCCGATCGCCCCCCCTCCGCCCCCGAAGGGGCCGGGACCCCGCGCCCGGGACGCCCGGACCAGGTGCCACCTCCACATAATGTAACACACCGGCGTAAAAATTGGGAAGGCCAAACTCCAGACGATCCAGCCAGGGCCGGGCCCGTGCTCGCTCAGCAGCCACGCGGAAACCCAGAACCACGCCACCACCGGCACGATCCACACGCGGCTGACACCCGCGAAGATCCGCTCGATCACGCCCCGCGCGCCCCGCTCGTGGGCCACGGCCCGCGAAGCGATCCGCCGGGCCCAGAGGAACTCGCTCGCCAGGATGCCCAGGCCGAGGGGGCCCAGCACCGTCAGCCCCGGGCCGGGGAGCGGTGCGATGACCACACCCGCCGCGATGACCACGGAGCTGGCCAGCAGCACCACCGACCGACGGACGAGCCGGTTCGAGCGCCACAGCCCCGCGGCCCGGCGCCACCCGTCGCCCCCCTCGATCAGCGAGGCCGCCACTCCCGACGTCAGCAGCCCCACCACCACCGACAGCGAGACTTCCGTGGGGATCTTCCACGCCGTGTGCACCAGGCACATCTTGATGCCCACGAACAGCAGCACCGCCACGAGCGCCGCCTTGAGATAGCGGAACCTGGTCACCGCCGACGCGAGGCAGAAGTACAGCGAACGCAGCCCCAGGATCGCCATGATGTTCGAGGTGAAGACGATGAACGGGTCGCCGGTGATGGCGAACACCGCGGGGATCGAGTCGACCGCGAACATCAGGTCCGTCGCCTCGACCACCAGCAGGGCCACGAACAGGGGCGTGGCCATCAGGACGCCGGGGCGACGCGTGAACAGGCGCTGGCCGTCCAGCTCGCGCGTGACCGGGATGAACCTCGACACCAATCGGACCAGTCGGGACTGCGAGGGATCGGCCGCGTGCCCGCCGGAGAAGGCCATCTTCAGGGCCGAGACGATCAGCAGGGCGCCGAAGAAGTACACGACCCAGGAGCATCTCGCCACCACGGCCGCGCCGACGCCGATCATGACGCCGCGCATCACCAGCGCGCCCACGATGCCCCAGAACAGCACGCGGTGCTGGTACATCGCCGGAATGCCCAGCGAAGCGAAGATCATCGCGATGACGAACACGTTGTCCATCGAGAGCGATTTTTCGACAAGATACGCCGTGGTGTACGCCTTCAGCGCGTCAAACCCCCCCACCGTCACGGTCTCGCCCGGTGAGCCGACCACAGGCACGGCCAGTCCGAGGCCCATCGTGTGCCGGTCGTAGAGCAGGTAGACCGCGCCGCCAAACAGCAGCGCCAGCGCGATCCAGAACGCCGTCCACGCGGCCGACTCGCGCATCGACGGCGCGTGCGCCCGGCGGTGGAACACGCCCAGGTCCAGCGCGAGCAGCACCAAGACAATGCCGACGAACGCGGCGTAGGCCCACACGGACACACCCTGCACCCCGGGCACGACGCACAACAGATTGGAAGCGGTCACGGAAGACCCCGAACTCGGACGACGGCAACCGACGCGGGCAATCCGAGGGCCCGGGCCGGATGCGGTGGTCTTGCCGGGAACGGGATGGCCCGTTCTGCGTCGCCGGGCCGGGCCGCTCCTTCCGGATGGCCGGCCGTCCTGACGGCGGTCGCGCCCGTACCAACGGGCGGCTACTCCCCAACGCGATCGGGAGAATACTAACTCACGTGGGGTCAAATGTCCAAGAATCCGTCCCCGGGCATGGGCGAGCCCCGGATCCGGGGTTCTGCTCACGGAATCTTGACGCGAAACTCACTTTCGGAAAGCACTTTCTCTTGACGCTTCATCCGGGATGGGCTATTCTGTGGTCGGACAGGTTGGAGGTTGGAAGAGGCCTCCGGCAGTTGACGCACTTTGAGAAAGCAGTTTCTTAAAGTGTCTTTCCCTCGGGGCGGTTCGGAGACTCGTTTCTCTGGACCGCTCTTTTTCATGCCCTCAACGAAGGCTCCCGGGTGGCAGGCGTTGTGGTATCCTCGCCGCAGGCCCGACCCGGGCCGCACCCGAAAGGTGGTTCGTCATGCTTCGCTGGGCTGTCATTTTCTTTATCATCGCGATCGTCGCCGCGGTCTTCGGATTCGGCAACATCGCGGCCGGCGCGACGGACATCGCCAAAATCCTCTTCTTCCTGTTCGTGCTGCTGTTCCTGGTCTCGCTGATCATGGGCCTCGTGAAGGGCAAGCCCATCAAGCTGTAGCTCCCCCGCGCGGTGTCTCACCGGGCCTCCCGGATCCACCGACGGGCCTCTTCCAGTTCGTCGAGATGGAACACCTCGATCTCCGCGTGGACGAACATGCGGATCGGGGCGACCATCCATTCGATCCACTTCTGGTCCGCCACCACGGCGACGTGCGAGAAGTGCTTCATGTGCGAGGGCCCCCACTTGAGGTCCTTCCACATGGCGGAAGCCTCCACGTGCCCGATCCGTTTGATGATCTCGATCATGCGGATCTTGCCGTGCGCGCGGATCATCGCGTCCATGCGGTCGACCAGCCGGTCGTAATCCGCACGGGTCAGCTCACCCTCGATCGTGAACTCGATGATGTTGGTGTCGGGGATCAGATGGAACTCAAGCATGGGCGGACTCCTTGCTGTTCCCAATCTACCGCGCCGGGCAAGGCGAACAAATCCGAATCCGCCGGCACGACGACCACCACCGATTCAGGGTCCCGGCATCCGGATGACAACGCTTCCGACCTTGTGACCCGCGTCCACCAGCGCGTGGGCAGCCGCGATCTCCGACAGCGGGAACACCCCCCCGATCACCGGACGGAATGCTCCCTGTTCGGCGAGATCCGCCAGGAAACGCAGGTCATCGGGCTTCTCGGTGGCGACGCCTCCGATGACCTTCGACCCCCGTCCGAACGCGGTGGTGACGGACCGCACGATCTCGTCGAGCCGCATGACGGCCGCGAGGTAGCGTCCGTCTTCGGCGAGCAGGTGGCGGACGGTCGCGAACGGGGCCGTGCCCACCGTGTCGAAGACGATATCGAACGGCTGGTCCGTGCGGAACTGCCCGAGCAGAGTGGCGGTGTAGTCGATCACGTCGTGAGCGCCGATCGAACGGACAAGTTCGGCGTTCTTCCCGCTGCACACGCCGGTGACGTGCGCACCGAAGTGGCGGGCCAGCTGGACCGCCGCCGTGCCGACCGCGCCGGACGCGCCGTTGATCAGCACCCGCCGGCCCGGCGCGATGCCGCCCTTGTCACGCAGGAAGTAAAGGGCGGTGAAGCCGCCGAAGGACAACGCGGCGGCCTCCTCGAACGAGAGACCCGCGGGCTTGCGGACGATCGGTCCGTCGGCCGGGAAGGCGACGAACTCGGCGTGTGAGCCGCCCTTCGCTCCGGTCGCCGCGATCACGGCGTCCCCCGGCTCAAAGGCCGTCACACCCCGCCCCACGGCCTCGACCACGCCGGAGAGTTCCGCCCCCCGCACCGGGTTCCGCGGGCGGAGCACTCCGAAGAAGGCGCGGGCGACAGGCACGAACAGCGGCGAGGGCAGTTCCATGGACCGCAGTCGCGCGTCACCGCTGGAGACCGTCGTGGCCCGCACCCGGATCAGCACCCCACCGGGGCCCGCCTGGGGATCGGCCAGCTCGCCGACAGAGACCACACCGGGGGGGCCGTACCGATGATGGAGTGCGGCCCGCATGCGTTCGGACTCCCTTCGTTCTCGGACTCGGCCGGCGAGAGCCCATCCCGCTGCGCTCCCCGCACGCCCGCGCAGAGGGCTGCGCGCGGACCGCGGCCTTCTCCAGTTTAGCCAGAGCACACCGGGGGCTGCGGGGCTCGCCCCAATCAACGGGGCCGCGGGCCCCGCGGCATTGCAGCCCGCCTTGATCGTTCGGACCTTGAAGCACGGAACGACATCGAACCCTGTTGCACACGAGGACGCCCACATGCGGATGAACGGACGAACCAAGGCAGTCGGTATCGGGATGATCGCGGCGGTCGCGGGCGTGGCCCAGGCGGGCGGGGCATCGGGCTCGGGCCTGGTGGTGCTCAACGCGTCCTCGAACGGCGCGTTGACCATGAACGGCAACGCGAGCATCGAGATCCCAACCAAGATCGTGTACGTCAACTCCTCCTCGCCCACCGCGGTGCAGACCGTCGGGAAGGCGGTCATCGACGCGCCGGCGCTCTACGTGGTCGGGAACGCGTCCTTCGGTGGCAACTCCGGGTGCACGGGATCCGTCATCACCGGCGCTCCGGGGATCTACGACCCGCTTATGCACGTGGTGATCCCGGGCAGCGACGGCATGGAGTCGCACGGCGCGGTGAACATCAAGCAGAGTTCCACGCCCGTCACGCTCACGCCCGGCTTCTATCCAGACGGCCTGAGGGTCACCGGAAACGCCAGCGTTGAACTCTCCCCGGGCGTGTACGTCATCGGCGGGGGCGGTCTCGCCATCACGTCCGGCGACGTGGTGGGCCAGGGTGTGTGCCTGATCATCGCGTCGGGATCGTGCGAGCTCGCGGGCGCCTCGTCGCTCACGCTCTCGCCCATCGACTCCGGCCCGCTGGCGAATATCGTCCTCGCCCAGCCGTCCTCCAACACGGCGGCGATGCGCCTCGTGGGCGGGAGCGAGTTCAACGTGACCGGCACCATCTACACCCCCAAGTCCACGCTCACGCTGGTCGGCAACAGCCAGATCGAGGGCACGGGGCCCCAGATGGGCGACCTGGTCATCGCGGACCGGGTGAGCCTCTCGGGCACCGCCAGCATCCGGATCGGGCGCGACCATCTCCCGCAGGTCTCGTTGCCCAGCATGCCCCTCTACGACTGACGCCGGGCGTGCCCCGGTCTGGTGACCGACCTCCCTTCTCGTGTGTGGATGGCCCCCGGCTCGCGCCGGGGGCCTCCTTTTTTGAGAGCGGCCAGCGCGACCGGCCTCCACCCGGGTATGCTGGCCGCGGCGCGGCACCCGCGCCGGGAGGATCGGCCAATGGCGCTGCGCGTGATCGGGGCGGGGTACGGGCGGACGGGCACGGCCTCGCTGAAACTGGCCCTGGAAAAACTCGGTCTCGGACCCTGCCACCACATGAGCGAGGTGCTGCCCAGCCCGGACCGAGTCGCCCTGTGGACCCGCATCGGCGAGGGGGCCGCCCGGGAAGACCCGTCGCTCTGGGACACCGCCTTCGACGGCTACGAGTCGACCGTGGACTGGCCCTCGTGCACGCACTGGCGCGAACTCATGGCCCACTATCCCGACGCGAAGGTCATCCTCTCACGCCGGGACCCCGGCAAGTGGTTCGAGTCGGTCAACGCCACGATCCTCAAGCCCGAGGTCAATGCCATGATGGCCCTCTCGCCCATGGGCCCGATGCTCAACGCCAACATCTGGCGCCTGTTCGACGGCCGCCTCGACGACCGCGCCCACATGATGGCGTGCTTCGAGAAGCACTGCGCCGAGGTCATCGCCGGCGTACCGGCCGATCGGCTGCTGGTGTTCGAGGCGAGCCAGGGCTGGGGGCCGCTGTGCGACTTCCTCGGCGTGCCGGTGCCCGACGCGCCCTACCCGCACGTCAACTCCAAGGAGGAGACCGCGCGGCTCATGGCCATGCTGGCAGACCAGGCCGCCAGCGGCGCGGCCTCGGCGACCCAGGGGTTCGCCGACGATATCTACAAGGGCGGCCGCGGAAACCCCTGAACGACCGCGATCAGGCGTCGGTCCGATCGCCTTCTTCCGCCGCGTTCTTCACGTCCCGGAGATCCTCGGCGATGCACTTGGTCAGGTGCTTGCTCATCGCGGAGAAGACCTTCATCATCACCTTGGCCATGAAGGTCTGCGGCGTGGCGTCGAAGGTCATGGTCATCCGAGTCTCTTCCGGCCCGACCTCCTCGAAGGTCAGCACGCTGACGTAGTGGCTGCCGTGGGAGTGGGCCTCGACCGTGTACGCCATCGGCGGGTTCCAGCCGGTGATGGTCATGTCCTCCGTGGCCTTCTTGCCGAACATGATCCGCGTCTCGCGCCACGCGAAACCCTTTCCCACCGGGCCGAGGTTGTTCTCCGCCGGCGGGGCATCTGCGAGCACCCGGATCGACTCGATGCCGCGAATCGTCTCCGCGGCGTAGGGGATGTCCGACGCGATGGCGAACACCCGGTCGCGGGGGGCGTGGATGGTCTCGGTGACGGAGATCGGCTTCATGCCCGCATGGTACCAGACCCGGATCAAACCGGGAACGGCGTCGATCAGAGCCGCAGGTGCCCGGACCGCTCCGGCTGATAGTCCATGCCCGCGACCCGCAGGCGGACCGGCCCGCGCCGGCCCTCGAACTCGAACGATTCGCCCACCCAGCGGGCCAGCAGCTCGCTGCCGAGCAGGTCGTGGATGGTGACCATGGTGGCCTCGTGCGCTTCGCAGGGACGCGTCGCCCCGTAGCGCAGGGCGTAGGTGTCCGACTCGCCGGTCTGCGTGTCGATCACCCGGACGATGGAGTTCATCGTGACCAGGTCGGGCGGCACGCTGACCGGGCGCACCGGGCGGGCGCTGTCCACCCGGTCGAGCAGGCGGCGCACGTGCGGGGCCGGGGCGGCCGATTCGCGGAAGGTTTCGCGGACGCGCTCTTTGTCCAGCGCGTTGACGAGTCGGGCGCGTTGCATGGCGCGTTCCTTTGACCAGCAATGACCGATTGGGACAGGGGCCCGCGTCGCTCCGGCACACGAGCACACCACCATATCCCGGCTTGCCGCGAAGGCCAACGAAGTCACACGCGGCAAGCTCTTTCCCGAATGGATCTCGTTCACGGGCGCGGCGGATACCCCGGGATGTTCCGGCCGAGCATGATGTCGCGACCGGCCTGCCACACGCCCCGGTCGTCCCGCGTCGGCACCGCCACGCCCGATCCGGCGCGGCCGGTCAGGGCCGCGCGCCGGGCCGGGGTCAGCAGCGGGTCGTCGTCGAAAAGCAGGTCGTCGATGTAATAGGTGCAGCGGCCCGGCTCGATGACGTGCATATGGACGTGCTGCGGCTCGTCGGTGCCGGGGTAGGACCCGGGGCGGACGGTGTGGAAGGTGTATCGCCCGAGCTCGTCGGTCCGCGCCCAGGCGCGCAGGCGGCCGTGGCGGGTGCGGTGGACCTCATCGCGCGGGTACAGGCCTTCGGCGTCGGTGTGGTAGACGTAGACGACGATCCCGGAAACCGCGCGGCCGCCGGCGTCGCGGACGGTGCCGCGGATGGTCAGCGCCTCGCCCGGCTCGGTGGCGGCCGCAACGCGGGTCTCCGGGCCCGGGGCGGCCGGCATGCCGACGAACACCGTGTCGCACCCCTCGCAGGGCAGGCCCACCACGGGGACCGGCTCGACCGGCCGGTTGCCGGATGGGCCACCGGTGGATGGGCCCGGCTCGCCGGCGCGGCCACAGGCGAGCAGGAACAGGGCGGCGAGCGGCGCGAGTCGCGGGGCCATGCGGGTGGAACCCGCCGGACGGGCATCGGGTTGCGGGAACCCGCCTGCGGGCGGGGTTCGATCTTGGTACGCTGACGCCCTCTGTTCCGGGGGGCGTTCCAGCCCGGATCGGGCTTCGAAAGGACACGCGATGAATCGGATTGTGCGGATGACGGCGGCGGTCGTATTGGCCGGAGGCATGGGCGTTTCGCTGGTCGGCTGCTCGACGACGGGCCAACGGGCATCGGACGCCGCCATCGGGCACGCGGCCCACGCGTCCTACGTCAACGCGATCGCCACCGGGGACGTCGACGCGATGCTGGCCGTCATGACCGACGACGTGGTCTTCATGGCCCCCGGCTTCGAGCGGCTCGTGGGCAAGGACGAGATCCGCCCCTGGCTGGCGGGCTACATCGAGGCCTACGACGCCCGGTGGGAGAAGGACGAACTCGAGTTCGTCGTCGCCGGCGACTGGGCGTTCGAGCAGTACGCCTACCGCTCCACCGTGACGCCCCGGGCCGGCGGCGACACCGCCCGCGACACGGGCAAGGGGCTGATCGTCTGGCGGCGCGGGTCCGACGGCGTGTGGCGGGTCGCCCGCGACGCGTGGAACTCCGACGCGGGGCACTGAGCCGGTGCCGCGGTATGTGAACTCGAAGGAGAACACGAAGCGGTTTCTGCAAGCGTTGGGCCGGCGGGCGGATGGGGACGCGGGATCGGCCAGGAAGGAGGCAGTTGATGCAATTTTCGAACAGAGTGGGTGAGGGCTGCTCGAACGTTGCTCGGCTGCACCCCGCGTTGCGATGTTTGATTCGGACATCCAAGGAGGACGCCCCGACGCGTTTGACCGCTCCGCGGGCACTCGGCGTGCTGCTGAGCGGGATGCTGACCCTGAACTGGATGGGAGGGTGCGCCTCCTCCCCGCCGGGGGCGCCCGCCCTTGGGTACTGGGATTTCAGCCCGTCGATGATCTTCCCGGCCGATCGCTCGTTGGATCGGCCCGAGGACGGGGTGGCCCTGGCGGACGGACGCCTGATCGTGGCCGACCGCGTACACGGGCTGCGTCTTGTCCATCGGGACGGGACGAGCGAGCCGTTCGGTGACATGCCCGCGGCCGGATACCCATCGGAGAGCTCCGGCTGGTCGAGGGCCGCGAACGGGGTCAGTCTCGAGCCGGGTGGCACGCATCTCATCGTGGCCGATATTCTGGAAGGCAGCATCTACCGGGTGGCGATCGACGGCGGTGCCGCAACGCGTGTGTATCGGCATCCCTATGGCATCAATACCGCCGTGCGCGACAGCCGGGGTTCGATCTGGTTCACACAGAGCACGACGAATACGCGCGAAGATGATGAGGCGCGGAACTTCGCAGCCGTTGATGTTCCGGTCCCGGACGGGTCGCTCTGGCGGCTCCCCTACCACGACGGCCGCTTCGCCGAGCGGGCGGAACTGATTCGCGACGGCCTGCGCTACGCGAACGGACTGGCGCTGGATGAGGAGCGAGGAACGCTCTATGTGGCCGAGCTCTCCAACGACCGGGTGCTCCACGCGGAACTCGATGTCGGCCGGGGCCGGATCGGCCCGCTGCGGACGCTCGTGGAGCTGGCGCTCCCCGACAACCTGGAGTTGGACGAGCACGGTCGCCTTTGGGTCGCGCTGCCAGCACGCAACGAGGTGGGCGTCATCGATCCCGCAACCGGGAGCTACCGTGCTGTATTCTCCGCCCAGACACCCGAGCAGGTGGAACTCTCCGAGGAGTTTGTGCGCCGTGGCGTGGCCGGGCAGCCGCGCATGGAGCTGTTCTCCCCGGCGATGTGGTCGGACCTGCCGGGGCCGATCACGGGCCTGATTCTCGCGAAGGACGCGGTGTACCTCACGACCATCGGGGATGGGATGGTCCGGCTCCCGCGGTGAGTTGATCGCCCGATGTCCTCCCCGTTCACGGAGGGCGTTGGGAGATCGACGCGAGTTTGACAAGCCGGGATGACCCACGCCCACGACCTCGCCAGAGGACGACGA
>TARA_R110000782_G_scaffold19140_3_pt1 | contig 18572 bp, 13 predicted proteins | sample TARA_R110000782 | Tara Oceans TARA_R110000782 (sample SAMEA4397859) | marine metagenome | biome: Polar Biome; feature: [SRF] surface water layer (ENVO:00010504); material: water (ENVO:00002006), including particulate matter (ENVO:01000060) such as... | depth 5 m | reverse complement strand
CCTCGCGCTGGCGGTCGGCCCGGCGCTGCCGCCCGGCGACCCCCACGCCGGCTACCACCCCATCGCCTCGTGGATGCACGCCATCGACCTCGCCGACGAGATCACCCTGACCCGCGCCGGCGACACCGAGTACGACATCGCCTGGCACGACGGCACACCCGTCGCCTGGGACCCCGCCGCCGACCTCGCCGTGCGTGCCCACCGCGCGGTCGAATCGCTGGCCGGGCGCCCGCTGCCGGTCCGCCTGCGCGTGCGCAAGTCCATCCCCGCCGGCGGCGGCCTGGGCGGGGGCTCGTCCGACGCGGGCACCACCATGCTCGCGTTGCGCGATCTTTTCGGCCTGGACCTCGACGACGCCGCGCTCGCCGCGGCCGCGCACCGGCTCGGAACCGACATCCCCTTCTTCATCGACCCGCCCGCCTGGCGCGCACAACTCCCGCCGCGCCCGGCGCTCGTCACCGGGCTCGGCGACCGCGCCGAACGCCTCGATCGCCGCGTCGGCGCCGTCACCCTCGTCTGCCCGCCCTTCGGCTGCCCGACCGGCGCCGTCTACCGCGCCTTCGACGAACGCCCGACACCGGCCTGCGACGAGGCCCGTGCGCGCCAGACCGCCCTGAACCCGCCGGACCCCGACGCCCCCTTCAACGACCTCGCAAACGCCGCCGAGCGGGCCGAGCCGCGCCTCGCGCGGCTCCGCGCCGCGCTGGCGACGGCCCTGGCCACGCCGGTCCACGTGTCCGGGTCGGGCAGCACCCTGTTCTGCTTCGCCCCGCCCGAGGCCGTCGCGCCGCACGCGCCGGACTGCCGCGTGATCGGCACGCGCCTGGTCTGAACGGCACGCCGAACCGGGAAATGTCCCGGTTGGTCCGCACTCACTTCGCCCGGAAGCGCGCCACGGACGCCCGGATCAGCGCCCGGCGGCGATACACTGTCGAGAGCACCCGCCCGCCCGAAGCTCCGACCGAGGATCCCCGATGCCCGAGCCCGCCCAAGACCAGACGGCCGCCATCGTCCCAGAGCGTCCGGGCTGCGGCCTGACCGCCGGCGTCGACCTCGGCGGGACCAACATCCAGGTCGGCATCATCGACCACGACGGCCAGGTGCTCGGACGCTCCAAACTCAAGACCGATCCCGAGTCCGGATTCGAGGGCGTGGTCGAACGCGTCATCAAGGGCATCCGCACCGCCTGCGAGGACGCGGAGATCCGCTTCGAGGACCTCGAGTGCATCGGCGTGGGCACCCCCGGCCCGGTCGACCCCGGCACCGGCGTGGTGCTCGAGGCCGTCAACCTCCGCTGGGACAACGCCCCGCTCCGCAGCGTGCTCACCAAGAAGACCAAGCTGGACGTGTGCGTGGACAACGACGTCAACGCCGCCATCTACGGCGAGTGGAAGCACGGCGCCGGCCGACGCGCCTCCGACCTGATGGGCGTGTGGGTCGGCACCGGCGTGGGCGGCGGGCTGATCCTCCGCGGGCAGCCCTTCTCCGGCCACTTCCACACCGCCGGCGAGATCGGCCACATGATCCTGGTCCCCGGCGCCGCGCCCGGGTCGCGCTCGCTCGAGCACAACTGCTCGCGCACGGCCGTGGCCGAGCGCATCGCCCAGCTCATCCGCGCCAACCGCAAGAGCAGCCTCGCGGGCGCGTTCGGCAAGGGCGGGCGCATCAAGAGCAAGACCCTCGCCGAGGCCTACCACTCGGGCGATCAACTCGTCTGCGAGGTCATCAACGACTCCGCCGACCGCCTCGGCATGGCCGTGGGGTCCATCGCGACGCTGCTCAGCCTCGAACGCATCATCGTCGGCGGCGGGCTGACCGAGGCCCTGGGCGCCCCGTACGTCGAACGCATCCGCGCCGCGACCATCCGCGAGGCCTTCCCGAAGGCCGTCAAGAAGATCGAGGTCATCGAGAGCGCGCTCGGCGACGACGCCGGCATCATCGGCGCCGGCCTGCTCGCTCTGCACCACCACGGCGTGTGAAGCGGAACGACCGTCCCCGGGAATCGTCAGCGCAACCGAACCATCACTCGCTCACCACGCTCCGGCCGCGTGCGCCGAGCGCAGGCGGGGCCGCGACACGCTCGCTCGCGAGGCAAGAACGCCCGCGGCCTTCGGGGCCGCGGGCGTTCCGTGCGTTTCTGTTCCTTTCTGTGCTCCCGACGGTCGTCCAGTGAGGGGTGACGACCCCCTTCCCTTCGGATCCGGTGCGCGCGGCTGTCCCAAAGCCGTTTGCCCCCCACACACCGCGTTGACCCGGCACGGGGTCGCAGTAGTTCCCGTGCCGATTTCCAGAATACCTTTGATCCCTGTATCGGATCAACACTTTTCGCGCTGATCGGGCACACCCCGTTCGTGGGGCTCGGCCGATTCCCCCGCGTTGATGACCGGAACGCGACCGCGCAAGGCCGCCCGCGCTCGCACGCGCCCGGACGGGTCGCCGCGAACCGCGTGCGTTTCTCCGCTCACGGCTCGCACAGGCACGACGAACTCGGGCGGACCGTCGCGTCCGCCAGGGCCGTCTCGAGCCGCGCCCCCACCGCCGCCGCCTCATCGGTCTTGCCCTGCGCCTCCAGCGCCAGACGCAGCCCGGTCAGCGACCACATGTTCTCGCGGTTGCGGGCCAGATCCTCCCGGTAGACCGCCTCGCATTCGGCGTAGCGCCCGTCCGCCATCATCAGAGCGCCCAGGGCGTGCCGCACGGGCAGCATCCAGCCCGGCGGCTCGTCGTACACGAGCTTGTCCTCGGCCGCGATCCCCGCGCGGAGTTTGGCGAACGCCTCCTCACGCCTGCCCTCGCGGTACAGCAGCTCGCCCTCGATCATCGCGCGGGCGATGGGCAGCACGTCGGTCACCCGGTTCTGCATCACGTACCACTCCTCCGGCACCAGCGCGGCGCGGCGCTCGAACTCGGCCATCTCCGCGCGCGCCTGCTCGGTCCGCCCCAGCGCCGAGCACGCGATCGAACGGGCGTACGAACGCACCGCGCGGGACATCGCCCGCCACTCCGGGTAATCCGGCTCCCGGAGGACCTCCTCCCAGCGTCCGAAGCGGATCAGCACGTGGAAGTTCGTGGGCATCACGCCCTCGATCAGCCCCGCGAAGTCGCGCAGCGGGGCCTCGGGCATGTCCGCCTCCAGATCCCGGGCGGCCCGCAGCGCGGTCTCCTCGTCGCCCGACATCATCGTCGCGAACGCCAGGAAGTGCAGGTTGTGCGCGTAGTACGCCGCGTACAAGCCGGGCTCGGGTGCCTGCTCGAAATACGCGCGGTCGATGGCCACCGCGTCCACGTTCGAGCCCGCGGCGTCGCCGTACCGCCCCACCCGGATGTAGATGTGCGACGGCATGTGCACGAGATGGCCCGAGCCCGGCACGAGCGACACCAGCCGGTCGGCCGCGGGCACCGCGCGGTCCGGATCGGCCGACGCCTCGACCGCGTGGATGTAGAAGTGGTTCAGGCCGGGGTGCTCGGGGCTGCGTTCCAGGCCCCGCTCGATGACCGAGACCACCTCAAGAATCCGCCCCTTCGGCTCGCCGTCGTGGGTCCAGTAGTCCCACGGCTGCAGGTTCATCAGCGACTCGGCGTACAGCGCCGCGACGTCGCCGTCGTCCGGGTACCGCTCGTGGACCTCTCGCATCGCGTCGGCGTAGGCGCGGTCCAGGCCCGAACGGTCCTCGGGAGGCGGCCACGCGTAGCGGGCCGACAGCGCCCCGATCAACGCGCGCTCGGTCGGCGACGCCCGCTCGATGTTGGCCATCGCCCGCCGCGTCGCGTCCCACGCGTCGCGCGAGCGTTGCTCGCCCATCTGCGGGTCGTTGATGTTGATCCCGTTGCAGTACGCCACCCCCCACCACGGCATCGCCGCCCCGGGATCCAACGCGGCCGCCCGGCGGAACGAACGGATGGCCTCGTCGTGGTTGAACCCGAAGGTCAGCTGCAGCCCCTGATCGAAGTACCGCTGCGCCTCGGCGGAGTCGGTGCTGATCACCCGGCTGTGGTTCCCCATGCCGTCGTAGAGCCGCGCGCCCCCGTCGCGACCGGCGCCGTCGGACTGGCATCCCCCGACCGCGCCGAGCGCCGTCGTAAGACCGATGAGAAGCATGAATCGCGTGCGCATGTGTGCTGCCCCCTTTTGGTGCCGTGGTCGGGGCGGTCCACGCGCCCCGCTTGAAAGTAGCACACGCCCGCGCGTTTCCCGGAAAAATACCCAAATCAGCCCCACGATTTCCCTGACCACTCACCCGAACGGGCGGTGTCCGCCCGCCACCCACAGAAAAACCCGCGTCGGACGCGGGTCGGGTCATGACCGAGATGAGTCAACAAGGCGGGGGTGCCGCCGCCGGATCAATCCTCGTCGAGATCGCTGAGCAGTTCATCGATCGCGGCCTCGAGCTTCTCGGGGGTCTCGTAGGATCCCTGCTCGATCTCCGCACGGATCCGGTTGACCAGCTCCATGCGGACCGGGCCGCCGTTCTTCAGTTCGACCAGGTACTGCACGTTGGAGGAAAACTCGACGCGATCCTCCCCGCGGTCCCGACCGGGGACGCGGCTGGATTCGGATGAACCCGACCGCGCCGGTGAACCGGGGCCCACCCGCCCCGTACGGTTCACCGAGTTGTTCGAGAGCGGTGAAAGTTCTGACATCAAACCAGCCTCCTCATCTGTGTGTCTCTTGTGCCCACCACATTGACACACACTACATATTGGACGTTCGACCGTTCGTATTCCCTGTCTCCCGGTTCTATCGACGCGCGATTTGACCGGCCTGCAAACTTCGCACTTTTCCCCCCGCGCGACGGAAATCATTGACTCACAACAGCTTAACAGGAATAACTCTTGGATGGACCCGCGAAAAAAATGAGGAGGCTCACTCAAGTGCCCGGATTTGCCCGTCCCAACGGCGTTTTTCGTTTGTTCGGGTGTGGTGCGGTTCCTGCGCCCGCCCGATCCGCCCTGCTGACCGTGGCCTTTTCTACCTTGTTGTGGGGGTGTGCAGGAAACCAACGCGCCGACGACGAGGCCGCCCGAGCGCCGTTCGTGCGCGACGCCCCCGCCATCTTCGACCCGGGTGAAGCGCCCGCCGATCCCGACGGCGTCGTCGAGCCGACCTGGTGGTCCGTTCTCGTCGCCGCCGTCCCCTCCGGACGCATGGACGACGCCCGGCGCATGCTCGACACCATCCACGGCACCGGCCTGACCGAGGCCTACATCGCCCTGCGCGACAAACGCCCGGTCATCGCCTTCGGGCGATACCAGGACCCCGCCGACCCGGACGCCCAGGCGGGGCTCCAGCGGGTGCGCCGCACCTCGGTCGGCGACGTCAGCCCGTTCGGGGCCGCCATGCTCATGCCCCCCGTGGTGGCCAACACCGGTTCGGCCGCCGACGACGCCAACCTCCGCACGGTCCGCCAGCGCTTCAGCAAGTCCGACGCCGCGTACACCCTGCAGATCGGCGTGTACGGGCGGGGCGACCTCGGCAAGCCCACCCCCGAAGAGCTCCGCATCTTCCGCAACGAAGCCGAGAAGGCCGTCCGCCAGCTCCGCGCCCAGGGCGAGCAGGCGTTTTACTACCACGGTCCCAACATGTCGATGGTGACCGTGGGCGTCCTCTCCGAGGAGGACCACGACGGCAGCACCCAGCCGCCCGTCGAGTCGTTCCGCCTGCGCGAACTCCGGCGCAAGTACCCCAACAACCTGCTCAACGGCCAGGGCATCATGGACACCATCCGAACCGAGACCGGCCCCGTCAAACGGCTCCAGGCCAGCCGCCTCGTCGCGATCCCCGACAAATGAAGGCCAAATCGGCCCTCACGGGCCCGCCGGGTCGGCCATGCCCTGGATCCAGATCGGCTCGATGCTGGTCACCACCCACGGCGCGTCCATCGTGTCCTTCTGCCAGTCCACCGCCCACCAGCTCGCCGGCGGCAGCGTGTCGGCGTCGAGCGAGAGCCGGATCTGCGTCCGCGCCACCCGCGGCCCGCGCAGGTCCACCCGCACTTCCCGCACGTCGTGACCGGTGATGCGCCCCGCCGCCCGGTCGGCCAGCGGCAGGATGTTCTCGCGCCCCTCCGCGCCGGCGAACCGCGTCCGCACGCGGGCGTCGGGGTGCAGCAGCAGCGTCAGCGCCGGACGATCGGCCGCCACCGCCGCGTCCACCAACGCCCGGGCCGACCGGCGCAGCGACTCCCGCGGCGTCTCGACGAGCTGGCCGATCCCCAGGATCACCCCGCCGACCAGACACAACCCGGCGGCCACCGGGAACGCCATCCGCGCCCGGCCCGTCCGGGAGAGGATCAGGAACGCCACGACCGCCAGGCCCAGGGCCAGCGCCGCCCCCGGGATCCCGCTGCCCGTCACCCACCGCTCGATCAGCGGCGCGGGCGCCACCGAGGGGATCGGCGGCTCGAAGATCTGGGCGGGGACGACGAATCGGGCCAGCAGGTTCATGCCCGATGGTTCGCAGCCTCGCCGCGCCGGGTCGCAGCCGAACCCGCCCAATCTGCAGGATTCACGCCGGAAGCTCCGATCCTTTGTTTCAGCCTCCCACGGACGCGCCGATGGTGCGCGCCCCGTCGGGCGGGACGGAGACCCGGCATGGACGCCCCCGCGCACAACCCGTTCGACCTCAGCGGCATCGAGGGCTTCGACGAGGCCGCCCCCGCGACGCACCCGGATCCGGGCATGCCCGCCGACCCAACCGTGCTCGAACGAAACCTCGTCGCCCTGTGCGCCCGCAACCGGGGACTCGCCGAGCGTCTCCGCCACGCCCAGCCACACCCGGCCTCGGGGGAGGCCCTGGTCTTCGAGCCCGGTGCCGACGGCCTGCTCAGCGCCACGCTCGGCGGACGCCGGCTCTCCAGCGCCCGGCGCGGACGCGAAGAAGCCCGGCGCCTGGCCGAGGGCGTCGACCCCTCGGAGGTCGCCTCCGCGTGCGTCATCGGCTTCGGGCTCGGCCACCACGTCCGCGCGCTGCACGAGCGCATGGGCACCAAGTCCTGCGTCATCTGCCTCGAAACGGACCTGGGCCTGCTCCGCGCCGTGCTCGAACGCGTGGACCACAGCGCCTGGCTGGCCCTGGGCCGCTGCGTGATCGCCACCGACCCCGAAGACGCCGCCGGCCTGACCCGCCAACTCAAGGGCCTCGACGGGCTGCTGGCCATCGGCGTCAAGATCGTCGAGCACCCGGCCAGCAAGGCCCGCCTGGCCGAGGCGGGCACCGCGTTCGGTCGGACCGTCAGCGAGGTGGTCCGCTGCACCCGCACGCACGTGGTCACCACGCTGGTGCACGCGCCCGTGACCCTGCGCAACATGCTGATGAACGCCGACCGCTACGCCACCAGCGCCGGCATCACCGCCCTCAAGGACGCGTGCAAAGGTTCGCCGGCGGTCACCGTCGCCGCCGGCCCGAGCCTGCAGAAGAACCTCGCCCTGCTCGCCGAGCCGGGCGTCCGCGACCGGGTCGTCATCATCGCCGCCCAGACCGTGCTCCGCCCGATGCTCGCCGCGGGCGTCAAGCCACACTTCGTCACCGCCCTGGACCACCACGAACTCAGCGGGCGCTTCTACGAGGGCCTCACGCCCGACGACGTCCGCGGCGTCCGCCTCGTCGTCGAGCCCAAGGCCAACCCCGCCATCCTCGAATCGTTCCCGGGCGAGATCCTCTGCACCGAGGAGCCCATCCTCGACGACCTCATCGGCCCCGACCTGGCACGCCCCATGGGCGCCATCAAGCCCGGATCGACCGTCGCCCACCTCAGCTACGCCCTGGCCCGCTACATCGGGTGCGACCCGGTGATCATGATCGGCCAGGACCTGGCCTTCACCGACCACCAGTACTACGCCGCGAACGCCGCCATCCACCGCGTGTGGCAGGGCGAGATCAACCCCGAGCGCACGCTCGAGATGCTCGAGTGGGAGCGCGTGGCGCGCATGCGCGCCAACCTCCGCCGCGTCCCGGACCACAAGGGCCGTCCGATCTACACCGACGAGCAGATGGCCACCTACCTCGCCCAGTTCGAGGCCGAGTTCCAGGCCGACACCCAGGCGGGGCTGGTGGTGATCGACGCCACCGAGGGCGGCGCCCGCAAGCGCCACGCCGCCGTGATGACCCTGGCCGACGCCCTGGCGGCCCACGCGAACAAGCCCCGCCCCCCGCTGCCGGACACCGTCTCCGACGCCCGCCCGATCGACGCCGTCCGCGAGCGCCTGCGCGCCCACCTCGCCCGCGTCCGCGCCCAGGCCGGCGAGATCGCCCGCCAGAGCGACCGGGCCGCCCGCAACCTCACGCAGGTCGTCGCCTGCGCCGCCGACGCCCGCCGCGCCGACCGGCTCATCCGCGAGGTGCACAAGTCACGCGACATCGTGCACGCCGCCCAGCCGGGCTTCCGGCTCGTCGAGTTCATCAACCAGACCGGCGTGCTCAACCGCTTCAAGGCCGACCGCATCATCGGGCTCAACGACGACGCCGACGCCGCCACGCAGCGCCGCCTGCTGGCCGAACGCGACGTCAAGAACGTCGGCTGGATCGGCGACGCCGCACGCGAGCTGGACCGGCGCGTCGGCGTGGCCGTCGCCGTGCTCGACGGCCAGCGCGCCAAGGCCACCCGCGAGGAGCCCGCGCCCGACCCGCGAGCGAACGCCGCCGGCCTGCGCAACCCCGAGCTGTTCGTCCTCTGCGACCCCGACTACGCCGGGCTGGGCATCCGGCGCGACCTGGCCGAGCCGGTCTGGCAGGGGCGCGACGCGCTGGCCCTGACCCTCGAGCGCGTCCTGCGGTGCCGCTCGGTGCGCACCGTCCGCCTGCTCACCCCCGAGCCCGAACGCACCGCCGCCCTCGTCGAGCGGGCCGGCTTCTCGGGCCGCGTCCGCATCGAACCCGTCGACCGCGCCCGATGGCGGGCCCGCACCGAGGCCGTGGGCGTCGCCCGCGCCGGGGCCGCGGACTGCTGGCGCGGCGGCGTCGGGCAGACCACCGTCTACGACGAGCAGCTCGACCCCATCATCCTCGCCTCCGTGATGGACGCGCACGGCGTGGACGCCTGCGCCGTCGTCGGCGCGGACTGGTCCCTGACCGATCCCGCGCTGATCGACGCCCTGGTCCAACGCCACGCCGACGCGCCCGAGCGCCACCAGCTGGCGTTCACCCAGAGCGTCCCCGGCCTGGGCGCGCTCGTCCTCGGCCGGGCCGCCGTCGAATCGCTCGAGACCCTTGCCAATCTCAACAGCCCCCTGGGCACCGTCGGAGGCCTGCTCGGCTACCTGCCGGTCAAACCCCAGGCCGACCCCATCGCCACCCCGCTCTGCCTCAAGGTCGACCCCTGCGTCCGCGACGCCGGCGTGCGGGCCGTGGCCGACTCGGCCCCCGGTCGCGCCCTGATCGCCGGCGCGATGGACCGCCTCGGCGAGCGCGCCGCCGATTCCTCCGCCGTCCAGAGCGCCCGCGCCCTCGCCGGCGTGCGACCCTTCCGCTCGCCCCGCACCCTCGTGCTCGAACTCTGCCCCGGCCGGCTCGTCAGCGGCCCGTTCAACCGCGCCGGCCCCATCCCCGGCGAACGCGCCCCGCTCTCGATCGCCCACGCCCGCGAACTGATCCAGGAGCACACGCGCCACCGGGAGGACGCCGTCGTCGTCCTCGACGGGCCCGGCGACCCGCTGATGCACCCAGACGCGCTCGACGTCGTCCGCCTCGCCGACGAGTGCGGCGCCGCCTGCGTGCACCTGCGCACCGACCTGCTCCGAGAAGGGCTCACCGCCGAGGCGATCATCGACAGCGGCCTCGGCGTGCTCTCGGTGGACCTGCTCGCCGACACCCCCGCCACCTACTCCCGTCTGACCGGCACCGACCGCCACACCAGCGTCGCCCGGCGCATGGGCGCCATCGCCGACGCGCGGGCCCTCGCCGCCGGCCTGCCCGCCCAGTGGATCGTGCCGCGTATCCTCAAGTGCGACGCGACGCTCGAGGAGATCGAGCCGTTCTACGACCGCTGGATCATGACCCTCGGCGCCGCGGTCATCGACCCCCTGCCCGCGTGGTCGGCCGACCCGATCATCCCGCTGCCCGTGCCCGCCGCCCGCCTGACGCAGCTCTCCCGCGAGGTCGTCCGCGTCCGCTGCGACGGCGCGGTGTGCGACGACACCTGGCGGGCCGTCGCCGGCGTCAACGCCATCACCTCGGGCCTGTCCGAGGCCGTGCGGGCCGTCCGTGAGCGCACCGCCGGGCGGGACCGCGTCCGCGAAGGGGCCGGGGCCGCCGCGTGACCGCCACCGCCATCATCCTCGCCCGCGCCGGATCCAAGGGCCTGCCGGGCAAGAACGTCGCGCCCGTCGCCGGCATCCCGTGCGTGATCTGGACCATCGAGCACGCGCTCGCGTCGGAGACCGTCTCCCGCGTCGTGGTCTCCTCCGACGACCACGCCGTGCTCGCGATCGCGCAGATCTGGGGCGTCGAAACCGTCGAACGCCCGCCCGAACTCGCCCACGACACCGCCCGCATCGACGACGCCGCCCGCGACGCCTTCGCCGCCATCGGTGAGCCCGAAGGGCCCGTCGTGATCCTCTACGCCAACGTGCCCGTCCGGCCGGACGACCTGACCGACCGCGCCGTCCGGCGGCTGCTCGAAACCCGCTGCGACAGCGTGCAGAGCTACGCCGGCGTCGGCAAGTATCACCCCTGGTGGACGGCCCGCGTGGACGACACCACCGGCCAGGTCCGCCCGTGGGAAGGCGACGTGCTCAACCACAATGTGTTCCGGCGCCAGGACCTGCCGCCGGCACTCGTCCCCGACGGCGGCGTGATCGCCTGCACGCCCCAAGCCCTGATGCTCCGCCTGAACGCCCCCGAAGGCCCCCACGCCTTCTTCGGCCTCGACCGCCGCGGGGTGATCACGGCGGAGGGCGAGGTCGTGGACATCGACTCCCCGGCCGACCGAATGGTGGCCGAGGCGGCGCTGGCGGAAAAGCGAAATCAACGGGGACGAACCGCAGAGCACGCTGAGGGCGCAGAGAGACGCAGAGGGGCTGATCGCAGCACGGAACTTGTTCCGGAAGGTCTGCACGCGGATCTGACGCACGCCATCATCGGCTGTGCCATGCGGGTTCACACCGCCATGGGCCCCGGACTGCTCGAGTCCGTGTACGAACTCTGCCTGCTGGACGAACTCCGGCGGACCGGCATGGCCGCCGAGCGACAGGTGGGAATGGATGTTGCCTACGCCGACAGGACCATCGCCGCAGGGTTCCGCGCCGACCTGCTCGTCGAGAACCGCGTGATCGTCGAGATCAAAGCGGTCGAGCGGCTGACCAGCGTGCACGAAGCACAACTGCTGACCTATCTCCGATTATCTTCAAGGCCGGTCGGACTGCTGATGAACTTCAACGCTGTGCGGCTCAAGGACGGGATTAAGCGGCTCGTCCTGAACCCCAACGCCTCCTCTCTGCTTCCCTCTGCGCCCTCAGCGTGCTCTGCGGTTCGTCCGAAAGATCCCGCACCATGAACATCGGCACCCGCCCAATCGGCCCCGACCACCCCCCCTACGTCATCGCCGAGATCGGCGTCAACCACGACGGCCAGGTGGCCCGCGCCCTCGAACTGACCGACGCGGCCGCCGACGCCGGGGCCGACGCCGTCAAGCTCCAGTACTTCGAGACCGACCGCCTGATGAGCAAGGCCGCCAAACTGGCCGCCTACCAGAAGACCGCCGGCGAGACCGACCCGATCTCCATGCTCCGCCGCCTGGAACTGACCCTGGACGAGATGGCGCAAGTGGTCGAACGCGCCCACGCCCGCGGCATCCACGCGATCGTGACGGTGTTCAGCACGGAGCTGGTAGAACCCGCGGAGACACTGGCGTGGGACGCGTACAAGACGGCCAGCCCCGACATCGTCAACCGCCCGCTGCTCGAAGCCCTTGCGGCCACCGACAAGCCGATGATCGTCAGCACCGGGGCCAGCACGCTCGACGAGGTGGTGCGGGCGGTGGGCTGGCTGGACTCGGCACGCGATCGGCTGGCCTTGCTGCAATGCGTAAGTTCGTACCCGGCGCCGGACGCGGAACTGGGCGGGATCTCGGCGATCCGCAACGCCACCGCGCTGCCCGTCGGCTACAGCGATCACACGGAACGCGTGCAGACGGGCGCAGACGCCGTGCGCGCCGGGGCGGTGCTGCTCGAGCGGCACGTCACCTACGACCGCAACGCGCCCGGGCCGGACCATGCGGCGTCGCTCGAGCCGGCGGCCTTTTCCGAATACGCCCGCGCCGCACGGTGCATTGATCGCAAGGCAGCGGTCGGATCGAAGCGTGTGCTCGACTGCGAACACGACGTCCGCACCGTCTCCCGCCAGTCCGTCGTCAGCGTCGGCCCGATCGCGCCCGGCACCACCATCATCCGCGAGCACCTGACCATCAAGCGCCCGGGCACCGGCATCCTGGCGTACCGGCTGGACGAGGTGATCGGGCGCGTGGCGGCCCGGGAAATCGAGGGCGACGTGCCGATCGTGGACGACGATCTGCGCCCGGCCTGAGGTACACTGGCCGCATGGAACCGAAGCAACCCTCATTCCTCCGCCAGCTGCTCGGCTCCGCCGCCTCCGGTTTCGCCCACGGCCTGGCCATCATCCTCGGCTGCGGCCTCGTCGGCGCGATCATCGGCGCCGTCGCCGGCTTCTTCTGGCTCGGCGCGGTCGGGGCGGCCATCGGCGCCCTCGCCGGGGCCGTGGTGGTCGGAGGCGGCGCGATCATGTTCGCCGGCCTCGGCACGGACTGAGCCCGATGGCCCAGCACCCCGGATTTTCTGCCGCACCCCGCTCCCACGAGGGGCGTGGAACAGCCTATTCTGTAATTACAGACATTTGAGGATGTATTTGGCCGACCACCCGGATCGGGTCGGGCCGGGTGCGCCGCTCGCCTCAATCGCCGGGGAGACCCATGGACGTCGAGATACTCAGCCGCCTGCAGTTCGCCGGAACGATCATGTTCCACTACATCTTCCCGCCGCTGACCATCGGGCTCGGCCTGATCATGGTCATCATCGAAGGCATCTGGCTCAAGACCAAGGACGCGTCCTGGAACCACGCGGCCCGGTTCTGGACCCGGATCTTCGCCCTCAACTTCGCGCTGGGCGTGTCCACCGGCATCGTCATGGAGTTCGAGTTCGGCACCAACTGGGCGGCCTACAGCCGCTTCGTCGGCGACGTCTTCGGCTCCGCCCTGGCCGCCGAGGGCATCTTCGCGTTCTTCTTAGAGTCCGGCTTCCTGGCCGTGCTCGTCTTCGGCTGGGACCGCGTGGGCCCGAAGATGCACTTCTTCAGCGCGTTGATGGTCTTCCTCGGCTCGTGCTTCAGCGCCGTCTGGATCGTCGTGGCCAACTCCTGGCAGCAGACGCCCGCGGGCTACCACATCGTCGAGACCAGCGTCAACGGCATCCCGGGCCTCCGCGCCGAGATCACCGACTTCTGGGCCATGGTCTTCAATCCATCCAGCGTCGACCGCCTGACCCACACGCTCGTGGGCGCCATGATCCTCGGCGGCCTGTTCGTCTGCTCGGTCAGCGCGTACTACCTCATCCGCAACCGACACGAACTCTTCGCCAGACGCTGCTTCACCATCGGCGTGATCGTCGCCTGCGTGTTCAGCATCCTCGCGCTCGTCACCGGCCACGACCAGGCCGAGCAGGTCGCGCAGACCCAGCCCGCCAAGCTCGCAGCCTACGAGGGCCACTTCGAGACCGGCCCGGGCGACCTCTACCTCTTCGGCTGGCCCGACGCCGAGGCCGGCGTGGTCAGGTACGGCCTGGCCATCCCCGGCGGCATGAGCTTCCTGCTCCACCAGGACTTCGACGCCCCGGTCACCGGCCTGAACGACATCCCGCCCGACGAACGCCCGCGCGTCTGGCTGCCCTTCCAGATGTACCACCTGATGATCGGCCTGGGCATGTTCTTCATCGTGCTGACCGTGTGCACGCTGCCGCTGCTCAGAGGCGGGCGCGTGTTCCGCATGAAGTGGCTGCTGTGGGTCTACGTCTTCACCGTGCTCGGCGGCTTTGTGGCCAATCAGGCCGGATGGATCGCCGCCGAGACCGGGCGTCAGCCGTGGATCGTCTACCCGTCCGTCCAGGACGGCGTGGCCATGCCCGGCCTGCGCACCAGCGAGGGCCTGAGCGAGTCCGTCCGGGCCGAGCAGGTGGCCTGGTCGATCGTCATGTTCGCCCTGATCTACGCCATGCTCTTCGCCATCTGGGTCTTCGTGCTCAACCGCAAGATCCAGCACGGTCCCGACGAGGGCGCGTCCCTGCCACCCGGTGAGGGCGATCCGGAGAACAAGGGCGGGTTCGCCCGGGCCGCCGCGGCGCTGGCCGGCGAGAACCGCTCGCTCATGGACGCCGACCGCGACGCAGGGAGGGCCAACTGATGCTCGACCACGACACACTCTCGTTCATCTGGTTCGGGCTGCTCGGCGTGCTGCTGATCGGCTACACCGTGCTCGACGGCTTCGACCTGGGCGTGGGCATCCTCCACCCATTCGCCAGGACCGACGAGCACCGGCGGCTGATGATGAACTCCATCGGCCCGCTCTGGGACGGCAACGAGGTCTGGCTGGTCACCTTCGGCGGCGCGCTCTTCGCCGCGTTCCCCAACGCATACGCCACCGTCTTCAGCGGGTTCTACGTCGCGTTCATGCTGCTGCTCTTCGCACTGATCTTCCGGGCCGTCAGCCTCGAGTTCCGCTCCAAGGTCGAGAGCCCGGCGTGGAGGAGGGTCTGGGACTTCGGCTTCTTCGGCTCGAGCTTCCTGGCCGCGCTGCTCTTCGGCGTCGCGGGCGGCAACCTCATGCTCGGCCTGCCCATGGAGCAGGACCTGACCGTCCGACAGTCGGTGTTCGAGCAGCTCTCGCTCTACCCCTTGAGCGTCGGACTCCTGACCGTCCTGCTCTTCGCCATGCACGGGGCGATCTTCCTGTACCTCAAGACCGAGGGCGAGCTGCAGCAGCGGGTCTCCCGCTGGATCTGGCGGGCCTTCGCGCTGTTCGTGGTCGCCTACATCGGCGTGTCGGTCTTCACGATCTTCCAGGTGCCCCGCGCCACCGAGACCTTCCGCGACCACCCGTGGCTGTGGATCGTGCCGGCCCTGAACGTCCTGGCCGTGGCCAACATCCCCCGCGCCATGCACAAGAAGATGCCCGTCTACGCCTTCTTCAGCTCGTGCGCGACCATCGCGGCCCTGGCGTTCCTCTTCGCGGTGGCCATCTTCCCCAACCTCGTCCCGTCCACGATCGACGACGCCTGGAACCTGACCCTCTACAACGCCCGCTCGAGCGAGAAGACGCTCAGGGTCATGCTGCTGATCGCCGTGATCGGCATGCCCTGCGTCATCGCGTACACCACGGTCATCTACTGGGTCTTCCGGGGCAAGGTGCGCCTGGACCACTCGAGCTACTGACGCCGCGTCACGGCCGCGGCCAGTCCTTGAACGCGTCGTTGGGCGAGCCCGTCTCCGGGAGGATCACGATCTCGCTCTGGTGCGGCGACAGGTGCTGCACGAACAGGTGCGTGTGATCGGGCGAGATCGTCCAGAACATCGTGGGGGGCGCGGAGCGGTCGAAGACGTCGCGCAGCCCCGGCACCGAGCGGTCGGGCAACCGGTCGAAGGCGACGGACAGTTTCTCGATCGGCTCCGGGGACGTGTTCACAACGACCAGCAGGTGCTCGCCCTCGGTCCGCCGGGTGAACGCCAGCACGCGCGGGTCGCTGGTCCGCAGCGTCGTGACGCCGCCGTGGCGCAGGGCCGGGTGCCTTTGGCGCACCCTGATCAGGCGTTGGTAGTGGGAGAGCAGCGAGGACGGATCGCCCAACTGGGCGCGGACGTTCACTTTTGCGGCGTCGGGCTGGGTGGCCCGCCACGGCTCGGCGGAAGAGAACCCGTCGCCCGTCGCGTCCCACTGCAGGGGCGTACGGATGTTGGGGTCCGGCTTGGCGCCCGTTTGGCCGATCTCCTCACCAAAGTAGATGAAGGGGACGCCGGGCAGCGTCAGGAGAAGCGTCGCGGCGGCCTTGGCCTTGCCGAGCCGCTCGTCGGGGGCGCCCTTGAGCTGGGACATCACACGCGCCTGGTCGTGGTTGGTCAGGAACGTCGCGACCGGGGCCTCGTAGGCTTCCGCGACCGCCCGGATCCCGTCGGCGAGGGGGGCCGCATCGCCCGTGTTGACCGCGTCGACGATGTGCTGTGCCAGATCAAACTCGAACGCGGTGTCGACCGCGCCGGGTATGTAGCGTGCAACCTGGTCGGTCGCAGACCAGACTTCACCCACGGTGAAGAAGTCGGGCTTGAGCGACTTGCAGTAAGCGTTGAAATCCTCAAGCCAGTCGATGGTGGCCTGCGTGTTCTCCTGGACGGGGCCGTCCTCGATCAGGTGCTTGATGGCGTCGAGGCGGAAGCCATCAACGCCCATGTCCTCGATCCAGAAGCGGGCGATCTCCTTGAGTTCCCGGGTCAGGTCGGCGTTGGACACGTTTAGATCGGGCATGCCGCGGTAGAAGCAGCCGTAGTAGAACGGGCCGGAGCCGTCGCGGGTGGTCGGATGCCAGACCTGCTGGTTCCACGGGCCGCGGTAGCCCGGGTCGGTGTCGGACCAGATGTACCAGTCCCGCTTTGGGGAGTTCGGGTCGGCGATGGCCTCGCGGAACCACGGGTGCTGGCTGGACGAGTGGTTGAGCACCAGGTCCACGATGACGCGGACGCCGCGTTCGTGGCAGGCGTCGGTGAAGGCCCGAAAGTCCGCGGCCGTGCCGTACTCGCTGTCCACCGCCTTGTAATCGACCACGTCGTAGCCGTGGTACGAAGGCGACTCGGCGATGGGCATCAGCCACAGGGCGTTGACGCCCAGGTCGGTGGAGGTGGCCGGATCGCCGTCGTTGAGGTAGTCCAGCCGGGCCGTGAGGCCCGGGAAGTCGCCCACGCCGTCGTTGGCGAGCGGGCCCTCGGCCGAGTCGGCAAAGGAACGCACGAAGACCTCGTAGAACACGGCGTCGTGCCACCAGGGATGGCCAACGACCTCGGCGGCGGGCTGGGTCAAGACGACGCAGGCGGCGAACAGGCTGATCGACATGCGTGCATGATGGACGCGCGCCGGCCTCCAAACAAGCCCGAATCCGCCGCTGTGACCCGGTTGTTTCCGGCAACAGCCCCCAAGCCGCGGTCACGGCCAGCCCGCACCTGCCCGTGCGGACGGTGAATCCTGCATGAGGGACAATTCAGTGGCGTTCCGCCCGCTTTCCGTGTTGAATCCAGCCAGGAAGGGAGGGAGCGGTGAAGCCGGACCAACCCGGAGCGATCGCGGCGTTGATGGGCACCGTCTTGCTGGCGGGCTGCGATCGGCTGCCGCGCGACCCGAACGGCACCCTCCGCCGGGTCGAGGGCGGCACGCTGGTCGTGGGCACGACATCGCGGGCGTCGTTGGATCCGGTCGAGATCGGGCTCGTGGAGGCGTTGGGAGAAGACCTCTCAACGCGACTGCGGTGGATCGAAGCGCCCGCGGGCGATCTGATGCGGGCGGTCGAGGACGGCCGGGTCGATGTGGTGATCGGCGGCATCGCGGAGTCGGACCCGTGGTCGTCGCGTGTCGCGTTCAGCCGGCCGTATGAACAGAAGACGGACGCCCGCGGCCGTGCGCTGCGCATGGTGCTCGGCGTGCGTCACGGAGAGAACGCGTTCCTGCTCCGCATCGATCGGTTCATCGGGCGCTCGCGGGCCGGGGGCCCGGGATGATCCGCGAGCCCTTCAACTTTGCCCCCGCGCAGCAGCGTGCCCTGTCGCGTGCCCGCACGCTCGAATGGGCCACGCTGATCAGCCTGGGCGGCGTCGCGGTGCTGATGTACTTCGTGCTGGGCAACTCGCAGGCGATGAAGACCGCCTGGCTCGAGGACCTGATCAGCCTCGTGCCGCCGATCGTGTTCCTCGTGTGTTCCAGGGTGCAGCAGCGTCGACCCACGCGGCGATTCCCCTTCGGCATGCTGCGCGTGATGAACGTGGCGTTCGTCGTGGCGTCGGCGTCGCTGGTCGCGTTGGGCGGGTTCATGCTCTTTGAGGCGGCGCACGCCCTCGCGCTTCGAGAGCACCCCACGATCGGCGGCGTCGAGGTGTTCGGGCGGACGGTGTGGCTCGGATGGCTGATGATGGGAACGTTGGCGATCAGCACGGTTCCGCCCGTCGTCCTCGGACGGCTCAAGCTCAAGGCGGCCGAAGAACTGCACGAGAAAACGCTGCACGCCGACGCGGCCATGAACAAGGCGGACTGGACCACCGCCCTGGCCGGCATGGTCGGCGTCTTCGGGATCGGCATGGGCTGGTGGTGGGCGGACGCCGCGGCGGCCGGGTTCATCTCGTTCGAGATCCTGCGTGACGGCTGGAACCACCTGCGACGCAGCCTCGCCGACGCGTGCGACCAGCGGGCCACCCGCGTCGGCTCGGACGAGCCCGACCCGGTGGCGGACCGCATCCGCGCCGCCGTGGGCCGGATGGACGCGGTGCGCGAGGTCGAAGTCCGGTTGTGCTCCGAGGGCGTGGCGCTCAGCGGGGACGTGTT
>TARA_R110000782_G_scaffold219829_2_pt1 | contig 18579 bp, 19 predicted proteins | sample TARA_R110000782 | Tara Oceans TARA_R110000782 (sample SAMEA4397859) | marine metagenome | biome: Polar Biome; feature: [SRF] surface water layer (ENVO:00010504); material: water (ENVO:00002006), including particulate matter (ENVO:01000060) such as... | depth 5 m | reverse complement strand
CTTGTGGCATTAAAAGCCAACACAGTACCTTTGCGAGTATTAAGATTAGGAAGGCTAAGAGCCGCACTAGCATCTGAGTCAGCAAGACCCATTGTTCTGCTAATCTTTGTCTCAAGCTCTTGCTCAATAGCAGTAATTCTATCAAGCTCAGTGTTCAGTGAAGATACGTTAAACGGTCCAGACGTTGGAAAGTCTGTAGTTCTTGATACCGCAATGTCTCTAAATATTGTATAAGTTACTGTATTAGCGTAATTATTTCCTAAAGTTACATTACCCCCAGAAAACCCATCATCTACAGCAGTTCCGTTTACAGCAAATGTTCCATTGCCAGTACCTCTTGTAAGAACTGTATCAACACCAGCCGCTGTTGTAGCAATAACATTTATGTTATCTAATTCAAAGAATGGGAAATCAATCGTCAACTGCGTTGTGTCAGCAGTTACGGCCTGTGTGTACTGGACTCTAGCGTCATTGTCTGCAATTGATATAGTAGCCATATTTTACCTATCCTTCATTTGGTGTAGGTTGTCTATTCACATTACTGGTTATAGAGCTTGTCAAAAAACGGGTCTGCCGCTGGGTGATTTCTAAAAGGCGTAAGGAATCCAAGGGTGTTTAGAGTTCCTTGGTCTGCTTTTCCTGTTAAAACATCGTTCATTACACTTGTAAAGTTACTTACTGTGCTTGCCGCTGGACCAGCAACAGCCGCCGCTTTTGCACCTAGAGGCATAGGATACTTTCTTTGGTCAGTAAGCATTGCCCTTGTTCCATAATGATTGTTACTCAATTTCTCTACAACATTGTCTAAATCAAAGAACATGCCAGTAACTCCTGACCTTTCTACAGCGTTGATAAGCTTTTCATTAAAGCTCTCTTTCCTATCCATGCCGTACTGAGCTCTTTTTATTTCATTTACCATTGCGCCTAGACCAACCATTAACAATGCACCTTGCCAGAAAGATGCGTCTTTTTCTTGCAGTCCTGATGTTAAAACTCTAATTGTTGCTGACTGACCGTAAGACTTAAACTGAGTTAAAAGGGAACCAAACTCCGTTGATGTCCACAAAGCCCTGTCTCCTGCACCGGGCGTTACAATAATACGGTCTACTTGTTGACCTAGTGCAACTCTAAAAGTAACTCTTGCGTCTACATTGTCCCAAAGCTCTGTATTAGGCATCCACTCGCCATCTACTTGCTCACCATTCTTTTTGATTAACTCCTGCATCTTTCCATGCATTTGCTCGTCAATTCCGTTTTTTAAGAATTTGTTCTTACTAGATTTGGAAAGTGTATTCCAAGGCTTCATAATATGCTCAGTCATTCTTAGTGTAGTTACACCACCAGCAAACTCTTTCATTAGCTGGTTATACATATTCAACCCATTAAGAAGGAACATAACTCCTGTGCTTTGATTTAAGGCCTGTTCTACAACAGTTCTGTTACCAAACAAATCACCTACGTTACTAAACGCACTAGCTCTTAAACCAAGTAATGCATCAGCGGCAACACCAGCTTGTAACATTTCTCTCTTTTTAAGTCCTTTAAGTGCTTTTGAATTATTTCTAAACCCATTCTTTAATCCTTTTTCGTATGTTGTTTTAAAACCCTCAACCATAGCTGTTCTTGCTAAGTCAGGAATTGATGAAACGGTAGCACCTCCCATTCCAACAAGAACATTAAAAGACTTCATGGCCCTTACAAAACGACTAGACATAGCATGTGGGTCTTTAGACGCACCGTAAGTACCACGAACCCTATCTCTTAAACCTCTTATGTCTTTAAGGTCTGATAAAAGCTCCTTTTCCATCTTGGCTTTCTCAATGGGGTCGGTAGTTTCGTCTATCAGTCTACGCCACTCAGTTGTTATCTCACCTATTTGATGAGCCATATCAACACTACCAAAAGCTCTTTGGAACTCAATGTCAGTCCCCATTGTCTTGGTGTGATGTCTTAGCAGAACCTCGTAGTCGTTTTCTAAAAAGTCTTCTATAAGGTGGTCTGGTATGTCAATTTCCCTAGATTTTGAAGAACCCGCTGTCATCACCTCTTCAAGATTGTCTATGCCCTCATCGACAGCCATGTAGGGTTTTGACCTTGTTACCGAATCAAACACATTGTCTACATACTTCTTTAGTGCATCACCAGAAAGACCAAGCTCACTTCTTGCATAGTTGCCAATAACTTTTCTAAACTTAGGAATGTTAGCCATAATCTTGTCAACACGGTAAAGCCTTGGTGCATATGACTTAGCGTTGTTTAAGAACACACCTTCAGCCCTAGTTCTCTCTAGCCTTTTCCTTAGAATATCAATCCTAGACTGGGGCATTCCAGATGCTATAGCCGCCTTTAACTGCTTTCTAATCTGTGTCTCAAACAACTTTGAAGTAACAGCTTCATCTGCAATAAAGTTAAATTGTTTTCTAGCGGCAGATGCTGATTTATTTACAGCATCAGAAGCGGCATCAGTAACAGTGTCCACATCACCATTTCTTAACGCTTTACCAACACGAATTTTGAAATCTATTTCTGTAAGGTAATTAAGTGGTCTTGATATTTTATCTTTAACCGCAAGGCCAAACATTTGGAAAGAACGACCAATATCTCCCTCTCTTGCAACCACACCCCTATAAGCCAAATAAGCTTTATCGCCTTCTTGAAGTGCCTGAACAAGTGGCCCAATGTACTTAGCAGTAAACTTTCTTTCAACAGACTGAGTTGTTGCAACTTCATCGTCTACTTTCTTTTGCATCATACCGCCTAAGTCAACAATCTCAGACACTATGCCACGAACCAACGGGTTCTTGCTTAACAGACCCCTAGTAACTGGATTCCACCTTACCTTTTCAAGTCCAATTCCTGTTTCTTTTAAAGCATCCTGCTCAATAGTATCGTAAGCTTGCTTTCTAAGTATCTCTGGATTAACAGAAGCACCTGCTGACCTATAAAAACCACCGTCACCGTAAAGCTCTTCAGCCTTCTTCTCTCTTGCCGCAGTTCTAGCAATCTGACTATTAGCCATTCTTGCACCAAGAAGACTATTTACAGAACCACCAACAACAACACCAATAGCTGTAGCTTTTAAAGCGTCAACTGCATCTCTTGTTTCTCTTGCCTCAGATACAATGCCTTGCTCAAGACCAACTGTCCCACCTGTAAATGCAGCACCAGTGCCAAATCTTTTTAAACGACTAGCTTGCTTCATATATTTTAAAGGAGCTACAGGAGTTAATGTAGAAGGACTAACTAAAGCCGCCCCAAGTTCAACTCCAAAAGAATCCGAAGATGACAATACCTCCATATCGGCTCTTTCTTGATTAAGATTTTCTAATCTTCTGGCGGTTTCTACTGAACTTCTGCTGTCAGAAAAACGCCACATGCTATCTTTGTTATTTTTTAACTGAGGGTCACTTGCAAAATCATACTCAGGGTCATCATCAACAGCATGCATCATGTCTGTAATAACATCCCTAGCCGCAAGAATAGGATTGTACTGCCTAAAAGCAGACTCCCATACCTGACTGCCTTCCATAAATAACATAGGAGCCGCTAATCCAAACTGGTCTCCCTTAATAAACTCAGAAACATGACCATTAAACTGAATGTCTTTTTCTACAAGTTCATTAATTACGTCTGTTTTGCTTCTGCTTTTAGGAACGTCTTTCCAAAAGTAATCAACAGGCTCATTAGCCCTTTTCATGCTTTTGATATAATAGCTATCTTCTGCCGTTTCTACTTCTACTGGCTCAGTACCAAAAGAAGGAACTTGCTGTGGAGAAAGCTCTTCTGCAAAAACACTTTGCTCAAAAGTGTCTATTTCTTCTGTTTGTATAAACGGTTCAGCAGTAGGCTCTGTACCTAAACCACCTTCTTCCCCAATTTCAGATGTGTCTATACGGTCAGCAACTATAGTCTGACCAGTAGCAATCTCTGCTTCAGTGCCAACTTTTTTGCTTTCAACAATCTTTTCTTGAGCTTGCTCTACAAGTTGCTGGTTTGTTAATTCAGATTTTTTTTTTGACCCAGCCTCAAAGAAGTCTGCTTCAAGGTTTCTTCTTGAGCCATAGGAGTCCTTAAAATCTCTAAGGTTTTTTATAGCACCGTCCCAATCATCAGACGTTACCTGTCTCCAAAAGTTAGGTGCTTTAGTTGCCAAGTCCCCGTATTGGAAAGCAACTGATGCAATAACAGTAGCTTTGTTCTTTGGTAAATCAGAAAAATCTTGACCTGTTTTTTCTTTCCATTTTTGAGAAAGTTTTGATGTTGCTTCTGATTTAGAAAACTCATTAATAATATTTGCTTGGTCATCTGAAACTTTTAGATTACCTGCTATCTCTTGGGCTTCAGCTCCCTTATAGCCAAGATAGGGCGTTAAAAGGTCAATAATGTCTTGAGGAAGACCAGATAGGTCACTCAAACCCCTTGCACCAAGGTCAAACCCACTAGCAATAGTAACACCTGATTGAGAACCTTCAGCGTCAGGAACCACACCAGTAAGGCTGTTTCCTTCTAGTTTTTTAATAAAGTCCCAATCAATATTACTCATAATATTTTTCCAGTTCACTTACAAATTCAGTTTCAGTAAAGTCACCACGAAGGAATGCTCTTAGTAACTTAACATCACCAACATCATATTTTTCATCTACTGATGAATCATAGAATGGATTAACAAAATCATTAACAGCTTGCATTATTTCTAACATGCCAGTCCATCCTTCCGGCTCTGTAGTACCTGCAATATTTGCATTGTTCTCTAAGTCATTAAGAATATTATCTGCCTGACTTCTTATAAGAGCCTGACTAGCAACTCCCCCTACCATAGGAAGACCTTCCATAAAACTTATAACGCTTGAGTTCTTTGCACGTTGCTTTGCCGCTATCATTGCACCGTTTGCAGGACTTGATGAGAAGTCAAATTTGTAGTGAGGCATGATAGTTGTAATATTGTATTCATTGTCTGGGTCTCTAACAATCACACGGTATGTTTGAGCTTTGCCCCTAACAGAGTTAGCTTCTAAACTAATAATACCATCACCTTCTATAAGCTCTCTAACTTTAGGGTCTAATTGACCACCAATTAAAGCCTTGCTTCTAATGTCACTAAAAACAACATCACTTATAGTGCCAGGATACTGATAGTCACCAATGCTTACACTAGCATCTTTATACCAAGAAGCTGTAGTCCAGTAAGGCTCTCCTTCTGAATCAACACTAACACCAACCATAGCATCACCCAAGTCCATGGTAAGAGCATGCTGTATAGCTGTCTGCATACCTTTGTCTGTTAATGGATAATTCTTTGTTGCAAATTGGTTCATAACAGATGCTTCAACAGCCCTTAATAAACGCTCATCTCCTATAAATGCATCTTCTATATCACCAGTTACAACTTTAGAGTCAGGTATATTTGTTCTAAGCTTATCCATCATACTCAACACTTCTGCATTATCAGTGTCGTAAAAAGGTACAATGTTGTTTATTATATGTTCAAAAAACCCTGACCCAGCAGTTGCTTCGTGAAAATTCTGCTTAATAGCATTAGTAAGACTTCCGTACTGAGCATCAATATTTCTTGTAAATCTGTCAGCGTTGTCTGACTCTTTGATTGTTTGAGTTGCGTGGTACTTTTTAAAGCCCTGCATTTTAGCTAATTCATACTCAGTTACATCTACGCCTTGTTTTGTCAAAAACCTCTTAGCGGTTAGATTAGGCATAGCAAAATCAGTAGTACCAGCCTCTGTAGTTCCTCTTAAAATACTGTCAAATATAGTGTTGTATAAGCCAATTTTAAGTTCAAATGCTTCTGGATTCTCAGCATCATCACCTAAACCTGTCAAAGCTTCTGCAATAGAAGGGTGAAGAGCTTTATATCCAATAGTAAAATCAAGAGCTTTCTTTATGTTTTGACCAGCTAAATTAGGGTCTGAATGAGTGAGAGTTCTACCCTGTTCATCTTCCACTAAAGCAATAGCCTTTACTTCAGCAACAATAGCGGCATCAGCCTTTTGATTGGTAGATGTACCATTTCTAAGTCTGTTGACTGCTTGAAGAACTTTTGTTTGCTTATTGTCATGTATCTTCTTTTTAGCACCATAAGATGCTATAGACTTCTGCCAAGCTTGTGGTGTTTGCTGTCCTTTTCCTTCATCAGTTCCAACAAGCCCCTGCTCCATTAACATTGGAGTCATATCTTTAAGGTCATTAACGGTAAGAGAGTAACCAGAAGACTCACCCATTTTTGAGTTAATGTCTGCCCAAGCAAGACTTGTTTTTGCCTTTATTTCTCTTTTCGCAATTTTATTAACTTCTGACTGATACTGAGTTATTTGAAGAGCAGTTAAATTACCAGCATCAATCATAGCTTGGATTCTTATTGAATCATCGGCTTGTCTTTGAGGGTTTCCCTCTTCATTCTTTATTGAAATCATATGGGTATTAAAAAGCTCTGTATTCATAGAAGATTCAGTAGCTAGACGTTGTTTCTTCGTACTTCTTTCTAACGACTGAAGAGACTGTAGTTGAGTTACAAGAATCCTTTTTGAATTATCATCTATTGGAAGAGCAATAATTTCTGAAATATTTTTTATATTTCCCATACTAATATTTAAAGAAGCAGTTCCAGCGACAGCTGAGTTTTCTTTTGTTTCTGCTTGAATTTCAGCAACATTAATATTACGCAAACTATTAAGGTGAGCAGTCATTCCCTTAGAAATACTATCTACATCAAAGTCTGTAGTATTTGCTAAACTTTTTTCGATGTCTTTTATAGCAGATAAAGAAGCCGCATAATCCCTATCAGAGTTAATGTAAACTCTTTCAATATGACCAATCAATGATTGCTCTTGAATAACTTGATTTCCAGCTCTATCGATTGCATCAATCTGAGCTTCTGTATAACCAATACTTTCTAACGCTTGGTAAGAGCCTTCAATATCGTTTCTTAGTTCTTCTTCCATCTTTAGCTGGCCTTCAAGACCATTGCCAGACTCAAGTGGGCCATTAGCGGCAAGAACACTAAGCCTTTGGAAGACATCTGTAATATGAGTTGTGTTTACTAACTCAGTATTTTTATCAACAGCAATCTTTTGATTTGCAGCCGCTTGGTTCTCAGCCGTAACAAAACGAGAAACAATATCAGGCATTACATACGATTTTACATCGTCATCAATACCTAATCCCTCTATATATCCTTCTAAAGACCCACGAATTTTATCAGGGTCGCTTGGGTCTTCCAGAAGAAGATTAGCAACAAAAGATTTGGTGTCTTGTGAAACTGATGCTGTATATGTTTTTATTGCAGATTGACGATAAGCGGCTCTTAGGCTTGCTTTTTCACCAGTTCCAAAAACCTGTTGCTCAATAGCTGTTCCTGTATTTAGGTTTGTAATAGGAACAAGGTTATTGTCCTTGTCATAAGTAGCACCAGCAGTACGTCCTTCAGCTTCAGCAGTAAGGATAAGCTTATTAAGCTTTTGTTTACGCATGTCTGCGCCAATGCTGTGACCAACTTTAGCAACCTCTTGCCATGTAGATGCGGCCTTAGAAAAACCACTCAGATTAGGCATACCTGTGGGCTGAACAAAAACACTTCTACCGCCTGTTTTTTTAAATGCCATTTTTCTTTCCTACATTTCAGAAATAGTATAACCAGCTTTTGCCGCACCAGCCAAACCACCAAGAGTAGCCGCTTTACCAGCCGCTTTAGAACCAGCCGCACTTAACTCATATTTACGTCTATTAGACATACCCATAAGGCGTATAGATGAGATGTCTGCCGCCGCCATATCTTTCTCTTCTCTAAGCAAAGCACTTGTTGAAGCAGATGTACCAATAGCCACACCTTGTGCAGACATAGATGTGCCTAATGATGCAATCTGCATCCTAAGCTTTCTGTTTCTTTCAGTTTCTTGCTGACCAGCTTGAATTTTAGCCATTGTTGATTGCTCTTGGTAAGCATCGGCTTCCATCTCATGAACAGCTTTTTGCTGTCTTGCCGCTAAAAGTCCAACTGCGGCAGAGGCTATTTGCATTTCAACGCCCATTATACTTCTACCTCTAACAATATGCCGTTTATCGTAAGTGGTAACGGCTGATCTTGCGTTATTGTCACTGTACCCTCAGATGACCATCCAAGCAAATACACTTCTTTTCTGGATGTAACTGCAACTGGCTCAAGAGAGAAGTCATCAGTTACACGCCTAATTAAAAGTGTCGTACCTCTGGTCTTAACATTGAGTGCTTCGTTAAGGTCTAGCACTGCTCTTACAATACGTCTTTTTTGCCCAACAGATATACCATCTGGCAACTGAAACTCAGGGGGCAATGTAGTTAGCTCTGGTGTAAAGTCTAATCCAATTTCTACTGAACTAACTGCTTCAGTTAATGTAAGCTGACCTGACCCGTTTGTTGTATAAGTTCCCATAGAGTAGTTACCTGACTTAACAACAACTTCAGTATTAGGAAGATGTGCTATAGTCCAAGTTTTAGTAGGGCTTCCATTAGTGTACTTAGCGGCACAATCAACATGATACTCATTGTCCATAAGCTCTAATGTTTTAATTGTAGAGCTATTAACAGTTCTCTCAACAATCGAATAAAGCCTTCTGTTTACAACAACAGCATTTTTAAAGTTTCCTTGAGTAGAATACTCACCCCAACCCTGTAACTGCTCTTTACGAATAGACATAAATACAGGCATCTTGCCTTCTGCATTTACAAGATAAAGATAAGCTTCAACTTGGTCAGATGCTTCACGTTGAGAAACAATCTGCGTTGGAGTACCAATTAAATGAGAAGACAATAAGGTTAATGCATCAGAGTTATATGCTTGGCTTAAATCAGAGAAGACAAACTCTCTCACAGCACCTTTTGACTTTGTAAGAAACACTAATGCACCGTCAAACTCCACAGGTACAACATCACCACTACCGTAAGAGGTTTGCTTCTTAACGGCGATTGTAGAGGGCGTGAGTGGCCTGTTCTCGGTTGTAGGTACAAACAGCTCTTGTTCAGAGGTAAAGATTGATAGGTGCCTAAAAGAAGCCAGAGACCTAATCTCTGAAACTTGATTTTCAGCAATTTGTATTTGAATAGATTCGTTATCTAAGCCAGTACCTACGTCAAAGTTAAAAAACTCACCTGCCTTTGACATAAACAAATGGTTCGGTAAATCTCTTGAACCACCAAATATTAATCTCTGGTCATGGAATACAACACTGCGAGCATATCCGTGCCTTGTTGAAAATACTTGCTCAGACCAAGTTGTTCTAGCATCACCATTATGAGGAGCTGTATCAAACTTTCCTGTAATAGTGGTCGAAGTAAGATAAGCAATTACTTCTATATGATGAATAGCACCATTAGCATCAATAAATTCTATTTCCTCACCAACCCAATCAGAGCTAAATATAGCCGCACTTGCAGTTATTGTTTGGTTGTTTGTAGTTGTACTGGCTGGATTGAGAGTTACATTAGGTGCCGCAAACTTATAATAAGGCTGATGAATAAATCCATCTGAGCTATCAAAAGCATATGCGGCTCTTGTAAAAGTATCTGCCGCAGTTCTTGTTATTTTTTGCATAGGAAGGTCTGGATGAACAACAATCATAGTATCACCAGACTGAGCAACACGTAGACTCCCAATCATAGCTGTAGTCCAAGGACATGACGTTATAGTAGATGCTATAGCTGTTGGAGAACTGGTATCTACAAACTGTACTTTCTGATGAGAGAATATAGCTATGTAAGCTTCATTTTCATCATATACATAAGGCTCTGTTTGATAGGGTAAATTAGCAAGCGTCTGTAAATAACGAAGACCACCCCTTCTTCTAATTCCGCCTTGAGATAAAACACGGAAGTTTCTTAGCTTCTTAGTTCCATTCTTATAAGCATTAGAATCAATACGAGATGATAAAAGTGGGGATAACTCCCCAGCAGTAAAGTTTGTGTAGAACGAACGAAGCAGTGCCATTCATTATGTGCCTTCTATTTCTTGGAAGATGCCTGAACCTAATCTAGCTCTGTGGTATCTGCTTAAACGAAGTCCTTGTGTAGTGACTTGCTGTGAGTCTCTAGCTTTAGCTTTTCTAAACTGCTGTTCTGCAAGCTGTGTATAAGAGTTGGCTACATCGCCTTTTCTTGTAACAGACAAAGCCAAAACAGATGCCAAGCGGAATATAACCCACATAGTAAATGTAGGAGGCCAATACTGAGTCTCTGGTCTAAATACATAGTTTAAAACAACAACATCATCTACTTGAGCGTTTATATAAACATAGCGTTCATAAATATCATACCTTTGAGGAGCATCTGAAATAGTAACAGTTATTACCTGCATTACCTCTGGATTTGTTGGAAGAGCATAAGCCGCATCCCATCTATCAACAGGAACATCAGCAAGACGAGATAATGTTTTCTGTCCTGTTGCAAAGTTCCAGTTATGCTGACCAAGGCAGTCTGCTACAACATCCTCAAATATTGTGTTAGCTACAAGAGCTTCATCAGTATTGTCTGTAAATGAAGTTAAAGGCTCTAGTCCAATCATGACCATAGCCTTTTGTGCAACCTCAATATCCGTTGATGGAGTTGTTGGCATTAGAAACCTCTTTTTTAATAACCTTTAGTTTTTTTATTGCCAGCTTTTTTAATAGGTTTTTTAGCCATTACTTTACACCTTTTCCTATTGTGACACCCTTACCAAAAGTTACTGTGTATCCTTTAGATACTTTCTCTTTCGTCTTAGGGGTAGAAGGGGCGGAACTAACCGCCGCCTTCTTAGTAGGTTGTTTAGCCATTAACGTGAGTCAGTAGCCATGCTGACAACATCGCCGGTATCGACTACGCCGCCAGAGTTGCTGAGAACAGTTACCATACCAAAACCGTTTGAGGTCTTAGCGAAGATAACATCTCCAACATTCATTTCATTTGATGCGCCGTTAAAGTAACCAGCGGCATCAATTTGGTTGTTGGTATCATCCGCAGTAACGTAGTGCCAAATGTGGAACCCGTTGCCTGAGTAGTTTACCAAAGTCAGGTTTGCTGTAACTAAAGCCATTATTTGGTCTCCTTATTTCTTGAGGATGAGTTCATAGCATGCTGTCGCATCGATGAGTGTTGCGTTCATTTGCATCTTATTAAGAACAAAATACGCATCTTTATCGTTGTGATACTGCATGTTTGACGAAACGTCAGTGCCGATAGCATGACCAACTGAGCTTGAATGCCATGCAAAACACTTACGGTTTGCATCACTGTTCACTGATTCCAATCCTGCGAATGGGAACCATGTAAAGCCAAGCCAGTTTTTGGCTGTGATTGAGTTAGCAAAAGGCAGTTGCTCTGTACCAATGTACTCTGCACGAGAGAACTCGTCCAAGTCCATTAGCTGAGACCACTGTTCCCAACCAACAACACAATAACGCTCTCCATCATCTGGAACATCTGCGTTACCAAAAGCTTCCATTAGGCTAAATGCCCAAGCAAGTGTGATACCGTTAGTTGTCTCAGGAAGAGTTGAGCCAGTTGCGTCCATTGCGGCAATAATCAGGTCATCTGTTTTGCGACCCAATGCATAAGCACCAGACTGTTGTGCAACCATCATCTCATCGTGATTGATGCGAAGTTGGTCCAAATCGTCAATCCATTCGCCTGCGAAGTAATCTTCTAAGACGACTGATACATTTGTATGCTCAAGATTCATCGGGGCAACATTACCATGACGAGCCTTAGTTGTAGCAAAACCTTTACCGATTTTCTGGAACGTAGTCTTATTCTTCACACCGTTAGCTGTGCGAATAGTACCACGAAGCTTTGAGCCTTGACGCTGGTAAGCCATGTGGACGCCAGATTCAAACTCCTCGATAAAGGAGGTAGAAATTGTAGGTGTAGCCATAACACCGTCTCCTATATTAAGTTAAAGTTAATATTCGTTCTGTCTGGTTATCCGTCCACTTGGGGTCGTTTCCGATTATCCTTTGTTTTTGGGCCTTCTAGTACAAACACATTTTCACAGAAAAACGCAATGGAAAATTCACATTACCCATTACGCCGTGAATATTGCGCAAACCCTTGCCGTACTTTAGCAATGAATGCTCTGTCTTTTTCTTTCCAGTATTTAGGGTCATTCTGCATACTGCGTAAGTCATCAATGCTAAGTTGTTCTTGAAACTCTGAGTCAGATGTCATGTTAAACTGAGGCTGACCATTAAGTTCCATTACCTCTTCAAACAGTTGAACCATATCAGATGAAGCTGGAACACTAGCAAATACACTATAAGCAGTTTCGCTTAAATTGTTGCTTGCCCATCCATCAACTCTCTCAAGTCGCTTGTCTGCATATTCTCCTAGTTTCTCAGACTCAACATTCCAATTAGGACCACGTTGAGCATCAATCTGTGCATACTCACCAATTAAGCCATTAAACTCTTCTTGAGATAATCCATAGCCATGTGCTGTACTACGGAACCAATCAACCATAGGGTCATCGTCTGATATAGTTAATTCTAAACCATCCGGTGATTCTATTGATAGTTCGTAATCTGCTGGACTAATTGGAGCGTTGCCTTGAGCTTCTTCATTAAGCTCACCAACAATCTGGTTACGCAAATCTTCTTTGCGTGAATAAAAAGCTCTTTCAAGTTCACCATAGCTATTCGCTAATTCTTCTGGTCTATCGAACTTCTCTGGAAGCCAATCAGGTCTTTCTTGAGTAGTTTCCAAAGGTTGCTCCAACTCTCCAGACGGAACCTCATTGGTAGCTACTTGTTCTTCTGCTTGCATTTCTTCTGACATTAACAATCCCACTTCCTTAGTGCTTTGTTGATACGGCTGTTAGGGTCATTAGCCGTTTTTTTGGATGTAAGCTTCTTTTTCATACCCATCATCCGCTTACAAAAACTTCTACGTCTAGCCGCTGCTTTTGGAGACCTCTTTGCTTGTTTACGAGAAACAGGAGGCTTTAGCTTGCCTTTTTTGTAGGAAGCTCTGCCTTTAGCATTTAAGCCACCTTCTGGATTCTTGCCTTCTTTTCTTGTCCAAGCTTCGCTCATTACGTCCTCGCATATGTAGGTTTCTTACCACCACCACTAGGGTTAGTCTTGCGCTTATTTGCTGTAGCTGTCTTCTTTTCAGACTTGCTCATAGAAGATGCTTTAGATGAAGGAACGCATTTAGGATATTTGCGACCATCACCCATCTTGCGACCGCAAGGAGGATGTTTGCCATTTTTTGTTGTGGATATATCAACCCACTTTTCGCTAAACCATTTGTCTAAGCTCATTAGAACGGTAAATCCCCTTCTCTTTTTGATTTATGAAACTGCCTTATGATTCTTGTTTTCCCAGCATTAGAGCCTTCTTTATAATCCTGAGAACTTAAACCTTTAGATTTTAAAAAAATAGAAAAGTTTTCCCAATCCAAATCACTTGCTATATTTTTAGCTTTACCCATAGTCTTGTTTAATTTTGGAACTTGCTTCATGAAGAATACTTACCTCCCATTTTCTTGTACTGCTGAACTAATTGACCTGATGCATAAGCACTAGGCCACTTCTTTACTCTTGCCTTAACGATAGCTCTGGCTTTGGCATATAGCTTTGGATTGGATGGTTTACTAGACATTATTTACCATCTTTTTTCATAGCAAATTTATGTGATTCAGAAAATGTACTACCATTCATCATTTTCTTTGTCATAGTAGCCATATGCTTTTTGGTATGATGAACAGAGTGTTTTTCCATTGTTGCTTTTTGTTTTTTACTAAGCTCTTTAATCATTTTGTTTCCTTCCTAGTTCGTTTCTCTTTTTAATAACAGCAACTAACCATCTAGCACCTTCTGCATGGGCTAGAGTCTCGATTCCAGTGCCCGCAGGGTGTATACTATTCGTTGTAATCGACTCCAAATATTGTAGGAAATCTTTTCCAATCCCACCGCCAAATAAACCATTGGCCTTACTATTAAGGTCTTTATCAACTTCCTTGGGGTACATTCTGCCATCAATCGACGCATTAATCTTTTCCTTCATAATTCTTCCCTATTGTCCTTGTTGACCTTGCAATAACTGCTGAATCATCTGAACATTACCTTGAACCTGTTCCTGAGTAGCAAGAAGCTCTTCTGCTATACCAAACTTCCTAGCAAGGAACTGAACAACCTTTTCTTGTTCATACAAAGCAGGAGTTATTTCGGGCCCGAAAGTAGATGCAACGGTTTGTTGGAATCTAACAAAGTCAGAAACGTCCTGTTGGTCTTGCGCTCTGAGCAGGGGAGAAACTGGCACAATTCGCAGTTCACGACCATCTACCTTCGGGATGTCAAGAAGACCTTGCTTCGTATAGATATAGATAATTCTCTCAACTAAAGGCTGAAGAAATTCTTTCTGCATACGTCCTGCAACAGCACCCATGTCTCTTGCAACATCAGCTAGTCTTTCTGATACTTCAGTCGCAGATAGTGGTGTTCTTGCATTAGGTCTTGAATCAAGTTCATCAATAAACAGTGCCTTGGAGATATTTCTACGCATATCGTCAAGAACAAGCTGTCCTACATCAAAACGTCCAGCGTTTTGCAGTGTATCAATAGTAGACCCAGGACTTCTAGGTATAAATGTTCCGGGCTGTATAGTTATGTTATCAGGATTAAACACACCATCATCATCATAAACGTATGAACCAGCAATCGCCATCTCAGCATTTTCAAGAATAAGCTGTACTGTAAGATTTACAGTCTTAATAGCTGGCATTGCCTGTAATACAGGACCACGACCCCATACTTCAAACCCAGATTTAGACCAACGTGTGGTAATCCAAGGAATAGAACCACGACCTGTCATGACTTCTTTAAGAAGAATTTCATTGTCAGTCTCAGAGATTAGGTAATATGTGTACTCATCTTTAAATCTATTGTTCTCGTCATAAAGAGTTGCTTCTACAATCTTCATTTTGCGAGTTGGGTTTTTCTTCTGCTCTTGCAACATCTTGCCGGTGTACTTCGCTTTAGGATAACGATGCTTCACCTCAGTGATGTCCATGTTGTTATTCCATCTGAACCAGTCAGATACACCATCCATACGCCCAGCAGTTAGAGCTAGGTTTGTTGGCGGCACAGCAGTGAAGTGCAAATCACCTTGGAACCTGCCTTCTTCGACCAGCATATTCATTGTGCCTATGCCTAAGTCTTGTAAGCCTTCGTGCAATTCAGAATTAAAATTAGAGTTACGCAATCCCTCGTGAATCATGTCTGTAATTTTATCGAGTTCTTTTTGTAAGTCCTTAGTCATCATCTCTTTAGGGAAATCCGGACCAGCGGCAAGGCGGAATGCACGACCATTTGGTGGAAAGAAACCAAGTTGTAAACGACTAGCAAACTTAGGAAGACCGACAACAGCAGTTTCGTCATAGATATTTTCTGTTCTACGCTGTGCTGAGCTTTCCTGAAAGAAGCTCTCACGATGAGGAATAACGTAATCATATATTTCCTCCCATAAGTCAGTCCAAGAGTTCCAGCGACCCTTGGCTTTCTTATATCTGGTCATAATACGTTTAAGTTCTTCTTTATCGCTTGTGCCGTTACTGCCTACTGTTGGCTGTCCGTCACCTTGTCCTGCACCGTACATATTAGCCCCTTATGATATATCGTTCTGGGTAGTTCCCAGTTGTTTCCTGCGAAATCCAGTAAAACCCTCAATATCTTCACTTTGAGTTGAGCGAGAACCTATAAGATTAGCTTTTCTGACTCTATCAGAGTTCATTTTGCGTCTTTCTTCTGCTTCACCCTCTTCTTTTAGGCGTAATTCTTCTGCTTCACGCTGTTTTATAAGCTCTGGGTCCATTGGTGGCGCCTTTGGCTTACTAAGTATACTTCCCATTTAGGTCTCCTGTTTCTCTGAGAACAATATCTGTCCATTATTTTTAATCAATTCACAATAAAGCTGGTACGGAGTCAGTATCCACCATTTATTACAGCCTATAATGTGTTTTACAAAGCTCACACAGTAAAGCCAACGTGGAAAATATATGCTATCTGCCCCTACTTCCACATCTACGCAGATACAATTACTCATCATATGTGCAAATAATATATCTGCTTCATCACCACGGACTGCTTCGAAGTTCATTCTCTCACTAGCAAACTCAAGACGGAACCAGCAGTCTAATTCAACGTCATATCTAACGGCAAACACATGGCTATAGTCTTCCCTACCCATTGTGAACCACTTCCAAATGCCAATATTCTTAGCTTTGGAGAATACAATTATCCACTTCATATACCAGCAGTCCTTCTCGCAAGTCTGCTGTTTCTTGATTTCTGTCTCGCAAATGGATTACTAACCCTCTCCACGGTTGTATGGGAAGCTGGCCTGTTCCCACCGAAAATAACTCTCCGTCCTTCACCACCCCCTAAGAACGCATACTGAAGAGCGTCATGTATATGAGAGAATCTATTCTTGGAAGGTCGTTCTTCGTACTTCTCGTTACCCATGTGGTAATGACGCTTATATTGATAGCCGCCTTCAAACCCTGAGATTAATACAGTGCAGTTAGGACTAATAGAAACAGCAGGATAGCCATCAGTCATGCGGTTTAGCGCACCTTCTACACTTTCGACCCTCATAATAACATCGTTACTAGGAGCTGGATGTGCGTTAATACCTGCGGCCCTTAGTATCATAAAGGGCGTTTGCTCTGATGTCTGAGCCATTTGGTTCCCAGCAGGGTCTCCTACGAATTTGAATGTGTGCTTGTCCCATTCGTTTCTTGTAATTTCTCTTTTAAGGACTTCTGCAAATCTTCCTGCTCCCATGTCGCTTCCGATGATTTCATGGAAGATGGTCCATTTCCCTGAGTGTAGCTGTTGGCAGAAGACAGCCGATGGCGTCCTGCCGAAATCGATGCCGACAATAACTTCAATCCCATCAATCGGTTCGATTGGCGATGTAGCAACGTGAGTCTCCTTCCTAAAAGCAGAATAGACAGGTTTACCGTCCATAAGTGCTTGATACTGGTTTAGAACATACACTTTTACCCATTGAGGCGTTTTACCTGCAATAATCTTAGTATAGTAGTCGGGCTGTATGTTTTCTGAGTTTTCGGCTTTCGGGTTCTTGTCGTATCCTTCTAGGGCACCACCTTCACCACGTATTTCTTTTAAAGCTCCCGCCTGTGAGAAAAACGTCCAATCATCAGGCTTAACAAGTAAAAGCTTTTCCTCTGATAACATGTACTCAGGAGCAGGTACCTCACCGGACATTATACCCCACCAATGAGTTTCATCAGGTGCATTTGTATCCATGATAACGCCAAACCAAGAAGGACCGCCATCTCTCATAGAAGGAAATCTGCCACAACGCATAGTAGCCGCATCAACAATAGATTTGGGTATCTCTCTTGCTTCATTAATCCATGCGCCAGTTAGTTCAAGGGAGAGTAGTTTCTTCACATCCTCCTGCTTGTCCAAAGCCAAGAAGATTACCTCGCACTCAACTGTCGTTTTATCTCCCAAGGCGAAGTTGACAAGATGCGTGTAGGGAGGACTCCACACAAACCTGCCAACCTCGTCCGAGAACCAATCCCGCCACGTCTTGATAGTCGTAGTTTTTAATTGGGGATTGGTATTACGAATGACTGCCCATCTCGTTCTGCGTACCCCAGCAGAATTAGGGGCTTGAGTGACAGCCTTTCGCATTATCTCCATACAACAAGTAACTGACTTGCCAGAACCAACTGGACCCCGAATACCTCTGACAAAAGATTTGTCACGCATGAATGCTTTGGCAACAGGACCAGCGGGCTTAAAGTCTAACTTCATTAGATGGATGGCCTATTAAGTAAGTTCCTTCTCTTAGCACCTTTTTCAGCACTTTGATTCAGCAAACGTCTTGCCGCTTCATTTGTTGCTTTAGGAGGTGTTGAAGTAGCTGTAGTCTTACTTGTTGTGCTAGTCGAACTAGGCGAACCGTTATCACCGCCCTCACTTACACCGCTTGAAAAAGAGTTGATTACATTGTCCCCTCCGTTCCCACCAGAATCAGGAGACGAAACACCGCCAACAACAAACCTGCCAGAGCTACTATATCTAAACTGAGGCTGTCCTCTATTAGCAAGGTTAGCAAGTTGCTGTTTTCTGTTCATAGAGCCAATGCCCATCAAAGCAGTACCAATTCCAAACGGAAGAGCTTTGCCTAACAACGCTATCGGGTCTTTCTTCTGACGGTACTCAAGTTGCATTTTAGCAACATCTCTCCCCTTCTCAGAAACAACTACATCCCCAAATGGACTGTAAGTAGAAAGGTCAGACTTCTCAAACAAACCCTCCCTATAATCCTCTTTGGCTTCCTGCCCCTTGCTTGTCGTTACACCAGAACCACTGCTACTTCTTACAATGTTGCCACCGCTACTCTGAGCGTAAGACCCCTTGCCAAGAGCCTGCTCTTCAGCCTTGTTTCTTTTGTCCCTAGCTTTTTTCTGAATGTTACTTGGCCTAGATTGCTCAGGGCCATCACTTCTTCCACCGCCATCGCCCATATCAAAACTCCTTCTGTAAAAAAAAATATAACTAAGAACTAGGTTATTTAAGTCTATCGT
>TARA_R110000782_G_scaffold40663_3_pt1 | contig 18603 bp, 30 predicted proteins | sample TARA_R110000782 | Tara Oceans TARA_R110000782 (sample SAMEA4397859) | marine metagenome | biome: Polar Biome; feature: [SRF] surface water layer (ENVO:00010504); material: water (ENVO:00002006), including particulate matter (ENVO:01000060) such as... | depth 5 m | reverse complement strand
TCAACATCGTGCACATGAGCCCTGGTTACACTGAGATCATTATCAAAGGTTTCGTGAGTATTTGATGAGGATTGATATGAGTGGGGCTTCCATACGCCCTTGTTTATCTGCTCAACAATGCCAGGACATAAAGCGGGATCTATGGCCTTATATGTTCTTATATAATCTCTTGCATCATAACTGACATCGATCATGTACTGCTCCTAGTCGGTCTGTGCCTGGGTTTTTTCTTGAACCTTACGCCACTTATCGACAGCATTTCTTTCCTTTACGGCAACAGCTGACTTGTTTCCATAATTTGCATCAAGAGTACTGCCTGGGTGTGCCGATGCAATCTGTGATAGGGTTTCTTTCCATCCTTCATCTGTCTTAATTCCACCGACCCCTGCTACTATCATAGGAGTACCGATCTGTTGCTTTAATGATGGATTGTTTTCTACGAATTCGTCTAGCTTCGTATATGACATGAAATGTTCTTCCATCTCATTTGTTTCTGTATTGAGAAAATCGTAACTGGGCACTATGTACTCGCTTGTTCTGACGGAAGTTCTGAGAGAGTCTGGTTGAATACCCTATAGAATGTGCCGCCAACGTTACCTGCATTTAACGTATGGTACTCGTCCAGGTTACCGAGCTCTGGTACTACGAATATAAACTTGATGTTACTATACTTATTCGCTAGGAACGTCATGTATTTGACTCTGTTGATATTGTCAACGTATCTTGATCGAGTCTGCAATCCATACGCATTTGTACCATCATAGATATTCGCTAGACTCCTTGCTGGCTTCCTCAACATAAAATCAAAGCCAAAGCAGTACAGTGTCTTGTGACCCATCTTTATGGCCTCAAGCATCGCATTGACGCCTGCATTAGACCTCAACCTCGCATGCTGGTTGTACCCTGCATCTTCATGCTGTTCATCCTCTGATGGTACAATAAATCGTTTACTGGGAAATTTGCTGTTCTCAATTTCCTCAATAATAGGTTTATCGATGGCAATCAGATAGTCCGGAACACTGAAGTCAGGATAGTCCCTATACAGGGCATTACACCCAAAGATAGTTCCCTTGTTCTTCAAGCGCAAGAGATCTAGTTCCTTGCGGCTAGGTCCATTACCAATTATAAATGCTGTCATCATCTACCTTTCCGTTGGATTCCACAATTGCTTTCTTAAAGCCTTGTTTTGCAACGTTTCGCGTTTTCTCGTATGAAGCTCTACTCTTCTTCTCTCTACCGCGGGAATCTTTGTCATTCCAGTCATCTTGAGAAGAATATCTATGGGTCTTAGATGGTTTAAACATCGTACTTCCAAATTCCCTTTTCACCAGTTAGTATCAATTCCTTCGAAGGCAGCAGCAACCACATCTTTTGTGATAGCACGGAACGGAGCCTTCTTATTCTTAATAGACAACAACATCTTGGCATCATCGGGATCAACAGACTCGAGTAGCTCAATGAAGATCTGCTCTCTCTTGAAAGGACGTAGGTTCTGTCCTTGAGGCGTGTTGATGAAGTAAATCATCTTACGCACTTCCCGCTTGAGCACGTTCTGCACATCCTGGGCCTTATCCGCCGCTTTGTACGGGGGATCTGATTCTGGTAGCAGGAACTCAATCTTCGGGTTATATACAATATCGAGCAATGCTTTAATTGCAAAATTGTCACTATACTTCTTCAGTTCCTCAACACGATCGCCCTTGGCTCTGATCTTGTTAATACGTTTTAGCGTTTCAGCTATACCTTCACTCATTAAAATTCCCCTATACAGTCTGTTAGATTTCTTAGTTTGTGTTTAATAAAATAGTTTAGCAACTTGGCTCTAGGAACAGACACAGCTTCATCATAGTGCTCAACAATCTGGTGTTGAATATCTTCTGGAATGAAGTCGAGGTCAATTAGTTGCTTGTTTCTGTGGTAGTTGCGAACATCTCGTTCAGTCAATACATCACAGTTCTCTGGCTTATCGGTAGATAAGATTGCATCAATCTTCGTCTGTCGCATCGGCTTCTGACGCTTGTCCACTACGAACGTATCATCATCTGATAGGATGTTAGGAATACCATCTCCCCGATCGCCCTTCAGAATATGCTCTGATATGTACTTTAGTGGATCGTCAGTACGAATAAACTTCTTTTGAATGTTACTGTACTGGGATACGTTCTTAAACTTCTGTAGCTGCAGGAAGTCCTTGTCAGAAGACACAATCAATACCTTCTCGTGGATACTATTACGCTTTGCCAGGGTTCCGATGATATCATCGGCCTCTGCACCATCTACCAGAACGACCTTATATGGAAAGGATTCAATCAGCTCATCTCGTACCTTATGCAATGCTGCAAAAAGAGTGGTCCAATCAACATCAGTAGAGGCTCGATCTTTCTTACGATTGGCCTTATAGAAGGGGAATATCTCTCTGCGCCAATAGCGATTGCTATCAGCACATACCACAACCTCTCCATACTGCTCGTGAAACTTCACTCGAATCATTCGAATAGTATTTAAGATCATGTGGCGCATCAGGTCTTCATCTATCTTCATGTTGGTATGGTTACCAACTTGGGACATGAAGCTAGCTATACATACTTGGTTGTAATCAATCAAAATCATAATAATATACTCTGCATAATGTCTTACATTATACTATAGTTTAATGCTCAGGTCAACTCTTCATCTTCTGCGGTGGCATAGTATGCATCGGCAGCGTCAGTAATTACTTTATGGAGGGGGTGCTCATACCCTTTGCATCGCTCTAGGGATGCTTTAAGTAAATCCATGATAAACATAAAATCGTACATGGTATCATACTCTAGATTTGGATCATCCAGATCAAACCCATGCTTCTTAAACTTGTTGATGAGATTCAGGCCATAGTATTCGACCATCTCTTCAATGAACGCAACATGGTTGTCCTTTGCGAGCTCAGCATTGATCTCTACTTGCCGAGTTTTCAGGACTTCACGAGTGGGAAACTTAATTATTTTTGTCATACTTTTATTTATGTCCTGAATATAATACTTCAATTCCCGCCTTTAACAGGAAAGGTTTACCATAACCTTTATGGGCTTTGTAGTCCTGTCCACAGTATACTGTTTTGATTCCGGCAGCATATATTGCCTTGGCACATTCCATGCACGGCATATGGGTACAGAACATAGTAGCTTTATCGCAACTCTCTGAGCTACGAGCAACCTTTGCAATTGCATTAAGCTCTGCATGCACCACTTCTGGCTTTGTTACCTCTGTACAGGTCCCTAGCTCGTGGTGTTGAATAATATATTCGCAGTCGTTGTCCCATCCGCTCGGTGTGCCATTATAACCAATACTTATGATTCGGTTATCCTTTACTATAATGGCACCCACCTTAGCCCTATGAGCGGAACTCAACTCAGCAAACCGCCTAGCCGTATCCATGTAGGCTAGTACAAATTTATCCTTCATTTGCTTTGGAGTCGTTGAGTATTCCGCGCAATAAGCCATTCCACTGCATTGTTCTATTCTTCCAGGAATAAAACGAATCAGCATATGCTTTCTGGAACTGTAGACGATTTTTCATCTCTGGGCTATGGATCTGGTCCATCGCTGATGCCAGTACACCAATAAAGATATTAGCGTGTGTCGTAACGTCCTCGTGATACGTATATGACATTCCGAAGCTAGGGATAGTCTCTGGTAACGCTGCATATTGAGAATGAACGATAGCTACACCAGCACTCATTGCCTCCATGGCTGCAATACAGGACGTCTCGGGCCAAACAGAAGGAAAGGCAAAAATATGGGCTTTACTCAGCGCTTCACGTATCTCTTCATTTGGTCGATACCCATGATAGTTTATCTTTGGATGATTACGGCATCTTTCAAATATTGGCTCATAGTCAACATCCCGATCTTTCCATCCATAGATTTCGAAACTCGAATATACATCCAGTACTGCTGTGGGATAGTGCTTAGATAGCTCCTCAAATACAGGTATAAGGATGTCTAAGCCTCTGTGAGGAGTAGTGTGATAGATTAGACGAATCTCATCCGTAGCCTTCTCACAGGGTTCTATTGGCTCTATTGCGTTCGGCAATACCACACCCTCACTAGCTTTGATGCCATATACCATTTCATATGTATTCTTCTGAAAATGGGAAACATATACTAGCTTACTGAATCTAGCTCTACTCTCTGGGTCCTCTAGGTGCTGAGCTTCCGGATCATTAAACATATCATGTAACCACAATACTGAAGGACGATCTGGATCAACCTCACGTACTCGAGAACATATTATCTGAACCCCGTCACGTACCTCAGGATCCAGACGTTCGTGTAGACCATATTTCATCAGCTCTGTACCGCCCATAGCGTTATGGGATAGCTCATCTACCTCCACACCTGGTCCAGCGTTGAAAGCAAACTCTGCTTCCTCTTTAACGGTATCATCCACTATCTTTATATTACTCACTTATTGCTCCAATGTTTTCTTCAAATCTTGATATGTACCTATTAACTCTTCGCCCAGATATATAATCGGAGCCGACTTTATTCCCCGAGCAATCTCTGCTATCTCTTCACGTGTAATGTCCGTACCGATTAACATATCCTTATACTCGTATCCCTTCTGTGTCAATAGCGCCTTTGCCTGATCACAAAACGTACAATTTGGAAGTGTGTAGATTGTATACATCTTTTATTACCCCTTGTATATGTTAGACTGCTCATGGTTCAGGTATCCAATAACATCATCTGCCACAGCACTTGGCTTAATGGAATGCATTGCCTTCAAACAGTGCTGACAGTCTACTTGACTACCGCATGGTGTGTTGGGATTATCATAGGTGTAATACGTCTGATTGCGATCCCTGTAGCCCGTGTTTTCTGGACTTATTACACCACCATATATTACAAAGCAACGTTGGTTCAATGCTGCTGCTAAGTGATGTAACCCACCTTCTGTCGTGACAATGCCTGTAGCTAGGCTGTTGATTGCAAACACCTGTCTGATACTAGCTGTACTAGTACTGATATTAACAGCATTGTTTAGTTCTGGGTTATTATACTCGACTAGCCCTGAAATGTCAACAACCGATTTGGGCGGGATGAGTCGTACCACGGTTATATGCTTGCTTATGATATCTACCAAACTTTGCCAATTATCAAATCCCCAATTTTTGTTATTTGCAAATGTAGTATTCTTGCTATCAGGATTTACTATAATAAATGGCTTGGATGTGTCGACTCCAGCTCCTTTCAGAAGAGCCCGGGCAGTCCAAAATTCTTCTGATGTCACGGTATATGGTGCTGGAGTGGGTTGATATGGCTTGAGATGTGCCTTACCAGCGCCCCATCCCTCTACATACCACCTATTGCCACCTGGCTTTCTAGGAACCTCTATTCTGGGCTGCACATAGTCAGAGCCCTTAGGTGGTCTCCCTATCCAACTAGCCTCTGACCATAGCTCTGAGTATGCTGTACCATCGTGTAGAATAGCTTCTGGGTGATCGGCATGGACCTTACTGGCCTCACCCATCCACATTAGATCGTCGCCCCAACCCATACTATGTTTCCTTTTCTAGTAATTTCTTCAAATGTAACCACGGAAGCCCTTGTTCGATTTCATTCACGTGCCACTGAGCATACGCTAGATTATGTAACCACTGATCTCTAGCTACACCTCTTATATCCTCAATACCTTTGACAGTATTGGGTACTATCTCGTAGGCAAAGCTACTGGGCGACATTGATATATTGGGGCACCCATTGAGCAAACTGTCGATTGCAAGCCCACTTGAATACGTAACCGTACACAGAGCCTCATGTAAAGTAGGAATAAGATTCTCCTTGGTCCCTCTCTGAAACTGAACATTAGATTGTTCGCTCATCTCATCCATGATCTTCTGATCATATGACCTTTCCAATTGAGGCGTACGTACTATAATATCCCTATCAGTTTCTGTGCGTATTTCCTTTATTGTATCGAGAGCCCATTGCTCAACACTTATTCCCTTGAGAGATGCATCGCCTGGTAACTGGAGGGCTATAACAATTGGACCCTTACGCATATGATAGGCCGGGATAGTAATATCCAAACCCTTTCTCACAATATTCCATCGATCACGGGCTTTGTGTTTGTTGTTGAAGTCCCCAGTATCTGCTAGGAAGCCATTGAGTCCAATCCGGTACCAATCATCCTGCATTACATTAGATACGGGGCCGCGGCCAATAAGTGGAGTTTCAATTACTATAAAGTTCTTTGCATTGTTTACAATATTGTTTTTTACTTTGTGATGTGTATCTGGTCTGTCCTTCCAGGACCCGAAGATTACTGCCACGTCACAATCATGGTACTCCTCATCATATGATAGGAATACCTCATCACCTACAGTCTCCACTCCAATAGCGAATTTTATCAGCATGTCCATGAACTTGGGATCATTAGCCGACTTCCCGTATATTGTGACCTTCATCTTATCGCCCTATAATATTGTATTTGTGTAAGTATTTAGACTGAGCTTCCAGTAATGCTATATCATCATAACCGGCTTCCTTGGCTTCTGCATACCACTGGTGATATGCTTGAACTACATCAGGACGAGGATGAGCGTGGATTGATCCGCTGTACCACGATGGTTTCCATGGTTGTGTTGCCATGTTAGTAAAGTGCAGCTGCCACATATCACCAATGGCTAGGTCCTCACCATCTAAACAGTTCCAACGAGGATCTAAATCCGCCACCAAATTGTTTTTGCCTGAGAACTTTGTAATCATCCTACGATGAGATTCAGGATCGGGCTTCATTCTACTCACAGGAACCGAGTGCTGTTTAAACATTGCACAATCAAAGACCATAACGCAGAATTCGTGGCCACCAAAACGGGTTCCTCTTCTGGCAGCAACTGGCTTACCTTGCATGTCAATCTTCAGCAACTCAGATATATCCCGCATGTTTATCATGTCACAATCAGTGTAGATTGCTCGACCCTCGAAGCCACATACTTCTGGAATGGCCCATCGGAAACCAGAGAAGGGAGTGGACCAGGATTGTGTACTCCAACAACCCCAAGGAGAGTTACCATCGTGGCTCTGTCGCATCCAGGTAATATCGAGAGAGGCTTTATCCGAGAGATGCTTGCGTAACGAATGTTCGTATGCTATTTCTATAGTAGCATCTTCTCCGTTTGATGAGGATCCTATGAATATTCTTACCGGTTCAGTCACTCCTCAATCCTCTCAATATCCAACTCGTTGGGCTCCTCACCATACTGTATCTCAACTATATGGCAGGGCTCTGTACCGGTATTGATTAATTGGTGCCACATACCACAAGGTACCTCGAATCGATCAAACTTGGTTAAAAGTCTTCTGAGTGTACTATCGGGTCCACGTAATGTGTATTTGACAATGCACTGTCCTTCACTAATGAACCAGGACTCACTCCGCTTATGGTGACGTTGATAGCTAATACTCTTACCTGGTTGTATAACCAGCTCCTTTACCACGACATCTTCTCGTTTATCCAGGAAGGTATACTTACCCCACGGTCTTTCCACTGTCTCGCTCATACTATCTCTCTTTTGTAATATGATTCCAGGCAACGCCTTGCTTAATTTCATCATGTGTCCATTGGGAATATGCCATGTCATTCAACCACTGCTGTCTATCAGGACCACCCACTACATCATCTATCTTCGTGAAGTCGGTATGGGAAACGGGAGTTGACATTGCTCCACCAGACATTGCATAGACTGGTATACCATAGCAGGCTGCTTCGGTCATTGCATTGGATGTCCATCCTACCACCGCATGTGCATCCATCAGATCAGCCATCAGGTGTCTGCCACCATGTAACTTATCAGCCTTGGGATTTACTGACCATTTTACACCATTGGTCTCGGAAAGTAAACTGTTTATTTTTGATGCTTCAAACTGTTCACCATACATCCCGTGTTTAGGATGAGGGCGTAGGTGAATTGGTAGATCTGTGTTGGCTCTAATTAATGCTATTGTATGCTTGAGCCACTTGTAGTAGGATTGGTCGTATTGGTCCATCATACGGACAAGACTGGTATCAATAACATGCTGTAGAAGAATCAGGACATACTTGCCCCTGTTTGCTCTCCATGGGCGGATTTCTATACCCTGCTCCTTCTGTATTCTCTTCCACCTGTCGTCGGGGTTACCTACTGGCCCAAAGTCACCTTCGTTGTACAGGTAACTGTCCCAGGAGAATCTATGGTACTTGGACTTTTCCCAGCTCGAGCTATCCACTCCCTCCCGAAATACGGCAGTCTCAAAAACGACAGAAGGCTTACCAGTACTCTTGATGTACTCGTATATTGGTTCTCTTCCTGGTTCTTTTACTATGTAGGGGTGCTGTATATTAACTTGAACGTATGCGTCAGCATCTTCATGCTGGTTACGTTTATTGAATCCCGCATATTCAAAAGGCTTGAAGTCGGGGAAGGGGTGAGGGTAATTGAGCCTCCACTCCTCAAAACACATAATCTTATTCATAGTTAATCTTTCTTGAGACTGCTCACGTGTTTTGCATGTATCTTACATGATACAAATGCATTATAATAATTATCATCAAGCAAAACATCATATTCGAAATGTAATTTGGTCTCCCAATACGTACACTCGCCTTTATTGGCACATAACTTGAGTATTTCTCTCTCAAAGCCATCATACCCATTCTGCTCAACTAAGGCCTTGACCTCATCACTAGATCCAAAGTACTTGATCCAGTCTGATTCCTTCACAACGGTGCGTTTCCGCTTGTACCCTTTCAGAGGGGGTCGCTTTGTTGTACTCCAGAACCATTTTTTACCGATATATTTCTTACCATTAGATAGATCAGTTATTCGATATACAAACCCGAAACTTTCTCCAATCATCTCTGAAGTAAATTGATTACCTTGATATGTCCAGTCACTCTTCGCTGCTGTCAAAATCTAACTCTTGTATAGTATCCCGATCTATTATATAGCTCTCCAGCTCGTCTCCGCAAAACGGACACACCACTGGTTGATCGGTAGTACTGTCTTCAACTGCTTCAATAATATAGTCTGCTCCACAATTATTACAGCTTTCGCTAAATATTGTCATTTGTATTCCTTGGATAGATCTATTTTGTAGAAGTTGCCTATAGAGAAAATCCTTTGAACGTATTTCCATCTACATCTTTCTTAACTCCGCCCGTCACATATGAGCTTACTTCTACTTCCTGTGGCGCCACTTGCACATCCCCTCCACTTATCCATTTCTGTGTCCATGGTAATGGGTTTGATTGTGGTACTTTATATGGCGACTTTATTGATACCGCTGCCATACGCTTGTTTGCGATCCACTCAATATACTCCTGCAGCAACTGTGCATTCAGGCCAATCATTGAACCATCTCTAAAGAGATACTCGGCCCATTCTTTTTCCTGTTCCACTGCCTCTACAAACATATCAGCTATTTCTCCCTCCATCTCGTCCCTAATCTTCGCGAAATCGGGATCGTCCTTGGGAAGTAGCTTTATTAACTGTTGTGTACTAGCTAAATGGAGATTTTCGTCTCGTGCAATAAACTTAATAATCTTAGCATTGCCTTCCATCTTCTTGAGCTCAGCGAACGCCCATGAACATGCAAATGAAACGTAGAACCGGATGCCCTCTAAAGCATTTACGCTGTTAATGGCTTTCCAAATCTTTCTCTTCAGCTCATACTTATCTATTACTAGCTTTTCATTATTAACTTTATGCGTACCCTCACCTAGAAGATTGTACCAACTAGAGTATTCAATGAGGTCATCGTAGTATTTCGATATATCCTTAGCACAATCTGTTATCTCCTTGATATCCAAGATAGAATCAAAAACGACAGATGGGTCTGGAAACACATTGCGGATAATATGGGTGTAACTACGGCTATGAATCGTCTCTGAGAAGGACCACGTTTCTATCCACGTCTCTAGTTCTGGCGATGATACAATAGGTAACAACGCGACATTGGGTGATCTGCCTTGTACGCTGTCCAAGAGTATTTGGCGCTTAAGGTTTGATGTAAAGATATGCTGCTCGTGTTCAGTAAGATCTCTGAAGTCCTTGCTGTCGCGTTGAATATCCACTTCTTGTGGTAACCAGAAGAACCCCAGCTGCTTCTCTGTTAGCTTATCAAATGCTTTGTACTTCAGCTTATCATAGCGTGCAATGGTAACACCATCGTCTAGAAACAATTTATTGTCGTACTGAGACTTAGTATTGGTCTCGTCAAATACACTATATGTCACATTTTATCCTTAAATTACGCACGAATCACAAGAGTCGTCGATTTCGTTCTGAGTGAGAGGAGTTCCCTCATCAAAATCATCTGTAGCACCATCATAGGTGTTGAAATAATACAACTGCTTGCCACCGTACTTGTAGAACTGTACGAGATGACGCAGCATTTCGCTCATGGGAATCTTCTCGTCCTCATAGTGCTGTGGATTATACGAAGTATTGACCGATATACCTTGATCTACATACTTCTGCAATACAGCCATGATGCTCAAGTAGCCCTCTGGTGACTCTTGATCCCAAAGCAACTCGTACTTATTCTTCAATCGACGATACTCTGGAACCACCTGCTTCAGTACACCATCCTTTGATTGCTTCACTGATACAAAGCTGCGAGGAGGCTCTACACCGTTTGTTGCGTTACTAATCTGCGATGAGGTTTCGCTTGGCATCAGTGCCATTAGAGTACTGTTACGGATACCTGTTTCTGCCATCTGCTTCCGTAGGCCTGTCCAGTCCATGCGCTCCTTGTGCTCTACCAACTCATCTACATCTTTCTTATAGGTCTGGTTGGGTGTAATTCCCAATCCATACTTGGTATCTCCAATCAACGGACAGGCACCCTTCTCTACGGCTAGGTCTGCTGACGCCTTAGTTAGATAGTAGCTCCATGCTTCTGTATACTCATCTATGAGATCTAGGTCTGGTGTACTATAGTTAGTATCGTGCTTGGCCAACCAGTAAGCGAAGTTGATAATACCTACACCCAGCGGCCGTCTATTCATAGTGGATATCTCGGCTGCCTTAATAGGATAGTCCTGATAGTCCAGTAGAGCATCCAGAGCTCGAACAGCAATCTCTGCTGGCTTCTTGAATCCTTCTATTGATTTGATGTTGCCCCAGTTAATTGCAGCAAGCGTACAAAGTGCAATCTCCCCCTCTTCATCATTTAGACCATTGAGCGGTTGAGTGGGCAATGTTATTTCACAACAGAGATTGCTCTGCTTAATAGGTGCCTTCTCAGGAATAAACGAACTATGCTCGTTAGCATGGTCCACGTTCATCAAGTATACTCTACCAGTGTCCTTTCGTTCCTGCATGAAGGATGAAAACAGCTCACTAGCCGACACTACCTTCTTCGCAATAGATGTATTACGTTCTGCCTTCTCATATATCTCTTTGAACTTCTCGTTGTCTACCATGAACGAGTCATATAGCTCTGGAACTTCGTGTGGAGAGAACAAAGTAATATTACCACCTTGGATCAGGCGTTCATACATCAGCTTGTTGAACTGTACACAGTAATCGAGCTGTCGTACTCTATTGTCCTCTGTTCCCTTGTTATTCTTTAGTACCAGGAGATCTTCTACCTCCAGGTGCCATATTGGGTAGTATAGAGTAGCAGCGCCACCCCTCACCCCGCCCTGACTACAGCTCTTAACGGCAGCCTGAAACAACTTGTAGAATGGGATTACACCTGTATGGGTAGCATCTCCATTTCGAATAGAAGACCCGATCGCCCGAATTTGACCAGCATTGATGCCAATACCTGCCTTCTTTGAAACATATTTCACTATGGATGCAGCTGCTGCATTTATTGAGTCTAAACTATCATCCGCCTCGATCAATACACATGACGAAAACTGCCTGACATTCGTTCTCACACCGGACATTACTGGGGTAGGCAAAGAGACATCGAAGTTAGAGAACGCATTATACGCATCTTTAACCCACGTCATACGGTCCTTCTCATAGCTAGCAAACAACGTAGCTGATATTAGTATGTACGCCATCTGCGGAGTCTCGAATATTTCCTTAGTAGATCTATTCTGCACCAGGTATTTGCCTCGGAATTGCTCCATAGCGGCATAAGTTAGGTTGTTATCACGCTCATGGACAACGAACTTATCCATCTCATCAAACTCTTCCTCTGTATACCAATCAAGTAACTCGTTAGTATAGAAGCCCTTGGATATGACATCTTTAACGTGATCGTATAACCGGGTTGGAGTTGGGCCATCATATATGGCCTTACGTAGATGGTAATTGATTAATCGACCCGCAACATACTGATAGTTGGGTGTCTCTTCGCTGATTAGATCAGCTGCTGCTTTGATCAAGGTCTCTTGGATATCGCTTGATTTTATATCATTGTAAAACTGTACGTGAGATCGCAACTCTACTTCGGATGCTGACACACCTGTAATTCCCTCACAGGCCCAGGACACAACTCGATGGAACTTCTCGAGGTCTAGCAACTGCTGATCACCATTGCGCTTTACTACATTAATTGGTAACGAATTCATTTTATTATTATCCAAGTGTTAATCAATCAGAGGATTATACCCGATAAGAGGTATAATGTCTACTACTGTTTTATGTTATTGTATTATCATTTAGCTATTTGAATTTGCCGAGAGTTGCGAAATCCCACCATATACTAAACTTTCTTCCATTTATTAAATGCTAATTGTAATTGTAGGCCGCTATATGTGTTATTCTCTATAACTTCCTGTACTTTGATGCCAGACATGACCATATCATTAATATCTTTTTCCTCAATATACTCTGGCCACATCACCATGGTAAACCCAGCTGCTACCGCTTGCTGCATGGTTTGAACTAGATTCTGATTACGTGGTTGGTTGTCATATACAAGTACAACACTCTCTTTATCGACTGTAGGACTTATAGAAGTAAGATCACTATTACCAACTGCACAAGCATTGTCTATGAACATGCTATCAATAGGACCCTCTGTTACATATACCGTCTTGGACTCATCGATCTTATTGAGATTATAGATCATCGGTACATCATCATCGATACGTATAGTGACGTAACGTAGTCGACTATCCCCTAGGGCCCGACAGGTCACACCAACTAGATGATCGTTCCTACCATAGAAGGGTATGACTAATCGCTGATCATTACCAACGATGCGATCCTTGTACTTATCGCTTAGACGCTCCATTGTACCCACGTCACTTACGTAATACAGTGAACTCCATCGACTAGAAGGTATTCGTCGATCAGATAAATACTCTTCGGCGATAGTACCTTTTACCTTCTCCAGGAAGGAGTCAAGTATATTCTTCTCTGCAAATTTCGGGGACGAAAAGTCAAACACACTAGCTACGTTGGCATGCGACTGTTTCTTGTGGCCGCCCTCTCTGTATCGTTCCATCACATATTGCTTATATGTTGATACGTCGAGCTGCTTGAGGAGGTTTCCTAGTGTTGTACTAGCTGCGCAGTTATGACACTTGAAGAATAGTCCGCCCTTCTTAGAGAACAGGAATCCCCGAGTTTTCCACTTGTTTTTTTTCGAATCGCCGCAGATAGGACATCTGAAGCTAGCTAGGTACGGCTGATGCGTCTTAACACTGAAGCGTTCCAGCCTCGGCGAAAGTAATCCAGCATATTTCCTATCGATCCATTCACTCATAATATAAACCCAGTTAGACTTAATAGCGCTACACGGCTATTCTACAGGGTTTTAAGATAAAGTCAACAGTTAACTGAACATCTTAGCCATTATTTCGTATCTAGCCACTATAAAGCCACCAATAGCAGCCATACCCATGACAAAATAGCGCCATTTCTCGAGACCTGATATCCGACGGGATATTTCATTATGGTGCTCTGCGTTATGGCTCTTGAGCTCCTTGATCTCAGCAGACAGTGCCTTCAAGGAATCGGAAAGTTCGTGATCGAAATCATCTCTCATACTACCAATTCTCTTGTGCAGAGTCTCATATTGCTCCTTTGTTTCTTTGCGGCGTTCTTCGATAAGTGAAAACAGCTCTCTGTCGACCTGTTCGTGGTGCTCTAACCGATTCTCATGTACTGCTATCATACGATCTAGGCTGCTAGCAACTTCTGACAGTTTCTCTATAGCAACATCTAACTTCGTTGCTACGTAGGAAGCGTGCTCCACACCCTTCTTGAGAACTTCTACATCTGTTGCCAATTTAACTTCTGTTTCCATGTTAAATTACTTTCCTTTGTCTTTACCGTACGCTTGTGTACCATAGAATGCAGCTACGATCGCAGCAACGGAAACAAAATATGTTGCCGCCATATCGCCTAGAATCTCAGCCCCCTTATCTAACCCCCCAACTACCGCCAATATGACAGCAAACGGGTACAATAACATGCCTGCTAACGCAAACCACGCCATCTTACGCTGAGCATCTTCCCTTTGATCAGCGTTCTCAATATTAATCATTTTCTCGTGCATAGCCAACTCTTCTTCAGATACAACACCATCACCATTCAAATCAGCGGAATCCAGAACAGATCCATGCTCTAGATTCTTGCCTTTCTTAATTTTTGTGCCAGCCATCGTGGTACTTCCGAATATTTGGTTGCTAGCTTTATTTATTACTTTGAGTTTTCATCGCCCTCGATTTTCGGCGCTACTGCATTCTCATAGTAAATTAAAAGTTCGTTCTGTTGTAGCAGGTATCTCTTCACGTCTGCCACGTTCATTGAGAGACGCTCATAGTCGTTCACAGTCATGGCGTAAAACACTATATCACCGGTTGTAGTGCTTATATACTCCATAAACTGCTCGAGGTTCTCGCTCGTAACAACTTTAATTGTAATGTCCCGAGGAACAATGGCATCAGGTCTTTTCTGGACAGGTATAAACTTCTCTACGTATTCTGTCTGCAGGACAACTTGCTTCTCTGGATCCTGCCCAACCAATATAGAACAACCGCTACTTGCTAGTAATATTAGCGATATCGTCAAAAACTTTAGATGTAGCATCGTTTATCCTCTTTTCTATTAGACCTGGCTTCTTTAAGCTCAATTTAGTTAGGTCGTGATTAATGAATTTGTCTCTAAGTTCATCTACATGCGTAGAAGCTCCCTCGAGACCCACCTGCAGCTCAATATTACTCTTTACCAACTCAATGGCATCGTCTTTCAGCCTTGTTATGGTATTTTGATTCGACTCTGCTGCTACTTCGAGCTTAGCTGAGTTCTCCCTCAGAGTAGCTATTCTTGCCTGGGTATCTTCGTAATACCACTTGCTAGATGCACCCAACGTCAGAAGCATTATTGTCAATATTATTACTAGGTATTGCATTAGTGTATCCTCACTATTTTGTAGTCCATCACAGTATTGGTTTTGATTTCAAAGAAGTTATTGCCGAGATCTTTACCTACAAAGTGTTTGGCTGATTTTTTAGTTATCTTAGATAGCTTGAAAATTTGCTTGTCCCTAGTCACAATAACCGCACCGTCACCGTTTGTAGTTTCGATGTTCATCCATATAGTCAGCTCATATTCAGCCGTGAATAGGTTCTTGAACCAAGTTACTAGTTGCGTCAGGGGCTTCCTGACGAGTATGTTTTTAAACATAGTATACTCACTTATTGATGGTAGTATACTATATAGCTTTTTTATAGACAAAAAAAAGCGGCCTATTGGCCGCAAGGTGGATGTTCACAAGTCCTGGATCGACGCCAGCTGTGAAATTGGATAGCTCGGAGATCTCTGATATCATCATCGTATCTGGTACGCGGAATATAATCATATATTCTTCTCATATCACGATTTCGATGGTGGCTGTGGTTAGTAGCTAGTATGGGTCCACCGTATACATTGTCTGTAACGATATCTATTAGACTAGATTCATCATCGTGATCATGTAGGAGAGATTTGATAGCCCCTAATACAACTATTCCTTCGATAATATCACTAGACCCAGCGTACGATGTAGCGGGGAAAGCTAGTGCTAGTACAACAAGTAGTGTTTTAATCATAATATGTCTCTCATTGGTGCTTTCTTGTTAATAGATGCCTATTATACAATACTATGGACGTAAAGGCAACAGTTAATGGTATGTCCATTCTCCATGTCGAAACACTACCAGGTTGCCCTTCATATCAAAGGACCACTCACCCTCTGCGGGATGTTGTGGTTCCTTAACTCTGTTCATAAGTTCTCTAGCCGCGTCATCAGTCTCTCTGCGCGATTAGTGACTTGTTTGTGCCAACGGCTATCTCGGCCTTCAACAGCGGCCTGTGCCCAATCGCATGCATCAAGTGCCTTGCGAAAGTTCTTAAATTTGCTCAGACGAGGACGACCCATATTAAACATCATGTTTACTAGGACTTCTTGGACTTCTCCTGGCCAATCGCTGAAACCGTCTCCATATAGGACTGTGCACTCGGATACTGCTGTATCGAGGTCTCTTTCGAAGCACTCGCGGATTCTGTCTTGATCGACTGGTGTTCCGACTTCTTGCCCATGCTCTGGATCAGACTCGAGGACCAAGTGACCAACTCCGAAAGTTGGGTAGCCCAGATGGTCTTTATAAATTTCATTTACAACACCTTCATCTATCTTTAAAGTTTCGAAAACACTGTCTCTGTTCATTGAGGCTGTTCCTCTTTATTCTTTCTCTTTTTAAGATACTGTACGCCACTAATGGATCGCCCAATTCTTTTAGGACGTCCCTTTGATCGCTTGGCCCAGTGCACAGGGTCGTCCCCTGTACCGGCAACAGCTGGTCCCGTAACATTTACCTCATCGTTCAATGAACTAAAAGTTTTAGATGCTTTCTTCTGTAGGCTCTTGTACTCAATTATTAGTGCCGTCTCCAATTGATCATCTGAAGACTGATAGTCATTTGCACTTTCCCGCATCAATAGCAAGGCACCAGCATATGTGGCGTATCTCTTATCTAATCCAAACTTTGCCATTATGCGCTTGAGATTGAATACAACACGATCAAAGTGGTCATATGCATCCTTCTCCTTAGCCGTTTTTGGCTTACGCAGAAGTTTACCCTTCCCATCAATTATACCGAGCTCAAAGGCATCGGTTTCATCAAATGGAGTAGAAATGGCCTTCACCAATTTGTATATTACATATAGATCAACAGCTTGTGTCATATGCTCTGTAATACCTTATCTACGTATGGGTCGGACTCTATCTCTACTGATAGTATAATGAGATTGTTTGCCCCTAGTCCCTCAATTCTTTCTGGCCAATAGTTCAAATAGCTTATGAATGATTTGAGGACAGGCATATGTTCATAGAGCTTGAACACGAGCATCTTAGTACATGCAGGAGATTCAAACACGTTGAATAGCGTGATGAGGTGATTCAGTATCAATCGCTCCTTCAGCTTCCCAGATTCCGAGTATTGTTTTAGTAACCGCTTGATATACTTGATTCGATTAAGATCATCGTGAAACTCAAGTATATCAATACAGTTTGGATTATCATAATATTTTGCAGCAAATAACGAAAAGTTATTATCATCGATTTGTAACATTATAAGGATGTTTCCCAGGATTAATTAAAAGGTATTTAGGGCAACCCTTTTGATCTCTGTATTAGATGTTGCAATATACAGATAGTTTTGATCCCAAAACACACTTCCCTGCATCCCTGCACCGAGGTCCGTCGTCGCATTGTTTGACGTTGGAGTTGTCGATGTCGCCAAGGTAATCACACCATTGGCTGCAGTTACTTTATTGTTGAATGTGGTGTGTGCCGTAAACACAGTGTTCGCCGGCACAGCACCCAATAGATTCAACAGGCTGATTTTCTTGCTGACTGGCGTACCAGTAGCATCATCGATAATGTATAAGACATCGCTAGATGCCGCAGTCGTAAGAGCCGGAAGCTCCGTAATTTTCTTATCAGCCATTTTCTACCTCTTAACCTTCTGGTAATGCAACGTTGCCGGTATCATCATCTGCGTCGCCGCTAATTGATGACATTGCAACTAATACTTCGCTCTTTTGACGCGTATTGCCGTTAGCATCAGTATACTGATCGCCAATCTTTACCCAACCTGCGTGAGCAGCTCGGTATACGTCAGAAGTAGTGTTTGCCCATGCTTTCTCAGCAACAGAGACGCCATATACATCAGAAGCCTGTGTATTGGTGTCCGTGTCTACTAAATAAACTGGCTTTTCGCTAACAGAATAGGTGTTAGCTGTAAGAGAAGCAAGCGAAATCTCAGCGACTGACACAACCGTCATGACGCTGCTATTAGAGATTGCATTGATTACAGCACTACCGTGCGTGTTGAATTTGATTACATCGCCGCTAACATAATTGTTTGCGAAGAATGTGCCTGTTCCAGTTACTGTACTTCCTGACAATGATACCGTTCCTGGTGATGCGATATCGTCTTTGTTTCCCCAAGCTGACATTGAATGTCTCCTGTTTTTGAGTTATTAAGCTGTTTTTTTCTTCTTTTTCTTGTGGTTGCCGTGGCTCATCTCAGCCAGAACATCCATATCAGCAGCATATACTTGTTTCTCAATACCGTGCTCGAACATCACATCATACCACTCAACGAGACCTTCGCTGTTTGGCTCA
>TARA_R110000782_G_scaffold93268_1_pt1 | contig 18624 bp, 21 predicted proteins | sample TARA_R110000782 | Tara Oceans TARA_R110000782 (sample SAMEA4397859) | marine metagenome | biome: Polar Biome; feature: [SRF] surface water layer (ENVO:00010504); material: water (ENVO:00002006), including particulate matter (ENVO:01000060) such as... | depth 5 m | reverse complement strand
TCATCCATTCTATTAATCCACTCACTTAACTCATCATACATCTCTCTTTGTTGAGAATTAACAGGGCTACCATCAGCTGTTTCAGGTACGTCAATATCAAAATCACCAGCATCTGTTTCTGGCTCTAAAGTTGATTGCATTGCTTCTGGATCAGTAAGTTGATCTTCATCTTGCTCATTAAGAAACTTAATAAATTTTTTACTATATAAACTCATATTATTATTTATAAATATTTATATGCAAAACAAAGGAAAACTAAAAATGTTTGTTGAACATTTATTGAGTGAAGATCAAATACCGGATTCACAACGTCAAACCAACGGTATATCTTCAGAATCACCACCACAGCAAGTAGATGTTAATGATCTTCTTAAAAGACAGTCATCAGATGATACAGCTCCGAAATTAGAACAATATCCTTTAAATACATTTAATGAAATATCATCTGATTTATTTATAAATGTACAAAACCTTATGAGTATGCTTAAATCAGCTTTTAATAATCCGAGTATTAAAGATAAAAAAAGTGTAGCAGAGTGTTATAATATAGCTAACTCAATAGACCAAACGGTAGTTGATTTAGCTAAAAAGGTCGGTAAAATCAAATAATGATAAAATCAATAGTTTCATTAGTTTTAACGATATGCATTAGTACTCTTTTTGGTCTGATATTTATTGATAACTTTAAAGTTGTATTTGCTATTGCTACAATATTGCAATTTATTGGATTTTATATTTTCAATAACATATATGAGAATTTTCTGAGAAAGCAAGCAATTGTACTATCTGTAGAGTTTGAAAGAGAGCGCGCTAAAAATGTAGTAACTGTTAACTGTCCATGTAGTGAAAATAACCAGCAATCGATTCAAATGACATTTAATGATGATACATTATATGAATGCTCAAAGTGTAAGAAAGAAATAAGAGCGAGTAATAATGTTAGTACATTGATGACAACAGTACCTATATACACACAATAATGAATGAATTAGAAAAAAATACTTTAACCAAACCAAGTTCGACATTAACATCTCAACCTACACGAGCCGAATTTCCTTTTGATGAAATAAAACGTTCATTAAAAGATTCTCTTGAAATGGATAATTATGATGCTGTTATTAAAGGCATGGTAAAGCAGAAAAATAATAAAAAAATTGATATATTAAAGGTTTTTTTAGAGTCTGTATATACTGATATAAATGATATTAACAGTAAACATACCGGAGATGATAAATCATTCTTTAATATCAATAAAAAAATCTTAATATCAAATTTACAAAACTCTCATGAAATTTTAAAAATATATGATATAGGTGATCGTAAGTTATTATATACAATGTTAGGAACACTGATACAATATATATATGAAAGAAACGAACGAGAATAAAGAAGAGTATAGTATGGATTATTTAGCTAGATTTGCATGCTTATATGAAGGTGTTAATTTAGCATGTCAGCGAGCAGAACGGATTGGTTACAATTCAGAAAAAAGTAATGTTTGGATTAAACCAGGAGCATTTCAAAAGTATGTTGCTGAGCGATATGGTGATATGAAATATAATATGGAACAAGAACAACGAGGTGTACAAGTCGATGAAATTTATCCCTGGGACCAAGTTTACAAATAATACTTCTAAAAATACTAAGTTTTTTAAACGAGGTTTTATTTACACATTAACTAATATTAAATTAGTAGATGAAAAATATGAATATACATTTATATTACCTGATAAGACATCAAATATGGTAAAGTTTGAAAGCGTTGAAATAGCTGATAACTTTTTACAAACTATTTTAATTTAATAATAGTCGCCATATACATCAGTATCGTTAACTGACATGTTAAAAACATCTTCCTTACTAGTGCTATCTACGTTATATAAATGGTAATTATCTTTTTTAGTTTGTGATTGTTCATTAACACCACCACTTAACCTACCAGCAAACGTATCTTCGTAGATTTGACTATTACCTGATATATTACTAGTTAAATTATTAAACGGTATATTCGGTTCAAAGCTATAATCTAGACGTTTAGCTTTTATTAAAAAGACGTAATGACCAGCTAAGTTATTAATTTGTGCAATATCTTCATCAAGCTTTTCAGTTATTTCAAAATACTTAGCTTGTCGATTGTTAGGTCTATCATCACCGTATTCACTTAATTGAAATACATCACCAGCTTTAGGTTCAACAATATTGTATTGAGTCTCCCAAACAGCACTTAAAGTATAAAATTCATCATAGAAAGATGATATATGGATATATGCAGTTATATCATCATCACTTTCAAATCCAAATTGAGATAATGTTATTGCATTTTCATTTAACGTTGCCGCAATAATTATTTCTCTTGGATCCGCAAATACTTTTGTAGGTTCTTCACCATATAAGTTATTTGCACTTAATGTATTGAATGTATTAACAAAATATTTTACTTTAACACCAAATTGGTTAATTTCTTCCCTCCACCAGTTACTAAATAAAAAGCGTTCTGATTCTTGAATACTCTTATCGGTAAATCTATAGCATGCTGTATCAACTACTTGCATACCTGGGTAACAGTTATCGTAATCTATGCTCATCTTTTTATAATAAAGTTATTTGTTTTTTCATCGTAATATAGCTGTATACCAGTGCTTCCTAATTTTTTAATCTCACCTTTAATTGGTATAACATTGTATTCCGTTCTCATATATTCTAAGTCTTTACGATCACATACTCTCATACCATGGCTATCTTTTAATGACTCTATTTTTGCATTCTTTGATGGGTCAGCTTTAACATAGTCAGGTATAATTTTTTCACTATTATCCTTTCTTGTATAACCATTACACGAAGCTTTAGGTATAGCTTTAAGATGTCTATGGTTAACACCTACTTGAGGTCCGCTATATTTATTTTCAAAAAACTTTTTGAAGAGTTGCATATTTATATTTATACAAAAAAAAGCTGCAACAAGTAAAGTTGCAGCTTTTTTAAATTTACTTTTTAGATCTTAAGCAAATAAGTCACCTGTTTGGTTAGTTACTTTATTTTGCTTTGATGTAAGCTTACCTTTTCCGTCTGCAAGTGGCTTACCTTTACCGTCTACAGTCGTCTTAACTTGACCATGTGCTTTACCTTTCGAAGCTTTTACATTACCTACTGTATTCTTACGACTTGTAAGTGAATGACCAGCTGAAGCTGGAACTTCCTTTAATTCAGTTGCTTCTTTTAGCTTATCATCTTCATCATCATCATCTTCTTCAGCTTCTTCAGCTCCGAAAGCTTCAAAACCACCTTCGTCTTCACCTTCGTCTTCATCACTCAATTGATCCATTAACATGTCATGAAGCTTTTGAGCTGTTTCACGATCCAAGGTTAATGTAATTTCGTCCGTTTCTTCAACTTCAACATCACCTTCATCACCTGCGTCAATGCCGAGTGCTTCGAGTTCATTTTGGTCTTCTTCGTTCATTACCGATTCAAATAACTTATCAAATGTAGATTTCATATTATTATTTATTACTTCTTTTGTCTTTTTTCCAACCTTTTCATTATAATTTTGGGAAGAAAAATCTTCACTATCATATAATTCATCCTTTTTCTTAGATTTTTTTGGGTCAATTGGTTCTTCAAAACCTTCTGCATTGTCAGGTCCTGTTGATTTACCGTTTTGAAACTTCTTATTTTTATCGCTATTTAAATCAGCTGGACCTTTACCTGGCTTAGTACCAAACTTAGCAGCTTTTTCTCCAGGTACGTTTTCTGATAAAATCTTAGTGGAATATGTATCCCAAATTTCTGTTAGTGTATTTGCCCGACTTGTCATATAAATATTTATTGGATGGTAGCTAAAAATAAACAAAATTACATGAATAACCCGGATTTACCAAATGTCGGGGCTGAATTTGAGTATACACCTAAGATGATAAAAGAGCTTAAAAAGGCTCAAAACAACTTATTATATTTTGCGGAAAACTTTTTTCATATCATTTCACTAGATGATGGTAAGCAAAAAATAAACCTCCATTACTGTCAAAAACGAGCTTTACGTAAAATGCGGGATAATAGATTCTTTATATTATTAGCATCTCGACAAATTGGTAAGACTACAATGATGACAATCTATGCTTTATGGATTGCTTGCTTTAATAATGATCAACGTATTCTAATTGTAGCTAATAAGGAAGGTACTGCTATTGAAATTATGAATAGAATTAGATTAGCATATGAAGAGCTACCTAATTGGTTAAAGCCAGGGGTTAAAGAATATGGTAAGACTGCAGTAACGTTAGCGAATGGTACGAGAATAGGTATATCAACTACCACCGGTACAGCAGCTCGTGGTCAATCTGTAAATTGTTTAATTCTAGACGAGCTAGCTTTTATTGAGCCTAATCTTGTTGATGATTTCTGGAAATCAGTATATCCCATCGTTTCAGCTTCTAAGAAGTCTAAGATTTTTATAGCTTCAACAGCAAATGGTACTGAAAATCTTTTCTATAAGTTATATTCAGGAGCTGAGTCTGGGGATTCTAATTGGGCATACGATAAAATCTTATGGAATGAAATACCAGGTAGAAATGAAAAATGGAAACAAGATACTATAGCATCTATTGGTAGTACAGATGCATGGATGCAAGAGTTTGAATGCCAATTTATATCAACTGGTGAGAGTTCTTTAGATTTAGAACTTTTTGAAAAGTTATCTACCCAAGCTAAAGATCCGAAATTTGTTTTTGATGATGGTCACTATTTACTATGGGATGAACCTAAAGATGATAGAATATATGTAGCAAGCGTTGATACAGCAGAAGGTTTAGGTCGAGATGCTTCAGTTATACAGATATTAGATTATACTGACCTCACTAATATAGAACAAGTAGCCACATATCATAATAATTTGATATCACCGTATAACTTTACGGAAAAGGTTCATGAAATATTACAACACTGGGGTAACCCATTAGTATGCATTGAAAGAAATAATAGTGGAGGTCAAGTTGTTGATATTCTTAAAAATACACACAATTATGAAAATATAGTATCATGGGGAGCAGCTACTGCAAGTAGTAGAAAGAATAACCAACTAGGTATCGTAGCTCATACTAACACAAAATATAAAGGTGTCATGAATATGAGATATTGGCTAAACGAACTTGAAGCGGTGAAGATAAACGATATACATCTGGTTAAAGAATTAAAGGACTTTACGAAACATCCAAATGGTACATGGAGTGCTAGGAAAGGGAAACATGATGATAGAGTAACATCGATGATGTGGAATTTGATAATCCTTATAGATGATATAGTTACAACATATTTTGATGTCGTTAAATATGATTTAAATAATCGTCCTTTAGAGTTACAGCAATTTGATTACGGTATTAAATATTTTATAGACCCAACTTCAATGTATACTAATGAAAAAGATACCGGCTATACACCGACTTTACCTGTTATAATAGGCAATGCTGAACAAGTAAATAATGATATGGGTAATTTAATCAATCAAGGATATAAATTATGGCAAATGTAAATCAATCACAATTAAATAAAGGTAGGTTAGATAAATTTCTTTTAGTCTTTACCTTACCTGAAGTTTTAAAAAAAATTAGTTCTAATAACTTAGATGCTAGAGGAAATACATCGATAATAGAAGATTCATTACAATTTTCAGTATACGGTGCTGTAACACCAAAAATTGTAGTACCAGCAATTGAACAAGGATATGCTGGTCAGTTTTATAAAATATCATCCCATACAAGACCTGTATATGATAATCTAGTTGTTAATTTTACTGTTGATAGTTTGTTTAATAATTACTGGGTTTTATATAAATGGTTAAATCTACTAAATGATGAAAAATCATCAAGCTATGATGGTCAAAATTTATTAAACACTCCAAACATTGCAACAGCTAATAAAAATTTCAATGTTAGTGATGGTCCCCCAGTACAATACCAAGCAGATATTACATTATATGGTAAAGATGAATTTGATAATAATATAATTAAATTTCTATATAAAAATGCATTCCCGGTATCTCTAGGTAACATTGATTTTAATTATAGATCTGCAGATGAGATAGAAACTACATTTGAATTCGGTTTTTCACAATTAAATGTAGAATTACTGTAGTTTTAGGTCGAGAAAATATAAATATTTGTATATGGCCAGAACAATACAATCTCCAGGTGTTGAAATTAAAGAATTTGACAGATCAAAACGTGCAGCAATACCATCCGGTACTAACATACTTGTTACCGGTTTTGCTGATAAAGGACCAACTGATGAAATAATTCAAGTAACAAGTTTAGGTGAATTTGAATCAATTTACGGTACACCAACCACACCAGCTGAAAGATACTTTTATGGTACGGTTAAACCTTTATTTAACTCACCAGCAAATGTTATTGCTTACAGATTACCGTATGGTACAGATGCCGGTGTAGGTTTCGGTAATAATTACAGTGCTTTGGTATATCCAATTACAGGTGTTGATAATATGGATGGTTCAATATTAACATCATATCAAGAATCATCAGCTACTTATATTTTAGGTGAGCCAGTACATCACGAGTTAACATTGACTCAATATAATAATATATTACAGTCAAATGGATTTGCGTGGGATAAGGATTTTGGTGATGCAACAGATGTATCTACATATGCTAATATCGGTAAAGCTGGTATGATCGTTCTCAATAAAGGTCGTACAACTGTTGATCAGAGATTTGAAGGATTTTACATCGGAGCAGTTGATAATACAAATTTAAACCCTGCAACAGATTTTGATGGTATTCAGAATGCTTATACTATAACAGCTTCTGCAACCACAACAACAGATTACACTTCATTACCAGCATCTAGATTAGATTTCTCTTTATCTTCTATAAGTGATAATTCTACTATAACATTTGGTCAAGACAATGATAGTGTTTCAGAAATAATGGAAAATTTAAGTGAATTTGATATTTCTAGTAGATCTTTTGATGATACACTTTCAATTGGATTGTTTAAATTAAGACAATCACCATTTACACCAGATGTTATTAAATTAACTAATGTTTTAACTGAAAGTTATGTTGGTTCATTTGATTTTCATAGACAACAGAATTCTCAACAAGGTGGTACACCAATTAGTTTCTTTATGGAGACATCAGAAGGTGAATCACCAAACATTAGTATCTTAATTAATGAAAATCTTTCTAATAAGAATGGTGAAACTTATCTCAATACAGATGGTTTACCAACTAATAAGATTAGATTAGCAAAAACTAATCTTGATACAAATACATTTAATTCATTATCTGCAGAATATGCAGGTCCAGGGTTTGTAGGAAACATTGTAACTTTTAGAAATAAGATATTAGCTATAAATACTAGTATTGGTAAAGCTGATAATCTATACCCAATCGGTGTATTTAGCAATTCAAATCTAAAATCTAAGATTATAGGTTCTGTTCCAAGTAAGATTGATAGATTACTTGATTCGGTTGAAAATGTTGAAATATTTGATATCGATATTACAGTTGATGGTGGTTTATCGACGATCTTTGCAAATAGTCAAATATTAAGTTCTCAATTCGATGATACAGCATCGGTACCAGCTATATCAGGTCTTAGAGAATCTAACATATCTAATATAACAGATACAGGAGCAAGAGAATACATTTCATATTGGAAGGAGATTACAGATAGATTCACACAATTTGCTGAATTTAGAAGAAAGGATCATATATATATTTCTGATTTACCGAGAAACTTATTTGTTGAAGGTGAAGATTTTCTTACATTGCAAGATCCAAATAAGAACTTTTCAAGAGATGTATTAAATCCAATTAAAGCTTTTGCTAGTAGAGTTAATAGTAATTACGTTGCACAATATGCACAATGGGTTAGAACGTTTGATACATATCTAGATAATCTAGTTTATACACCGTTCTCAGGGTTTGCAGCTCAAGCAATGGCAAATACAGATGCTAATTTCCAACCATGGTTTGCACCAGCTGGCTTTACCAGAGGTAGGGTGGCAGGAGCAAGTGATTTAGCATTATTTCCGACACAAAAACAAAGAGATCAGCTTTACAAGGTTGGTGTTAATCCAGTAGCATTCTTCCCAGGAGAAGGGTTTACGATTTTTGGTCAAAAGACGATGCAAAAATTACCTAGTGCTTTTGATAGAATTAATGTACGTAGATTATTCTTATATCTTGAAAAAGCAACTAGACAATCGACTAAATTCTATATATTTGAACCAAATACATTGCTTACAAGAACACGGGTTATCAATACATTAACACCGTTGTTTGAGAATGCTAAAAATACAGAAGGTTTATATGATTATTTACTAGTTTGTGATGAAAGAAATAATACACCAGATGTTATTGATCAAAATGAGCTAGTTGTTGATATATATCTAAAGCCTGTTAGAGCAGCAGAATTTATATTGGTTAATTTCTACGCGACAAGAACAGGTACTGATTTTAACGAATTAGTAAGTTAATTAAAATACCTTAAAATCAAGCCGATCCGAAAGGATCGGCTTTTTTTGTCATTAATGGTAGATTTTATACGTTGGTAAGGTTAGTTTATATAATAAATAATTGTATGGCAGATACCAAAGTATCAGATTTACCAGCAATTACAACGTTAAATAATAATGATATATTATATATCGGTGATGTAAGTGCTAGCACGTCTAATAAAATAACTTATGCAAATCTTAGAGCACCTATAGATAATTCAATAGCTGCAATTGACGCGACAGTCGATTCTTTATCAACAGATGTTGCCAATCTTTCAAGTGAATGGGAAACCTATACATTTGATATAGCTGCATATGTTACTAATACCACAATATTAAGTTCTAATGTAACAGATTTATCTGCAGATATATACGGGGTAGAAGGTATTAATGAACAAATAGAAGATATTTTTGAAGTTATTGAAAATACTGTTAATATAGGCTTTAACGGTCCAGTTACTATTAGCGGAACAACATTAACATTTTTAAGTGGAGTACTAATTACAGTAACATAATATATGCCTAATAAAAGAATAACAGATCTCGATCCTATTAATGTTTTAGATAATGCAGATTTATTATATATTGTTGATAATGAATCTAATCAATCCAACAAGATTACATATGGTAATTTAGTTGGTAATAGTTTATTAAGTTTAGAAACTGATTTAAATACATTATCTGGTACAGTAAATCTTGTAAGATCAGACATTACATATTTATCTGGTACAATTGATCAGATCGAAGCTGGTGCTGGTGGTAATACTGCAAATCTTAATTATTTAAGTGGTGTAATTGATACAAATTATGCAGAATTTCAAGTAGTATCTGCAGATTTTTACAATTTTGAAGCAAATTCTGATATCGGTAACTTAGTAAATGACGTTATAACTCTTTCCACCAATCTTGATAGTTTATCAAGTGAAATATACGGTGCAGAAGGTATTTTAGAACAACAGGAAGATATATTTGATGTTCTTGAAAATATAGTAGCACCACTATCAGGTGATACTATCAGTAATACGACATATGTCACCCAGGTTAGTGTTGTACCAACAGTTACAGGTGATTTATCAGCCACCCATTACGTTACCGTAGATTTAGGTGGAACTACTTATAAAATATTGCTAGCAACTTAACTAAATTATATAAAATTGAATAAATAATTATAACCATGGCAGACACAAGACAAACAATACAGAATTTCTACACCCAAGCCCAATCAAAAGACTTTGCAAGATCTAATCTATTTAGAGTTTTGAATTTAGATTTCGGTGATGGTTCAACCGTTGATTTTAGTGAAGATGATCTAGTATATGTAACTACTGCTACATTACCTGATAAAGCTATTACTAGTACAGAAGTACCATACATGGGATTAAAATTTAACGTACCAGGTGTTGTTGAATACCCTGGTAGTGGTTCATATACTTTAAAGTTTAGATGTGATGAATCTTATGCTCTGAGAGATAAATTCTTACAGGTAATTAATGATACATTTAATGATGAAGATTCAACTGGTAACTACTTTATGCCTAATGCTAATGCAGTCATTGACCTATCTCTGCTTAATAAGCAGCTTGATAGAATAGCGCAATTTCAATTAGTAGGTGTTGCCATTAAAAAAGTTGGATCAATTGAGTATAACATGACAGAAGCTGGTACTATATCAGAGTTTGATGTTGAAGTGTCATACCACTATTTTAAACAAACCGCAGGTAGTTTAACTTAAGTATATACTTCGGTATTAAATATTCTTAATGCCAGAAACAAAAATACTTAATTCCATAAATAATGCTATCCAAGGGGCTAGCAGTATTGGTAATAGATTAGCAGGTGGTAGTATTTCTCAACCGGGGGTATCTCTTTTAGGTACGAATATACCACTGCAACCGTTAATCAGTACAAGAGACCTATTTCTTGATAGTATGTCCCAATGGACAAATTCTATACCCTTAAATACTCAGTTTATTGTGTTATTTGATTTCTTCCCTCCAGGTTTAAACACGACAGTATTACAACAGTTAGAGCCTAACGTTCAATCAACAGGGTTTGATATGAGTATACCTAAAAATGTGTTAACTAATTTTAAAAATCAATCAATTATAGGTTGTATTTTTACGCATGGATTTCAAATAGCTGGTGAAACTCTAGGGTACTCTAATGCAACTATTCAAAATAATAGAGGATTTATACCCGGTACAATATTAGGTAATAGAGGTGCTTTTTCTGAAAATGAATTTCAAACAACCTTTAGAGAAACAAACACTTCATTTCTAGATTTTGTAATAAGACCGTGGATGATTATGGCCAGTCATTTTGGTTATGTTGCAAGAGATGAATCTGACCCTATTGAAAGGTTAAAATCACCTAAAACTAACATAACCGTTGTTCAGTATACAAGGAGTAAGGAAGGGTTATCTCAAATACCAAGAAAAACCTGGAGATTTTATAATTGCGTTCCAACTAGTATAGATCAAAGACAAGGTCAATACGATGCTAGTAGTGAAGGTGTTAATAATTATAATGTTAAATGGGTCTACGATAAATATGAAGTTAGTAGTAATTTATATTTGAGTGTTTCAAATTTATTACAGTCAATTAACCCCTTTTCTTTCTAATAAATAATATATATGGATAAAACACTATCAGATGCTTTACAGATGTTAACTAAGGTTAATAGTAAATTGGTTGACCGTGTGGTTAACATAGAAAAAAGACTCGATAAAGATAGCGGTGTTGATACAAAAGCAACATCTAAACCTGAAAAGCTTTATAAAAAACCGCAATCAGTTATTATTGAGGATTTTAATAGAGATGCTATGCAAGATTTGTTTGCAGTTTTTGGTACATCTCAACAAAAAAGTGTTAAACCTGTAAATGTATCACCGAAAGAGGGTGGTAGTGGTTTGATGAAAGCTTTAATGTCGGTAATGGGTATCGGAATTGGTATAGCTGGTCTCGGAGTTGCATTTGGAGCTGCTGATGTAGTAATTGGTAAATTAGGTGGTGGAGGTAATTTAAAGACGTTAATGCTAAATATTGGTGAAGGTTTATCAGGGTTTACAGGTAAAGGTCTTGTTGCAATTGGAGCATTACTTGGAGCTGGTGCATTATTCGGGGTAGTTGGTGGTTTAGGTGCTAGTTTTAAAGTTGCGGTGGGTATGACAGCTGTTGGTGCTGGTCTTGGAGGATTCTTTGCTGGTTTGGCTTTGGGTGATAAAGGAGCTGGTGCTCTTAAGAGTGATGGTTCAAGTATTAAAAATTTAATGATTAACCTTGCTGAAGGTTTAGGAGCTTTTACCGGTTCAAGTATGAAAACAATGGGAGTATTACTCGGAGCGGGCGCATTATTTGGAGTAGTTGGTGGAGCAAAGGTCGCTGGTAAAGCAGCAGTTGGGATGAGTTTAATAGGTTTAGGTATTGGTGGATTTTTGGCTGGTTTAGCTGTAGGTGATAAAGGAGCTAGTGCTATCGGTAGTGATGGTTCAAGTATTAAAAATTTAATGATTAACCTTGCTGAAGGTTTAGGAGCTTTTTCAGGACCGAGTATGATTGCATTAACTGTTTTACTTGGAGCTGGTGCATTATTCGGTCCTGCTGCAGGTAGCGCAGCAGTAGGCATGGGTCTAATCGGACTCGGTTTAGGCGCTTTCTTTACCGGTCTAGCTGCAAATGATGCAGTTATAGGATTTATGTCTGATGGCGATCCAGGTGGTAGTATTAAAACATTAATGATTAATATGGCTGAAGGTTTAGGAGCTTTCGGTGAAGTAGGTAAAAGTCTTGATATGACCGATATACTTAAAGTTCCGACTGCAGCAATTGCTATATCAACAGCAATGGTTACATTAGGTGCTGGTAATTTAGCTGGAGCTGTATTAGATGGGTTAGCTAAAGTTGGTAGATTTCTTATGGGAAGTGAGAATCCTTTCGATCAAATGATGTTAATTGGTGAAAAAGCAGATAAGCTTGATGCAGGTGCAAATGCAATAGAACGATTAACTACAGCAATGGGTAAATTAAAGACATTTGCAGATTTTAAATTTAATTTTAAGCTTAAAGATTTTGCTGATGATCTTATGAGTTCAATACCGTTAATTGAAGCAGCAATTATGGGTGGAGTTGTTAAAGCAAAATGGAACCCATTCGGTGAAGATAAAACCTTTTTAGGTTTAGCATCTCCTGATATAAAATTTAAAGAAGCTGCAGATAATATATCACTTTTAAAATCAGCATTCGATTCATCGCCATCAGGTAGTGAAGATGAGCAGGGTAGTTCATCTAATTTAGATAATACGGTATTACAAGAAATGCAATCAACTAATTTAAACGGGTTTAGTCAATTGATAGATTCGAACGGGGGAATTGCCGATAATTTAAATACAAATAATGATTTATCTCTTGAATCTAATACATACCAAAAAATGCAAATTGAACTATTAAAGCAAAACGTTGAGATTTTATCAAGAATTCAAAATGGTTTTAATCAATCAAGTAATACAGTTGATAATAGTAATGTTTCAGTATATAATACTGGAGGTGGTTTAAGAGATCTCCAGAGATCATATGTATAAGAACACAATAAACGTAGATATATTAAATCAAAAAATTCCAATTAAAGAACCATCATTTTTTGTTTTTAAATCTTTTATTAAAAATTTAATTAATACTGGTGAGTCAAAGGAAGCTTTTGATAATTTGTTACAAAGTGTGTATTCAGGTAAATTGAATTATTACCAGAAAATAATTTTATTGCTTAATTTAAGAGGTCTTATATTTGGTAATAATATTGAATTTGAGTATAAAGATAAACGAGCAATTATTGATGTTAATATGCTTATTGATTGTTATGATAATCTTTATGAAAAAGTTGTATATGAATTTAAAGGTAATACATATACTTTTGACTATATCGATTCCTTTTATTTTCAAGAAAATAAAATTAATTTTGTAGCTGATAGTTTAATAAAAATAAATGATAAAGAAATTAATGGTGATTTCAATGATAAATTAAATGTACTGCCAGCTTTTAATTTTATAGAAATATTTGATATAATTATGTCACAATTATACAGTAAAGAATTTTATATTAGTTTAGTAGATACTAAAATTGATCTTATAAATATCATTTATTTTTTAAAAACTATATTTAAAACAGATGCAAATGATTTATATGAAATGGAATATACATTAAGAAAATATTTAAATTTTAATACAGAAGACTTAAAAACTTTATCATTACCGGAGTGTAAAATACTATTAAATTGTTATATATCTGATCAAAAAAAGCAAGAACAACATAGTAAGCAACAGTTGAAAGATAACAATTAAAACGTAAATAATATAAATATATGAACAACAATACTAACTTTTTAAATGAAATTAAAAATATTTCAAATGATATTAATGTATTCACACCATCGATTAAAAGTGATGTAAAGTGTAAGCCTCTAAATTTACTACAACAGAAAACTATTTTAGATGATATTAGTAATGATGCATCGTCAATATTAATGTTTTTTAATAATTCGTATAAAATTATAAAACAATGTATTGATAATTCTAAAGATCTGTTAGTTATAGATAGACCTAATATATTGATTTCTCTTAGAAATAATATTGACAATACATATAATAGTATTAATTTATCTGAACTTTTAGAAAAAAATAAAAAAATTGAAGTTAATACAGAAAATAAAATTATCGAAACAAATGATTTTATATTTGAGGTTGGAATACCAACATTAGAACAGGATTATAAATCAAATGATTATTTAGTTAAAGCTTTTAAAGGTGAAACAAAGATATTAGGTAAGTTATATGTAAATGAATTAAGTAAATTTGTTAAAAAAATAACAATTAAAGCAAGTGAGAGTGAAATTGATTTTACCGAGGATAATATTAAAGATAAGTTTGATATAATTCAAAATATTGAAACTAACAACTTTAAAGATATTTATAAATTTATTACAAGTGTTAGAGACCTCGAAAAAGAGTTTGTAACATTAAATGAAGAAATGGTTGATATAGGACCAGAATTATTTGTATTATAGATATAATATTGACATTAAATAATTATAATGTCAAATCTTTGGACTTTACGTTTCGATACAAATAAATCATTACCTCTCTTAGTTAGAGGTAACGCTAACGGTGACTTCAACTATAACACAGACGGCAAGATATACGGTAAGCTAACTAAAGGTAAACCACAGGATCCGATTAACGTTATACAAGATTTTCCATGGACAAAGAGTCCAAAATCATCACGTGATGATGTACCAAGAGCACAATTAATTGAGAAGAGATTACTTACAAATAGTACTTTAACTAATTTCTTTTATTCTATATTAGCTGGTGCAGATGTTGCATCATCAGTAGCTCAAAGAATTGAAGATGGTGTACCAGTTCAAATAGGTGGTTCAAGTTTTAATTTATTTCAAGCCACCAGTGGTATAGCCGGTGTTGGTACCCTTTTTACTACTCTGCAGAATGGAGCTGGTAAGTTAGATAATACCCTACAGACTGCTAAAGAAGCAGCTAAAGAATTTCTAAGTGTAAATTCTTTTGATCAAAGTGTTCTAGAGCCATATGAAGGTTTGTATATTACTGAAGATACAGGGTTTAAATATATATTACCTTATTTTGATGATAAATACAATGATGTTAGTGTAGATATGGGTAGTGATAGTAGTATTTTAGGTAACATGTCAAACGCAGTAGCAGGTAAGGTAGATGAATTTGCTGCGTTTGCAGCTATTGATAAACCTGGCGTTTATATTGAAGGTTCAAAACAATTTAATATGAAAGATCAAGGTAGGACGATTAATATTAAATTCCCGTTACTAAATACAGGTGAATACAGTGATATTGCTCGAAACTGGCAGCTTATATACGGTTTGATATATCAGAACAGACCTGGAAGAATTAATAGATCATTAATTGATGTACCTGTAATATACGAGTTATTTATTGAAGGTTTATCATATATGCCATATGCGTATATGAGTAAAATGTCAGTTGACTTTTTAGGGTCCAGAAGACGTATGAAAATAAAGGTACCTACTTTTAATATACCTGAAAGTAGGGAATTTAGTAGTTCTATACCATCAAAAAGTGAAGTTGTTATGACAATCCCAGATGCGTATATGGTAGATATACAGCTAACCGGTTTAAATGATGAGACAAGAAACTTTCTATTTAGAAGTCTTGGTAATACTATTATTAATTCTACAGAAACAACCAACGAATTCACGTTAAACCCTAATACAAGTATTACAACTGGTGAGATTCCAATAACCACTCCAAATTCGAGATCTAATGTAACACCGAGATCTATAGCAAGAATTTAGATATAAATAAATATATAATATGCTCGGTAAATATCAAAATAATATAAGTAACTTGCCTAATCTAGAAAGTTATAGATATGAAAACATTTTTAAAATATCTGAAACTGGTGATAAAAATTTTTATTTTTATAATATAATTAAAACGATATCTATCCCAGATAATGTTGACCCTAATTTATTTGAATATATATCTTTACCTAGTACTTTACCTTTAACATCACTTTCATATGATATTTATGGTACTCAACAACTATGGTGGTTATTATTAATAGTTAATAATATAGATAACCCAGTTAAAAAAATACCAAGAGGTGATAAAATTCGAATTGTTAAACCAAAATACGTTGATGATGTTATAGAAAGTATCACAAGCCAATTACGATGAGATCAGATTTTATATTCGATAGATTGAATGATAATGAAGTAAAAAACTTCGAAATAAAAATAGATGAAGAAAAATATTTCTTCCGTGGTATTTTTATGAATCCAGATGCAAGTGTTGTGACTGTATCAAAACCGACAGTTAAAAGACTTACTATAAAGGATAACATATTTAAACCATTTTTAGATGCTAGTGTAATGATAAATGATCAAAGCAATGCTTTTGAACGGACAACTAAAGGGAGCATTAATACTAGTAATAATGCAATACCCGATATAAATGGGTTTAAATATAGAGGTGATGGTCGCGATGTATTCTTCTTAGAAATTTTACCCATTGAAGGTGATGTAAACCCGCATAATAAAAACTCAGAAGAATTTAATAGAGTTTTTGGATTCAGAAACGTTTTTACATGTGATAATGATGAAACAATATATGAAGGTGGTAAAGAATATAGAAAATTTGACCTCATAGATTTTGACGAAACAAGATTAAAACAAAGAAAGATTCAATATTCATCAGTTAATTCAATTACCCTTTCAAATGAGTTAAGCTCAATACCAGCTGTAAATTTAAGTAATGAACAGCGAGAATGTCAAACAGGTATTTCAATAAAAGATATACTTAAAAAAGCTTTAACTAAAACCGATGAAGAATTATTCTTTAAAGAAGATGGTAATATATTAAACTTTGAAGATGGGTTATCAAAGATATTTTATACTTCTAATAGTTCAAGTTATGCTATAAATGACTTACAATACATGTACCAACACCATGTAAGTGATGATAATAAGGATTTTTCATTTTTAAAAAAAGATAACTACGAAGGTAAGTATACATTGGAGAGTGCTGAATCTATATTTAACCGCGCATATATAAAAGCTAACGGTGGTGTTGATGCTGGTGGTGTATATAATATCGAAAAGGTTTTAATTACAGGTAGTAAAGATGGTTCAACACCAGATCAAAGATCTATTAAAACACCTTCAATTGTAGCATCATTTGGTGAAAAAAGTAAAGTTCAAAGCTATCGGTTTTTTAATACTTCAGCTGATACATACAATGAAAAAATTAATACCAAAATCGTACACTCGTATGACAATAATGGTAAAAAATTCTTACTTAGACAAAAGGAAAGTAATATAATAAATGCTAAAGGTGTATTCACGACGAATTACGTCTCTAACATGAAAGGTAAAAATGATTCACCAGCACCATCGTTAATAACTACTCAAACTAAAACTGGTAATATAAATTATCAAGATGTTTATTCTTTATATAAAAATGAGGATGTAATGTTAGGTAAAGGTTTGAATGAATTATTAAAAGATGGTATATTGACTAATATAGGAGTTGAATTAACGTTAAAAGGTCAACTTTTTAGACGATCTGGTAAATTTATAAGTATAGAAAGAGCTGAAAATTATGCTGATAACGATTTTGATAAAAAATTCTTAGGTATATATTTTATACTTGAAGTTAATACAACTATTGAAGATGATAACAATTATACCAACAATATAATTGCTGTTAAAACATACTTCTTTGATAATCTTAATTATAACGAAAATGTTGAGTAATATATGTCTAATAAACAACAGTTAAATCCAAATTATGCCGATACTTTAGTAAATGGTACATTCGAGTTCTATGAAACGACAATGGACTTACTTAATGTATTTGAAAGCAATCTTAACTTTATTAAATTTAATTTAGAAAATGAAAAAGCTAAAACATCAAATGATATTTTTAATAATATTGTTAATTTGTATGTAAATTTAAATAACGATGAATTTAAATATGGTGATGCAGATTTTAACAATAATTTTAAATTATATATATTAGAAAGATTTGATGGTTTATTTGATTCAATTAAAATTAAAGTAAAAAAAGATACCGAATCAGATAAGTATAATGTATATCAAAATTTTACGGAAGATATAGGATATACATTAGATATTCAAAATAGAGCAGATATATCTAATACACCATTTTATGATGTATTTTATTCGACATCTAAATACGGTATACCAACATATATACCAACAACTGTTTTCAATAAGACAGCAAATAATACTCGTTCAATATCTTCAAAATTAGCGTTACACAATGACGCTGTTCTTAAGAAATGTTTAATTGGTGTTGCTGGTTATGCTGATCCTAATCTATCACAATCACCGGTAGCGCATGGATATAATTTGATGTATGATTCTTATTACAATGAAGTATTTGAACAAATTAAAGATATAAAAACTACAAAAATTATATCAAACTTTGGGGCAGTACTAGGTGATATAATCACATTTTATAGAAATATCAATGTTAGGCAACAACCGGAAGTTGAGAGTAAATTCTTTACATTCAGAGCAAAA
>TARA_R110000782_G_scaffold52263_4_pt1 | contig 18631 bp, 24 predicted proteins | sample TARA_R110000782 | Tara Oceans TARA_R110000782 (sample SAMEA4397859) | marine metagenome | biome: Polar Biome; feature: [SRF] surface water layer (ENVO:00010504); material: water (ENVO:00002006), including particulate matter (ENVO:01000060) such as... | depth 5 m | reverse complement strand
CCAAACATCCTAACGGCTTTGAGCACATACCAACGCCGTATGCTCGACATGCCATCCTCCTTGGCAATCCTTACTAGCTCTAGATCCGCCTGGCGACGTAGCGTCATTGGTAGATACTTTGCTGCTATCAACTGATATAGCGCGTCATGCACTAAGGAAGCTCTTAGAAAGTTGTTTGTGTCAATCGCTGGTCCGCTTGCCCCGTCCCATGAGTAACCCTTCCGAATGAGTAATCCACCGTTATTGTTAAGGCTTATCCATGCGGAATTGACTGAGTGATCGAATATATCGACCGATGTCAAATGCCCTGCTTCTAGCTGCCACTTGTAGTGCTTCCTAAGCTTTTTGATGTGTAGTTTCATGCCATGCAACATTTCTTAAATTTCTTACCGGTTCCACACACGCAAGGGTCGTTGCGCCCAACTTTACCATGCGTCTGCCTGAATAGCTCCCTGGCCGCTGCCCCTTCACGCTTTGCAATCACCCTCAGTAATCGCTCTTTATCCTCTCTAATGCCTTCAAACCGTATCCGGCTTAGTTCACCCTCTCGAAGGATGACGGCATCCATGTCGGCATCCATGTCGGCTATTTCGTGTTTTGTCATTAGTGATGCTGCACCTAGTACCGTCATTAGTAGTTTTGCTTTCATTCTATTTCATCCCTCAATTTCTGTTGGTAACCATAAAGCCAGAGTAAAGCCCTCTCATAGTCGGTGTAAGGCTCCTCAGTGTATGGATTGCGTAGCCAGCGCCTATGTGCGCAAGCTGTCCACCCTAGCTCATATGGTGACTGCCTTTCGTGTTTCTTTGCTTTCATCGCCAGTTTTCGTTAAGCCAGTAGATTATCTCCTCAAGCGTCATTGTTCAAAGTAAGAACGGAACGCGCCGATTCCCATAAGCGCGTTAAAAGAGCCGACCACCCTACAGAGTGTTGTTGTTGTTCTCTTCCCGGCGTGATTGCCGACCGTTCAAAAGTTTTCATTTCTTTTCGTATTTCTTAGCGATGCCGCTGATTCTGTCTAAGTATGCCAAGGAATGAACCCTTGTTAGTGACCTCCTCAACTCACCTCTAATAGACTCAACCATTACCTCAAGATCCTCATCCCTGACCAGCGTGTGTCCCGCATCAAAGTCTTCAAAGCTATGGTTTAGTGGCAGGTCCTTAATGTCCTCTTCACGCACACGTATCTCTCCTTTCCATACCGTTTCCTCTGGGTTTTCACCCGGCGACAGCTCTTCTTGCTCACTCATAATTCAATCTTGCGTTTCTAACCTTTCCGCCTCATCCAAGCAAGTCTGGCACAGTTTAACGTCTTGGCCCCTAACCGGTTGACTGAGTAAATAGCAGCCACAAATAGAAAACCAGCAGTCACCCTTGGGACCGTGGTCTAGGTTGCGGACTAGATGCCCTAGATTCGGTGTGCCAGTCCTTACGTGGTAGGTCTTGAGTAGCTCGCTGTGTGTTTTCATGCTGTTTTTTCGTAGTCACCTTTAACGGTTTGCCATGAATCCAGGTTGCAATCACTGACAAGCCCACCTCTCAGAATCCTATCTGACATTCTCACGTCGATTTCTTCAATCTCCTTCAGATGCTTGTTGCTTGTAATAATCGTAAAGCGGTTGTGACGCGCTCCGATCAACTTTGCGAACATATCGACCGAAAACCCCGTCGAATCGCGCTCTGCGAAGATGTCGTCAATGTAGAGAAACTTCCAGCTCATCGCATCAACCAGGATTCGCCTTGCCGCGCTTTCCTGGTCTCTCAGTTGTTCAATAAACTTAGGCCAGTAGAGCTTAACCGGATAGTGATCATGTGATGGCCTATTGAACCCCTCACGCCCTTTTAGCCACTTCCACACCTCGTTTGCCGCGTGCGTCTTTCCGATGCCGCTAGACCCTAAAAGAGTTAACCATACTGGCTCCTCCTCCTTTTTCACCTTAGAACAGAAAGTCTGGGTCGTCGCCAGCATCTTTTGAAAGCTGGCGTCCTGCTTCCTGTTGCGAAGCTTCAACCAATTCGCGAAGACGTTTAGCGCCGAGTTTTTGCGTTGCGTTGGCGTTGCCTGCGTTCCTGTCAATTGTTGGAGCGCCGTTTCTACTGTTTTGCTTTCCATTTGGTATTTTGTCGGTTCTGGTTTCGTAATACTTGAGCCACTTGCTAGCCCCAAAGATCGTCTCAGGCGTTAGGAAGTGTTTCATTTCCTCGTCATCCTTCCATTCCTTGTTCTTTCGTTCTATTGCCAGCTCTGCGCCTTCGATGTCGTTGTCGCAGTCCTTCAAAGATCGCTTGATGAGCCTCCGTCGCGAATCGTTGAGTTTGAGCGCCTTCCCTGTTATCTCGCAGAATTTCTCAAAAAGTAAATCCACTAGGGCACCGCCCTTTGGTTCTTTTGATGTTGGTTTGTCTGTCTGTCTGTCTGTATCTGTCTGTCTGTCTGTTGGTCGGGTAGCGGTATCCTTTACGGCACCCGTTACGGCACCCGTTACGGAATACAGTGATTGAATAGCTTTCCAACGCTCCGGCTTGTCTTTGAATTTAACCTTCAGAAAGCGTCCGTGATAATCCCACCACTGATGCACCCGCTTTGGCCCCTCATCTATCCAACCTGCGTCTACCATTGCCCCAACGAAGACTTCAGCTTGTTCGCCGCTCAACCCTACCGAAGATGCTAGGATGTCGTCGGAGAATTTTAATTGACCGTCTGGCGCGTAATCGACGCACCACCACCAAAAGCGGTGAAGCTTGCCTATCGTTTCGTCAAGGCCCCATCCCATCGAGTTCATCAAATCCAATGTCTTTGGATGCCTCTCAATCGCCTGATGTGATTCAATCCATGCCATAATCTTTTTGCTTGTTCAAAAAAAAGAGCTCAAATTTTAGAACGATGAAACAAGCATCTTTCCACAACCGGCACCACCCGTAGTTGCTAATCTAAAATTTGAGCCCTGCTACTAATTTAAAGGGTTGGTTCCCTCGATTAGATTATTGACGCTTGTTTCGCCAACTGCCCTTAGTAATCCATAACCGCGCCTCATTGTCAAGACTCCTCGACTCATTGCGCGTGCAAGACCTTCAATGCCTCTTCTAGGCTGTTTATCACCGTCGCTTCGCCTTGCCATAGGTCAAAAAACTGAGTCTCTTTAGGCGTCAATTTCCGCGCTGATGGTGGCTTGTTGCCGTCCTTGATTTCCATCAAATGATTGACGCCGCGCTTGCCGACCACAATATCGGGAAAGCCCCCGCCCAAGCTCGAAGCGTCGAAAACCGAGAACCCTAGAGCGCGTAAAGCCTTCACGATTTCGCCCTGGTTGGCGTCTACTCTTGCCGCTCGTCTACTCATGCCAGCTCAGAGAGGATACACACACCGCATTTGTCACGCCGCACGCCGTTTCTTTTTAGCTTGCCGCGCTGTATCAATTCCGAGAATCGACCGGACACCGCGTTCAACGTCCGCCCTGAGTGAAAAGCGAATTGTTTCGAGGTTATCCCGACCGGGCCCCACGTCGCCGCGAGCGCCAGAATCTCGCGCTGAATCTCGGTGAGGTTAAGCCGTGCCGCCTTGAACGCTTCCACGCTTTCCGCGTTGCCCTTGTGCCTGTTTTCGCAAATGTCTTTCATGGTGTTAAAACGGAACGTCGTCGTCGGCTGGTAATTCCTTTGAATAGTTCGGCGCGTTCGGCTTCGCTGCCGCTCTCGGCGCTTGCTGCTGCTGCTGATGTCCGCCGCCCTGCTTAGAGTCTAAGAATTGGAACTGATCGCATATAACGTAAGTCTTCGACCTTTTCTTGCCGGTCTCCTTGTCTTCCCATTGATCCTGACTCAACCGCCCTTCGACCAAGATCGACGCGCCTTTTCTGAAGTGTTCCGCGATTACCTCGGCAGTTCGAGCGAAGCTTTTGACACCGACAAAGGTTGTATCTTCCTTGGTTTGCCCGTCCTTGTCTTTAGACTTTCGATTGATTGCGATCGCTATTTCACAAATTGACATGCCGCTCGGCGTTGCCCTAAGTTCTGGGTCTCGCGTGAGATTCCCCGCTATGATTACTTTGTTGAATGATGCCATGCTATCCGTCTATTGTTTTTAATTCTGCCAACGCCGCCCTTGCCTCATTGAACGAGCTTTTTTTCATGTTCCTTAACTCGCCCAGCTTACTGGATACCACCTTCTTCAGTATCTCAATAGTTCGCTCTTCTGCATACTCAACAATCCAAGCGTGAATCATAGAGCCAGTCTCTTCAGTCTCGCAAACCCCATTCAATTCAACCTTTAATTGAGAACTGTGTATATTCAACTTAACCTCAAAATTGGTCAATTGTATGTCTTCAATCAGTTTACTAGCTACCTCTATCGCGTTTGATAGCATCGCAAATCTTTGTAAGTTTTCAATCTTCATGCCTCGATTGCTTTTGATTGTCTCTGCGCTCTAACCCCGACCGTCGTCACTTTTTCCGCCCTGATTCCCATTATTGAAAACCCCTCATTGAGTAGCATCTTAATTTCTGGGAGAATCGGCGTAATCTTAACACAATTCGGATGTGCCCTTGCGAGTTGGTCCGCGTTCGTTACCTCGATTCGCCAGTCAACCTTGACCACTTGGCCCTTCGCTCTTGAAGGTGCGATTGGTGTTTCGTTCGATGCTAGTGCCGCCTGCGATCGTTCCCGCTGCGCTTCGTTGTATTGTTCGTTTACTTCGTTCTGTTCGTCTATGCTCTCGACCTTCGCCAGTGCCTCTTGACGCGCTCGTTCTTCCGCTTCTAGCTCAACACGCCTGGCCGCTTCCGCTGCTTTAACCTTGGCCGCTTCTAGTGCTTGAAAATCGGCGCAGAGTTTGCCAAGCCTCCGGTATTGCTCCCTCGGTTCTTCCTTATACCAATTTGATTTAGCGTCGATCGCTTTGCCGTATTTGGTTATCGGATCTTTTACAATCTTCCGTTCCTTTTCGCATTCATCGCCCAAGACTTTGAGCGCCTGCATGTGTTGCACTGCGATTTCGTTTTCGATTGCGCTATCAACCTTATTGAAAAGCGATACCTCTGCAATGAGTTCCTCGCGCCGTTCTAGCGCCGTTGTTGTGAATTCAATTTGTAGTTTTGAGTCGTTGCGGACCATCATTTGATTGCTCATTTTTTTAGCGCGTTGTTTTGTTTTTCCTGATTACTTCCAGGCTGAACTGCTGGTGAAGTTTCAACAATCTGCTTCAAGATTGGTTTCCATTTTGTCCACCAGTCCAAAGCTCCACTGCCCATGACTGAAATTTCTTCACAGGTGAATGCCCACCACTTTTCAAGTTCGAATCTCTTGCATCCAATCTGTAAAACTGACGAAGTATAAGCAAACGAGTATATGTCAAACTGACCTGATTTAACCTCTCGCTTATTGCCAACCACATCTCTCAAGTCTGCATCTCTCAAGTCTGCACCTCTCAAGTCTGCACCTCTCAAGTCTGCACCTCTCAAGTATGCATCTCCCAAGTATGCACCTCTCAAGTATGCATCTCTCAAGTTTGCATCTCTCAAGTCTGCATCTCTCAAGTCTGCATCTCTCAAGTTTACATCTCTCAAGTCTGCACCTCTCAAGTATGCATCTCTCAAGTATGCATCTCTCAAGTTTGCATCTCTCAAGTTTACACCTCTCAAGTTTACACCTCTCAAGTTTACACCTCTCAAGTTTGCATCTCTCAAGTCTGCACCTCTCAAGTCTGCGCCTATCAAGTTTGCATCTCTCAAGTTTGCATCTCTCAAGTTTACACCTCTCAAGTTTACACCTCTCAAGTTTGCATCTCTCAAGTCTGCACCTCTCAAGTCTGCGCCTATCAAGTCTGCGCTTTCAATTTTTTTAAAGACAAGGCCAGAAAATTTATTCCTTATTTCTATCATTTTTTAAGCGCGTTAATTTGTTTAATGAGTGTTTTTTTCGCTCTGATTAGAACCTTCGCCGCCGCCTCTGGAACCTCAGAGAATCGGTTGATCGTTTTCTCCTCCTCCGCTGTGAATTGATTCGACCCTACCGCCCATTCTTTGAAGGTCTGCCAGTCTGATTCGGCCTCGTTGCAAACTATGTCCCGAAGTTTGTCTTGTGGCGTTAGAGCGTCACTAGGTGGCTCAATGGTTACCTCCTGCGCTGCGTCTGGCACCTCATGTGCTGCGCCCTTCGCTGTTAATACCACTTCTCTCGCTTCCTCGACCGGCATCCCGTCACGATCCGCGCCAAATGAAACATCTTGAACCCTTCCGATTTCTTCGCCTTCAATGTCAATGACCTCTTCCTCCGATTTGAAACCCATTAGAACCTCTGGACAATAGAGCCTGGCAAAGAATGCCGCCGCTCGATATTTAAGCATTAACTCTGTCATGCTTGGCCACTTCGAGCCAGACTTTTGCCACCACCCTTGAGCTTTTGCTGTTGCCACGTCTACCCTTGGCCCTTCGATCGTCGCCCCGCCGTGACTCCTCACTGTAACCACGTTGCACCCGTATTGATCACCCTTGCCGTCGAGCTTGAAATCAAGTGCCGCGAATTTTCCAGAGCGGTTGATTAAGGCAATGATGAAGGTCGAGGAGAATCCAGGCTTGCCGTGTATTACGTGGATATTTTGAAGCACCATAACAGGATCAATTTTAAGGTGAAAAGCTACGTTCGCCGCGATTGCACAATCGGCAACCTTGCCTTGAAAGTCTTTCGGCACAAAGAGTGATTGGCTGAGCATTTTGCCCACTCGTTGCAATTGGTCGAAGGCGTTTGCGTCTTGGTATGCGCTCACGTACGGCGTTGTTTCTTGCTCTGTTTTTGCGATTTCGTTCATGTTATGCTTTTTTGTCGTTTCTATTTTTTGCTTCCTGGTCGGTATAGCCAGATTTGTATCTGGTTGAAAGTTTTTCCACGTTGGCTGAGAGCGTCTCTTGCCGCGTCACGCCGATTTCTTCGCGCAGCGCCATAAGGTAAAATTCAAGGTCTCCTAGTTCCTCGATGATGTTTGCTCGGTCTAATGGTTGACCATAACAAACATGCTTCTTGATCGCGTCGGTTATCTCGCCAGCCTCGCCGCTGATACCCATCTGAATATGCGTTAAGCTCGCTCTTTCTACTGTCATGCCGCGACAAATAGCGCCTGGATGCTTTAACCTGCTAGCCACAAACCCGGCGTAGTTGTCATCTGTAATTTCAATGTTCATTGTTTCGTTTTGTTGATCCTCATTTTGCAATCTACGCACCGCCAGTCGTCGCACAAAGCCTGCTCTTCTGCCATACGCTTGCTGGCGCCGCCGTCGATTTCCATGATGGCCGCTCTTTCTTGATAGCGGTATTCGCACTCCTCACAAGTCGAGGTTTGGTAATCTCCGCTATTCTTTGCTGCACCTCCTCGCTTGTTGGTGGTTTCTCGATTGGTTTCCATGCCTTAATTCCTGAGACTTTTTTCATTATAGCTTGGAAACCTTCGTCTACTGCTTCCAAGGTTGCTACCCGCAAAACAGCGGCGTGCGTGCAAGCTGCCGCGCCCCACCCTATCGCGTTAGACACCGCTAGTTGAGTGTAGCCTTGATTCCTTAGATGCCACGCAAGGATCATTCTCAAGTCTGAAACGCTCCTAGCCCGGTTCTTCATGTTGCTAATCACCGAGGCTTTCACACCGGAAGCTTTCGCGACCTTATCGAGCGCCGCCGTGAATTCTTTTTCTGATACAACTTTCTTTTTCATAGTGTTAAAAATTAGCGCGGGAAGGGAAGTTACTTTTTAGTTAGGTTGGCACCCTGTTGGGTTGTAGAAGCCTTCCCGCGCTTACGGATGCCGGATTGTTTGTCTGCAATTCTCTCAAGCTCGTTGAGTAGTATCCACGCACCCGCGCCCATTACTACCGCGAGCGAAAGAAAGACCCATAGTGATACTATAAGCGGTATCATTTCGATTGAAGGAAAAGTTTGACCGCTTGTTCCGCTAGCGCCGCGATCTTGACGCCCGTCTTGGCGGAAAGCGCCTTGAGCGCCTTGTGGGTTTTCGTTGAGATGTAAACCGTTTTAGTGTTCATGCTGTTTTTTGAAAAGTTTGAGGGGCTCCAAGTGGAGCCCCTTTTGTTTAGTTAAGCGTTACCGCAAAGGATTTTGAATTGTTCGGCTGAACGGCTAACCCATACCGTATGCTTATTAGCTTTCACGAATCGCACCGTTTTCCCGCCCTGGCTCAACCATTGTCCGCGCTGTAGTTTGAGCTGTCCGTCGTGCAACGCGTTCACTATTGCGTTGCTGGTAATATCAAGTGTTTGAGTGAATCTAGTTGCTGTGTTTGCTGCTTTCATTGATAAGAACATACCCCACCCGATTATCACCGTCAACCGTTTATTTATTTATTTTTATCCTCCTTAATTGTACACCTCAAGACACAAGAAAGCCGAAGCTGAATGCCTCGGCTATTGGTTACCAGGGAGAATCGTTTTGGTTACCTATGCAATGTCTAGCGTCCGCTGGTCGATCACAACTACCTCCTGTTCACGCCCTGCGCTAGCCTCGACCACAAGCGAACCCGTCACCTCCTGGCCGCTTGATAGCCCAAGATTCTGATCGACCTTGACTAGAGGCTTGCCGTTGTCGCCATAGTTTACGGTGATGTCACGAACGGCCTTGTCCGCGTTCGCGTTGTCGAGTCTGTGAAAGTAGGTCTTATCCTGTTTAAGAACGTGTGAAGCGTTATCCAGAGCCCCGTAATACAGGTACGCCCACCGCGTTACCTCGCCAGCCTCCGAAGATCGCGCCGCGTTTGGTTTCGATGTCTGTATTTCAAGCTCGAAGTCGCCAGAAAATGCCCGTTGAAATTCAATATCCGTCAATCCCTTGTCTCGCGCTATGCCGTCACTGGTTCGCAAAAACTGAACGTCTAGCACGTCCGCAGGCACCAACCGCTTGAAACTATCATTGAAATGGGTGAAGCGGTATTCATCGAGCAGAATCAAACGGTGCGCTGGAATGCTGGTTAGTGGATCAAATAGATTTGCCTGCGCCTCAGAATCGAAGGGGCCGTACCGCTGAACCCAAGAAAACGGTTGGTGATACAGGATCGAAGGATTGAGCGCGGCGAAGCTATCAACCTTGAGCGCCTCGCCTTGAGTCGCGAAGGAGAACGTCAACCCTAGATCGTCGCTTGCGCTTTGAACGTCTGCAACGCGAAGCCAGCGGTAAGAATCCGCGTTAGCTATATCCGGTATCAAGTTGCCGTCGAGCCCTGCGTCAATCGGTTGTCCTGGAATTGGGATAACCTCCTGTAGAGAATCCGCTATCAATGATCGCGTGAGGGATACGTCAAGATACCAGGACCCGGCTGGCACCGCCACTTGTGAATCAATCACGTCGGACACTTGATAGCGCCAGGCTTTCACCTCGTCCGGTGTCGGTAGCGCGGCGAACCAAGCCTCATTCCTGACCTCGATCCCTATCGCGTCCGCCCTCGACCATGCCGCGCTTCCTGCTTCAATCTTCGCGAATTGGTTTTTAGGTCTGATTCCAGAATCCGCGCCGCCGACCATAAACCCAAGCTCGTTCGATTCCAGCTCTGGGTAAATATCCCAAATTTGCAAAGGGAAGCAAGTTGCCGCTGAATTGATTAGCCAAGCGATATGGTTGTAACTCTCGATAATGTGCGGGAAATGTAACTGGCGATCGCGGAATTTTGCGCCGCGTGTGCCGTCTGCGTTTTGTTTTACCAGCGCCGCGCCTAGTAGGTCCGCCCGGTTCAACTCATACCACCCTGCAACCTGGTAGTTGTCTAAGAATAACCCTACCCCGTCCGGTTCGACTAGAAACTCGTGGCCGCTTACCTGGTTGTCGGTGATCGCGTTCGAGTTCGTGGCGTGTGGGTAGAGTTCTAAAATCTGGATAGGTTGACTCAAACCCTCGACCGCTTGTGCCCCGAAGTCGAGCCCGTTGCCCTTGGCAAAAAAGGCGCCTGACTTGTAGCCTGAAACCGTATCACCTGAGAGCCTCGTCGATTCATCCCTGAAAAGCGTTGTCTGATAGCGCGGCGATCGTGGCGACAACCAAACAGAACCGTCACGCGGGAAGCCCGTCATAGCTGCCGAAAGCCCGAAGAGCATAACTTCTCGAACCGTCATTGATACACCGTCGAAAGAATAGGACCGCTGAGAGTGTGTTCCCGTCTGATCTGGATTAGCGGCAAACCAAGCCCTACCGCCTGGCCTTGCAAAATCAATCTCCCTTGAAATATCGAACACCCAACCGGCGCTAGAAAGCCTCGGCGTGATTTGATCCGAAAACCCCCAGTAGTTTTTCACACTTCGAAGCGTGTCGAGTTGGTTAATCTCGTTCGCGCTCGCGGTTGCTATTAAGGATTCTTGACTCGCTGACTCCGTAGAGATTACGCCGGAAGAATCTGAGACGATGGCACTAACCGTGCCTGCTACCGTCTGCGATAGTATCGGCGCCGCGCCTGGGATTGCCGCAAAGGAGAAATTGAAATCTATGTAGTGTGGAAGCGCCGTTATTGAATGCGTTGCCGCCTGGTCTCGCAAAAGGTTAGTCGATAGACACACAAGATCAACGTCGAGCCCTGGCGCTGTTAGTTGGCCGCTCTGCGCCATTAAGATTCCACTCTGTCCCAACTTGCTTGAAAGTGAATCAAACCCTTCAAAGACTAAAGGCGTGAACGTGGTTGCCGCTGGCGTTGTCCGATCGACCACAAGTAAAGACCCTTCATGCTTCATTAGATCGAAAAGTCTGGTCGATTCGTCGCTTGGGTCTCCGAAATTGTAGCCGGTTGGCGCTTGCTGAACGTCTGGATCGAATCGGAACCCAAAATCGTTCGGTTGCGGTTGGACGTGCTCGTTTATCCAATCAAACAAGACTTGAAATGAAACCGCGTTGTTTGCGTGATACGTTCCTGACATTCGCCAGAATCTAGGGTCTGCCGCGTTAACCTCCCATAGGTAAGCGTAGTCCGCTTGATACGTGCCACCTACACCCGTGCGCCTTAGTGCCTGAATCTCAAACGCCGCGAGTTGATAGGTTGCGTCACCCTCGAAAATTACTGTGACCGGCTCCGTGCTGACATTGTGCAACCGGAAGAAATTAAACTTGTTCCACTCCTTTTCAATCGTGACTGTGGCTAGCCCGTCAATAATTATCTCCGCCACGTCATACCGCCGGATGCGTTCCGATCGCGCTTGCGTGCCTGTCGTCGGCTTGAGCCAGTATGTGACGCCGCCATTCTCTACAGTGTGCGCCTGAAGTGAACAGTTGAGCGTGTCCGCTGGCGAAGCAAAGGAACAAAGCGCCAGATTGTTCTCGGTATCGTAGGAGTCGATCGCCGCCGCGTTCGCGATTGCTGTAAATGCCGCATGATTGTAGCTTGTAACGCCTAGTAGCTTGTCCGCCGCTTGACTGTTAACAAAATAAAACGGATTGCCGTAGAGTGGTGGTAGAACGTCACCTTCGAAGCCTCCGCCGACCTTACGGCAAAGTGGAGTTTTCCCTGAAAATAGAAGCCCAAGCTTTCGGTCGAGCTCGGCAACAACTAGATTCTGCGTTGCCGCCGTCGTGCTGCCACCTGTTAAGTATGAAATCATTCAAAACCAAACCGGTAAACCGCTTCCGCCGCCGCTGCTGACTGTTTTAGATTTCGGCTCGATTACAATGCCGCCCGATTGCTCTTTGATTAAAACCTTGTGACCGCTCTTGATTTCGCGAGACTTGCAAGCCTCCAACAACTGATTGAGCCAGTTCGTCAACCCTTTGTTACCTTGTAGCTTATTTGGGAAGGGTCTCATTAGACGAGCGTGAACGGAGCTGTAGGCCAAGGGGCAAATTGCCACTCTCTAACCTCGTTGTACCGATCGCTTCGAATCCCTCGAAGCCTGGAATGTCTAGTCTGTAACCATGCCCAAGTTGTGTATGGTGGCGTTTCTGATCCTGAAGGATTGCTCGGTAAATCTCCTTGAATGCTCGCAGGTACGCCAAAGGTTGAAATCAAACTTGCCGTCGTGTAAATCGTTCGGGCCAAATTGACTTGTATTGATCCTCCGTAAGATCCACTAAAATTGCGCGAGTAGCGCAAGACTGGCCTCGATTCTGGCAGTGAGTCGTAGCCTTTTGTTTTTAGGTTGTAGACTGCAAGAGCTGTTGCGTTGGTGTTAAACTTCGGCTTCTCAACCGTTAAGTTTGCGCTATCGCCCGTCTGGTAAAAGTCGAGCGCCGCCTTCAGAGCGTTGTTTTCCACCTCAGATAATGACGCCGCCACCACCGCGCTGGTTAGAATCTCGACCTCTTGAATGTTTGAATCAATCTCCCAATCCTCTGTTGGTGTCTCCGCGATTCCATTAACGGCAGAAGTTAACGGAATGTTGACGCGCAGTTCGTTGAATCCGGTCCTGGTTGTTATGCTATGACGATAGCCTAGACCCTCAAAAGCAATACCAAGTGAAATGATTTCGGCGTTCGATCCCTTGTAAGCGAGCTCGATTGACTTACCCTGTACCGGGTCCCATACGTCACGTCTGTCGAATGGTGTCTGAGATACGCCTGCAATTTTCATAGTATGCCTTCCTTGGTTGCTTCGGCAGTGTCTCTAGTGTTCGCCCTAATTTCCCTTAGTGTGTCCAAAATCAACTGCTGCCTTTGTGGGTTTTCACCGCGATTTCTCGGCCTGAAGGTTTGCGCAAACTTGGCCGACTGGCTTAGCCTCGGCCCACTATCAACGGCCCCCGCCTCCCTGCCTGCTGTAATTCTATCAAGCGCCATCCCTCGCTCACTTTCGTTCTGGGCTAAAGCTCCTGCATAATTGAAGAATGCCTTCTTTGCTCCATCCTTACCCTTGCCGCTCCCAATGGCCCCAGCGTAGACGTATGCACCTCCTAGAATGTTTGTAAGGTCGGTAACAAGTGACAACATTCTCCTAAGCTCGGGGAGTATGACGCCCATAGCTACTATTGCTTGATGCTTGAAAACTGCCCATTGATCGCCCGCAGTCGTTAGCGCCTCGGCCTGGTCTTTAGTTAATTTCAACATTCCACTAGCACTTTCCGTCAACCCTGCAAAATCCTTATTGAAAGAGCCGATAACCTTTGCGCCTCTCGCGCCGAAAATCTTCATTACCGCGTCGGTCTGCTTTAAAGATCCTTTAGTGTCCCTCACGTTCCTAGCAATCGCTAGGAATATCTCGTCAACCTTCTTGCCTTTCACGTTGTCCATAGTAACGCCTAAAACCCCTAGAGCGTCCTCGTAAACTGTCAAGCCTCTGCCAGCATCTGAAACCCTCGTCGCCAGAGCTGACATAAACTTGCCTATCTCGTCGATTGATAAATTAGTTTGAGCGCCTGCCACGTCGAGCTTTTGAAGTGCGTCGAATGCAACGCCAGTCTGCGCTGCTAAATCTGTAAGCTTTCCACCGTAATCAACTGCCGCCTTTGAAAGCGACGCCACCGCTACCGCGCCGAACACACCCGCAATACTTCCGCCGACCTTGCTTTTGAAATCCTTGGCAAAACTACCCGCCGCCGTTTTCGCTTTACCTATGCCTTTGCGGTAGCCTGAATCATTCAGACCTAGAACCGCTTCGAGTCGTGGCCCTCCTATAGACATTTTCTTCTAAAACCTTTTAACCTATCCTTTGGAACTGGCCCCTTAGATAATAGCTCCCTCTGCCCTTCGTCTAGCATCTTGACTGAGCCACTTAATTCAAGGTCTGCCAACATAAGCTTGCAAGCCTCAAATGTTCTCATCTCCATTGTGTCCGCGAGTGAGAAACGAGTTGTGAGAAAGTGGATCATACGCATTGCAAGCGGTGTTTGTATCTCTGTTCCTCCTTGAACATTTCGGATGCCGCTGAAATCTAGATTCGATTCGATGTGATTCGCCAGGCTCGTTCCCGCGCCTTCGAACTGTGATTGAGTAAGCCGCGAAGACCAGAACGCCAGCCTATACTTGCAAAGTCGGCTGGTTAAATAAGCTTCAAACCTTACCGGCGAAAGCTTGGCCGCTAAAGTGCAGTGCGCTATATGGTCGAGGGATTCAGCGCCGCCGTTAATCTTGACGCCGCCGGGAAGAAATATACACCCGATTTGATGAAGTGTGACAAGCTGCCCGACCGTCAAGGGGCCAAGCGTTATGCCTAGAACCGTAGAAGAGAGTTGTTCATCGTCCGCGAACCACATTCATTGATTAGGTTGCTCCGGTTGTGATTCCTGTCTGGCGTTGGCAAGGTAGCGTCATCAACCATTTCCCTGGCCCTTCCATTGAGATTGATCCGCCGCCCTGATAAATCCATTCCTCAGTATTGGCTGAGTTCGTGTTCCAACAATCGGTAAAGTCGCCTGCTTCGTGAATCGGCAAGCCTGAAATCTCAACGCCGGAAAGTGGATCTGGTAGCGCCATCGTCTTCAAGACGTTGGCCGCGTCCGCCGTATCAACCACGCACATGAATTCGAAAGTAGTCGTCAATTTCTGACTACTCGCAATCTGTCCAACAATATCGCCGTTTAGATCGACCAATTCATCAACAACAAAATCATGCGTCAATGATGGGTTTGATTGAATCTTAGGTTGAATCCACCCCGCTACATCAACGGCGTTAATTGTGACCGTTGCGACACCATTCGAAATGTCCGCTTGTGTTGTTTTTCCTACTGCCGCGCTAGCCATATGTATTTCTTGAAATTGTCAACGGTTGCTTAATCGCTCCCTCTTACCTGGTAAAGTATCACGTCTTGGTTCGTCATGTAATTGCCGTTGTCGTCACGCTCTTGGGTCTGCGCTCCCGCTCGCCATGTGCCGCAGGTAAAGTCTGAGAGGCTCGCCGTCAACTGAGTCGCAAGATCAAGCGCGAGCACTTTATCAACCAGAGCCGCGAATCCTGTCCGGTGTTCTAGGTTTGAGCCTTTGGCACTCGAAGAAATGAAAGTGACCGAAACTGTTATCTCCCAAATCCCTTGCTCTGAGAGTTGGTTGTCTGTCGGCGTTGCCTGCTGCGCTAGGATCGCGACACGCGGAATGGCAACCGTGGTTTGCTCTATATCGTCGCTAGGATAATCGTTGCTCGTTGGCCCGGTTGAATAACCCGCAATGATCCTCTCGGCGTCGAGGTTAACGGTGGTCCCTGCCACGTCGCCAGTCAAACTCTGCGCCACTAGGTAAGCTGCAAAAGCTTCCTCAACTCGAAATAAAATATCGTTTCCTTCTGCCATGACTACCTTGCGCCGCGCTGAACCTCGCCAGTCGCGCCTTTGAGTTTGCTGTTTATATGATTCACTATCTCCCGGTATTCCGCGCTCCAAGCTCGATTGAGTGCCTTCCTCACGATTGGATGAATGCCTTTTGATCCTCTGCCTTCGCGTGAGATTAGCTTGTAGACTGCCTTCGCGACCGGATTCGGTTTATTCTTAGCCGGGAAAGCTTGCGACCTTGCTTTGACTCTTGGCCCTTTTCCGCCGCCACCGTAAGACTTCGCTGACCTTGCAAACTTTACCTTGGCCACGTTCCAACCTGCCTTGAGTGTTCCGGTGGATTTCTGCCGCGCCTTCAACACCTTACGCGCTGCCCTTCCCATCTCTTTTCCGGTCAATCCCGGTTCACCTGCTTTTCGCCGCCTGGCGTTAACAATCCTGTAAATCAATGAACCGCCTTTGACTATCGCTTGACCTGCCTTGAGTTCGCCCGTCTTCCTGACGCGCCTCACCTTCGTCCCTTCCTGACCTAGCTCTTGCGCTATCTTCGCCGGGTTGCCTTTTGGTGTTTCATTCTGAGCCCTCCTCAATAGGTGAAACATCTTTGTATTGATCGCGAGCTCGTTCGACCGACTAGAAAGCGAAAGCCATTTCTTCAGGGCCTTGTTGAAATCTTTCGTGTCTACGTAGGTCGAGGCGCTCATTGTTCCGCCGCTAAATCAATCGACCAAAAGGAACCGTCTGCCGGTTTCCGAATGTTGACCACTCGAAGCTCAACGCCGGAAGCTTGCAAGATGCTGTGGAAACGTGGCCGCGCTGTTGCGTCGTCTGATGATACAAGGGAAGAATCCACCGTGATTGTATCCAGATCGACCGTGATCGACGTGGGGAAGTCTTCAACGAGAACATTGAGCGTGAGTGTGTAAGTCTGTTCACTGCCGCCTAGCTCAACGTCAACCCCATCCTGAAGCGTTCCAATAACGCAAGGGATCGTCTGACCTTTGAACACAAAAGAGAGGCCCCCTTGCTGACTTTTCAGCGTACGGAGGCCATTTTTAAGTGCGCTTGATATTGCGCTCATTGTTAGACTTGAGCGAGTAAGGCTAGAATATCCGCCTCAGAAGAGACTGAAATGTTAGCCACGAAAGCCAAGTGAGAAGTAACAGACGCCGCAAGCGCCGCACGATCCGCGAGAACCTTAGCGTCAAAGACTTCAGTTGTGAAGGTTGCGCCGTTTGCGATCGCTTCGATTGAATCGTTTACGGTTCTAATCGCTTCGTCAGTTGCCTTGATCGCATTTGATCGCGCAACCTGGTTGGTTAGATTCGAGCGGAGCGTTAATAGCTTGCCGCCGATTACGTCTAGTATTTGTGTTTGGGTTGCCATGATTAAAACTAGTCTGTTTGGTAAGATAAATAAATCCTGAAGTTGGATGTAGCACTGAAGTTTCCCTCATCAATCGCGGCTGAGTCTGTAACTCCTGGTTCATACAAGTAAATAGCAGTACCGTTCTTCGGAACCAAACCGGTAATACCTCCTCCAGCTAACCCTACCATCCCTGAATACAAAGGAATAGTTGCAGTGGATACGGTTTCTGCCGAGTTAGCTGCCGCAAACGGAAGACCAGTTATTGTTGCAGCACCTGCAGCAGAACCGTTCGACGTTAAGGTTACTTTAGCTTCACATACAACAAGTTTACCTATTTTGGTATAAATGCCATTCTGGGAAGAATAAGTTAATCCAGTCGTTGCAGCACCAAACTCTATCGCAGGAGTCCAAGTCCCGGTCCAATTCTCAGAAACAACAAAGTCATCACCACTACCGCCATTACCAAGTCTAAGCAAATCCTCCCCCGCGGCAGGCGATGGACTGTGTGACGATATGGTAGCTGGCAGGTTCACTGCGTTCAACGGCACCGTCATGTTTGTAAGCGTAGCTACGTGGCCGTTGCCGGATTTGTCGGGGACGGTTGTGCCATTTACGCCGGGTATGTCTAGGTCTACAATTGCTCCTACTTGCACCACTGACATATCGTCAAACTCAACCCACTCGGTAGAACTGCCGCTACCAGTCATGTAAAAGGTCAAACTGCCGTTAGTGTCGGAGTTGATGGTTATTGTCACGTCAATCTCTTGCCAGCTAGTGCTTGTCGTGCCGGTCCATATTGTCTGCCATGTCGAACCGTTTAATCTAATCTCAGGTATTCGCGTTCCGTCCCCTCTGCTCCAGCCTGTTACGTGATAGTTTTTCCCAGCGACGGCAGCGACGGTTGTTTGCTCAACCCTTCCCGCTGCCGCGGAAGTAGCCGTTAACCTTAGTGCATTTGTTCCTGAATGAGGTGACGCTGTGCTTTTTGTTGCAGTTACGTCAACTGCTGATCCGTAGTTAGCGACACCAGCGAGTTCCATGTCACCGTCAGTCATCAACTCCGTAGTGCTAGCCTGCGAATACTTGAAAGGAACCCCCTCGCGATAGATCGCGTCAACGTCGGATGCGGATAGTGCTGTGTTGAAGATTTGTGCTTCGCGAATTTCGCCTTTAGCGTAGGTGGTTGAGTATGACCCAATCGTTAACGGTTGCCCACCATCCTCCATCCCAGCATAGGTAGCCTCATTGCTGGTGGTAACAGCGATGACCTTACCGTTAATGTATAGAGAAATGTCGTTGGCTGCTGCCGTAACTGCTGACGATGCCGTGAACGTGGATGCGACATGCACCCATTCATTAGAGACAGTAAGTGCTGTGTCCGCTACTGAAAATGGTTCAATGGGAACGGAATCGTCGGCTAAGTTGAGCTTTAGCTTCCCTGCTGCTAACCAAAACGAGTATTCCTGAAAAGTAGCGTTGTATTTTGAGATAATAGGGAAATTCCCCGTTATATCAGACACTAGAACCCAAGCCGAAAACGAGAAGGGATTATCCGTCCCTGACCCATCCGTGAAACTCAACGCCGCCGCATCTGCTATGGTTAGTTGATCCGTATAACCATCGAAATACAAACTCGGCGCGGCGTGCGTCACGGTTCGCCCTAATACGTCGTTATCAATACCGCCAAACGCATCGAGCGCGAGCGCCGCCGTGATGGCACCACTGCCTCCCTGGTCGATTCCAAGCGTTCCCGAAGAGGTAAAGCCTTTCGATCCATCGGTGAACATTGGCTTGCTCGCCGTCAACCCTGTCGCCGTGGTCGTTCCTGCAAGTGTCAAAGTTGTTGCCGTGCCGCTAGTGTGTTCGAGCTTGTCTGAGTTTAAGTTCGAGTCGTTAGTATTCAGCTTAACCATTGCGGCGCGTAGCGTGTCGCCCGTGCCATCGTTCGGCGCTGAACCGACACCCACCGCCGTGACTGTTGCCGCTGGCGTGAATCTATCGACCTCCATCGGTGGCCCGTCTGAAAGATCAACGATTGCTGGCACCATGATGGAACCGGCATCGACCGTCTTGTCGTGGTTGCTAGTCGCGCAACCAAACGAGAA